>Ga0224512_10002334_pt1 | contig 17460 bp, 13 predicted proteins | sample SF_May12_sed_USG_4_FD_169103 | JGI IMG/M metagenome (GOLD analysis project Ga0224512, IMG submission 169103) | Sediment microbial communities from San Francisco Bay, California, United States - SF_May12_sed_USGS_13 | ecosystem: Environmental > Aquatic > Marine > Sediment | place: USA... | reverse complement strand
ACGTGAGTCGTATTCAAACACGACCGTACTTATCCTCAAAACGTACGATATCGTCTTCCCCGAAGTAGGTGCCGGTCTGAACTTCAATGACCTGCAACGGTGTGGTACCGACATTCTCGAGCTGATGCCTGGTTTCAACTGGAATATAAGTGGATTCATTCGCACTCAACAATGTAATCTGGTCGCCACAAGTTACCCGAGCAGTGCCGCTCACAATCACCCAATGTTCTGATCGCTTATGATGAAGTTGCAACGATATTTGCGCGCCCGGGTTTAGAACCAATTTTTTTACCTGGTAATTGTCGCCTTGATCCAGCCCCTGATACGAACCCCATGGCCGCGGCACCTTTTTATGGGTATTTATTTCTTCACGACCAGATCGTTCCAACGCCGCAACAATTTTCTTGACGTCCTGGATCTTGCCCTTATCGCCGACCAACACGCAATCGACCGTATCCACCACCACCGTGTTAGTAATACCGACAGCCGCTACCAATCTGTGATCAGCCCGTATATAACTGTTCGATACATCCGCTAACACCACGTCGCCGTGTACAACATTTCCATGTGGATCCCGTTGCTTCGCTTCCCACATACCATTCCATGAACCAACGTCGCTCCAACCAGCGTCTAATTCCACCACAATTCGATTCTGGGCACCTTCCATCACTGCATAATCGATCGATTCACTTGGACAATTTAAGAAATCCGTCGAGCTCGGTCGCACGAAGTCGTGATCCGTAGCGCGATGCGTTAACGCTCTTTCGATATGCCGAATTATATCTGGGCGCTGCCGGTGTAGTTCCGCAACTAACACGGAGGCCCGAAACATAAACATCCCGCTATTCCATAAATATTCACCATCCGTTATGTAGCGCTCGGCTGTAGTCAAATCCGGTTTCTCGACGAATTCCCGAACCCCATACACTTGAATCTCGTCGTTCGATCGAGCTGCGCTTGCGTCTTTCCGGATATATCCGTAGCCGGTCTCGGGTCGCGTTGGGGTAATCCCGAATGTCACTAAATCACCGTCTCGCGCATAGGGAAGTGCCGTTTCAATGCGGCGGTGAAACATCGGTACATCATTAATGATATGGTCCGCGGGTAACGCCAGCAATATTGGATCGTCGTTGTGATTGATGCACGATAACGCAACCAGTGCAACCGCCGGAGCCGTATTCCGTCCCTCGGGTTCCAGATAGATCGGTACGTTCAGGTAATCGATCGCACGCAATTGCTCCGCCACCAGAAAACGATGCTCCTCGTTGCAGACTACAGCCGGATCAGAACTCAGCCGTCCGATCCCTTTAAGGCGTTTTACCGTCGACTGAAGCAAGCTGTCTTCGTCGACTAATGCGTGGAACTGCTTCGGTTGCAAGCGTCGGGATAACGGCCACAGTCGTGTACCGGAACCTCCGCACAGGACTACCGGAATAAATGTATCGCTCATAGTTTAACCCGCACTGACGCCGACATCGGCCAAACCCGGTCGATCCACCAACACGACCTCCGGCCGGTACTCCGGCACTACGCGCCTAATCAGCTCCTCGATTTGCTGAAAATCGTAATACCGGCACGCTTGGTTAAGCTCTGAGCAAATGCGGTTGATCGTTTCTACCTGAACCGCACGGGTTTGGGCCAACAAAATCTTGTCATAACCCGTGTCCGTAAGTGCTTCTTCCGAATGGAACAACTGCTCCGCCAGTTTCTCACCGGGTCGTAAACCCGTATACACAATGTCTATGTCTTCACCCGGCGTTTTGCCTGAAAGACGTATCATTTGCCGCGCCAAGTACGAGATTTTGATGGGTTCACCCATATTCAGTACGTAAATTTCACTTCCCCTTCCGATGACCGATGCCTGTAAAATCAATTGGCTCGCTTCAGCGATGGTCATGAAGTACCGGGTCACATCAGGATCGGTAACCGTCACCGGTCCACCCGCTTCGATCTGTTTCCGGAACAGCGGCACTACACTCCCGGCCGAACCCAATACATTGCCGAAACGTACTGTGACAAATCTAGTCGTCGACTCAGTGCTTAGTGCCTGGCATACTATTTCGGCGACCCGCTTGCTGGCTCCCATCATGCTGGTCGGATTGACCGCCTTATCGGTCGAAATCAGCACAAATGCTTCGCAACCGAACTGATCAGCGGAACGGGCGACGAGCTCAGTACCCAGTACGTTATTCTTTACCGACTCCCTGCTCTGCTCTTCCAGCAGCGGCACATGCTTATACGCCGCTGCATGGAATACCACGTCCGGCCGGTATTTTCCGAAAACGTGTTGCACGGCCTCGCGGTCACAAACATCGCCGAGTAGCGGATCGAAATTTAAAGAAGGAAATTCCCGTTCTAAATCCAGCGCTGCGCTATATAAGTTGAATTCGCTTTGTTCCAACAGTATAAGTCGCTCGGGCTCCACGCGTCCCAATTGTTTGCACAGCTCACTGCCTATCGAGCCACCGCCGCCGGTGACTAGAATACGCTTTCCTTTCAAACCGTTAGCGATCATTTCCCAATCTAATCGCACCTGCTGTCGGCCCAACAAATCATCGATTTCAACCGCCTTTAGCTGCGCCGTACTAGCGCTACCGCCGGCAATTTCGTGTAATTTAGGGAGTGTTTGAAACTGCGTACCGGAGCGTTCACACCATTCCACAATACGCTGCATCTGTTTTGCGGTGGCGCTCGGTAATGCAATCAGAATCAAATCGATGTTCCACTTTTCGCACAACAGGGGAAGCGTTGCGCAATCTCCAAACACTCGGATGCCGTGCAACTCATTCCCCAATTTTGCGGGATCGTCATCCACGAATCCAACTGGCACGTAGACCCGCGGCGTGGCCCGCAATAGATCCCGAACCAACAAATCTCCGGCGGCGCCAGCACCCACCACCAGCGCCTTTTTCTCAATTTCCTTACTTAAGTGGCGATCTTTTGCAAGGCGATATAACAACCGTGGCCCGCCTACTAAGATCACCAAGAAGAGTCCGTGCAGAACGAATATTGAACGCGGGACATATTGCAATCGCGTCACAAAAAAGATCGTGACCGCCACCATTATCGTGCCGATGAACACCGCCTTCACCAAACGCACCAAATCCGATATCGAAATAAAGCGCCAAACCCCGCGATGCACGCCGAAAATCCAAAATGTCGCGGTATGAATCACCATAACAATGGGAGTAAGCAGTAACGCCTGATTCAGAAAAACGCTGGGGATGTCGGCCAGGTTGTAGCGAAACCAATACGCGAGCAGCCAGGCCGCCGGCATCATGGCGACATCGTGCAGTAAAATCACCCATCGACCTCGGATACCGGATAACAGATCGCGCAACTGCCCAAAAATACTCTTCATAATCCGATTCATTTATTCGCGGAGCCGCCCATCAGAACCGGCTCGATTCTGCGCGATTCAATGGTCCGAGAGCAAGCAGCGCTGGAGTTTCACGGTTTACGGCCTCCCCTGATCGGCCCTGCAACAACCACGTCGCGGCCAGCAGCCGAAGATAGCAATTCTTACGGGCGGCTGGCCTACTCATGTGCGTTTGGGTCACAACGGCGCCGTGTCACGGCCAACCCCATAATTGCGAGCACCACAATCGCCGCGACCGGCCAGGCGATTCGAGGGCTGAATCGGAATGCGTCGCAGGTAGCCAGTACGGCCAATATCAGGTTCGCGGCCAACACCGCAATGGTAACCTGGCCGTGCGACCAGGACGATTGTACGGCGCGCTGGTAAAAATGTGTGCGGTGCGCTCGCAAGACGTTTTCGCCACGCGCTAACCGTCGCGCCAAGGTCAGCGTCGCGTCGCCAATAAATACACCGAATAGAGTGATGTATGCGGTGACCGGTATCTGATATTTGACAACCCCCACCACACCGATGATGCCAAATAGACCGCCGAGGGCGAGACTCCCGACATCCCCAAGGAAAATTGACGCCGGAGACCAATTGTGCTTTAAGAAACCCAGCAAAGCACCAAGTACGACCGCTGTACATAGTGCAAAATCATAAGCACCCAGGGCGGTGAACCAAACACACAGGGTCCCCGCGCCGACAATCCCCTGAATTGCCGCCAATCCATCGATCCCATCCATAAAATTGTACAAGTTCGTCATCCAAACGATCCAAATGCCCACCACTACATATCCAAGCACGCCGGGAAATATTAGCCGACCGCCAATATCGATTGCCTGTATTGGGGAAACGGCATAGATCGCTATTAACGCGACCAGTAGTTGCACCGCAAGCCGCACCCCCACGCCGAGGTTTTGACGATCATCAACCCATCCAAGAGTTGCGAGGCATACGATTGAAAAACCGATAACAGACCAAGTTCCGGTCGTGTCGATTTTTATGAGATACATAATTCCAACCAATATAATTGCAACGACCGCGATACCTCCGCCAGTTGGAGTCGCGGTACTATGGGAACTACGTGCATCGGGTACATCCAGCCACGAAACCCGAATTGAATAGTCCCGAACCCACTGCGTCAGAAAATGTCCACACAACCAAGCTACCAAGACGGCGGCAATCAAAGCTGCGATATTCATTGCGTTTGCATGGGATCCAGCGTCGGCGGTATCGATTACCGCGAGCGAATGGTCTCAATCGACATCGAAAACGGCCGTGGAGAAAATCCACAATCTATGATGAAGCGGTCGTTCTTGAAACACAGATCCTCGTCGACGCGATCCGCCATGGATGCGGTTAGGTGTCGGAAACCCGGCACATGAGCGAAAATTCGTAGTGCGAATCGCAGAAATTTCATTGGAAGCGAAACAAAACGAGCGCGATAACCGGCAGCCTGCGCGATGGTCGCCACCATCTCACGATAGCTTAAGGTCTGACCACCGCCAATATTGTAAACTTTGCCATAGGACTGATTAGACCTCAGGGCCGCCACGCACGCATCGGCAACATCATCGGCATGAATCGGCTGTCGTAAACCCGTGCCGCCGCCTGGCAATGGGAACCTTGGTAACCACTTTAGAAGTTTTGCGATCGTCGCAACATTTTTGTCGTTCACGCCGTCGAAAATCATTGTGGTGCGTATTACCGTATACTCGATATCGAACAAGTTGCAGAAACGCTCAATATACCGCTCACCGTCCTCAAGTGCCCGAACAATTTCTAATTCATGGAGGTTAGCAGTTACGCGTTTTGTTAATACGCTTGTTGAACTTAAGGCAACAATGCGTTTCACACCGAGGCGTTTCGCCTTCGTCAAAATCATTGGCAAAATCCAAATTGGAGCCGCATTGATTAACACCGAGGCTTGCACAAAGTCAGCATCCGGCACCTTTTCGAAATATTCCAGTGGAATAAAGGCGTCGCGTTCCTTAGTGGTATGGGCAGAAACCCGCCTGCCTACTGAAATTACATTCCAACCTGCATTATGCAATTGTGATCGAAGCCGCGCTCCCACCATACTGCCGGCACCGAACAACAATAACGTTCGATCATCATTACTTTGCGTTGGAATGCCGGTCGGCCGAAGTTCGGAGTCGGTATTCAGTTGAGAGTTTTTTCTTAGCACTACGCCCAGTCCATGCGCCACCGCGACCGCGACGAACCGCGCAATTATACCGATCCCCACTGAAAACATCGTCAATCTGGGGTGCGCCGCACCCTGAAATTTTCGGTAGTACCTCCACATACCGCGATGCTTATGCCAAGCGACACGCAGCGGAACCGATTGACTCGAGACGCCTTTATGATGGACAACGGAGATATTTGGCGCAAATATCACGTTATACCCTGCGTCACGTACCCGCCGACATAAATCTAGATCCTCGCAATGCAAGAAATAATTTTCGTCCATCGCGCCAATCGCCGAAAATATCTCGCGCTTGATAACGAGGAACGATCCGGAAACGGCGTCGACGGCAATCGGCGTCCTGGGCAACGGTTCACCATGTTGATTCAGTGGCCCCGAGCCACTAAGCCATGGAATTCGGTCGATAGCCAAAATTTGACGGAGACTCCTCGACAGTGAAGGTTCGCGTCGACGGCTTCCTCTTTGCTCGTGACCATCGGCACCAAAAACCAGCGATCCAACAATCCCTGTGCCCGGATAGTCAGCGAATACACGTATCGTAGATCGCAATGTATGAGGTTGAATGACACAATCTGGATTCAGCAATACCAGATAGTCTCCAGTCGCATGCGAAGCCCCGATATTTACCGCTGCAGCGAACCCGATATTGCCGTCATTGCGCACGATTTCACAGTGGCCGCGCGTCGCCACTATTTCTGTGACCTGTTGCAGACTGGAGTCAGTCGATCCGTTATCCACTACAATGATTTGTGGTTCCCCGCTTGCCGCCAACACCGACTCCACGCAGTCCCGCAACACCCCACCGGCGTTATAGTTAACAATTATGACGGAAGTCCGTAACGACTCAGACATGTTTTCGCCAGTACGGTCTTAGAAAACCGCGGACCATGGCGTCGCGAAGCGCCGGCACAGTCGCTTCGCGACTTCTCTGCACTGCCGACCGTCTGCGAAGTATTGCGGGTAATCCGCGAATGGCATCGATTTTCGCACTGAGGATCGTGCGCAACCGCCCTCGTGCGCCGTAATACACAACGGTCATGATATTCAAGAAGAAATGTTGAGGAAGATACCGCCAAAGTAATGTTGGCGGCATATTCTTGAAATAGCTCCACACTAGGTTGCGGTGACCGTGATAGATCGAAAAATCACTGCTCCGGCCAGTGATCGCAGAGCCAACATGGAATACTACGGCGTTGCTTACCGCCTGGCATTGATATCCCGCGAGCCGCATTCGGAACCCCAAGTCAACATCTTCAAAATAACAGAAGAAAGACTCATCAAAGCCACCCAGCTCCGATATCACACGTCGATTGTAGAATGCCGCGGCTGCGCATGGCGCAAATATCTCCCTATCTACGGTATCCATTGACGTCGTCGGCTCACCATGCATTCTGCGCCACGCCAAACCAGAAACATGGTAGTTGTCGCCAATACCATCTAGTCGGTTGTGATCTGCATCATCGATCATTTGTGATCCAAATCCAGCGGCGGAGGGATATTTATTGACCGCTGCAACCATCGTCTCAATCCATCGTTCTGTGGGAAACGCGTCCGGATTAACCGATGCAATCCACGCAAAACGTTCCGCATGGGCAATACCGTGATTAAGCGCAGCAGCAAAACCCGTATTTTCCCTAAGCCGCAGTATTGTGATATCAGTGAAATGTTTCTCGATCGTAGCAACAGACTCGTCAGTGCTACCATTATCAACGACAATGATCGAGCCCGGCGCCGAACTTTGCGTGATCAAAGCATGCAGGCATCGGACTAATAGGTCGCCGCCATTCCAATTCACCACTACCACGGCAACGTCGGTACTTGCGATCATACGACGTCGAAGATTTCCGAACTCATGTACTTTGCTGGCGGTATTGGATGTCTTGTTCAGATGTCCGACGCGTCCTCACGCCATACTGTCAACCGCGTAGGATTTCACGAATTACATATGTCGGTTTGTTTTGCGCCTCGTGATAGGTGCGAGTCTGCAGCTCGGCCAGCAACCCCACCGTGATAATTTGAAGCCCGGAAAACATCAAAAATACCGCCAATAACAACACAGGTCTATCCGCTAATGGCACCTCAAAAAATAGTCTTTCGATAACCAAATAGGTCGAGAGTATTAATCCAATTCCGCCAAACAATAACCCGAAAGCTCCAAAAAACTGCAGGGGCCGACTGGAATAGCTCAGCAGAAATTTAACTGTAATTAGGTCCAGAATAACCCGAAATGTTCGCGACAGTCCGTACTTTGACCTGCCGCTCGTTCGGGCCCGATGATTGACCTTGACCTCAGCAATTCTCACTCCGATCCAGCTCGCTATGGCGGGGATAAAACGGTGCATTTCACCGTAGAGCTGAATATTATCGACTACGTCCCGTCGAAATGCCTTTAAGGTGCATCCATAGTCATGCAGATTGACGTCGGTTGTAAAAGATATCACTCTATTTGCGAGCATCGACGGAATCCGGCGCAGCAACAATTTATCCTGTCGTTTGTGACGCCAACCGCTAACAAGATCATAGCCTTCGCCAACCTTGTGTAATAGAGCCGGGATATCCCGAGGATCATTTTGGCCGTCTGCGTCCATGGTTATGATAATGTCGCCAGACGATGTGTCAAAACCCGCCGCCATAGCTGCGGTCTGGCCAAAATTTCGGCGGAACTTCACCACCACGACGTTCGGGTCCGATTTCTGGATTTCGCTAAGCCGCAAGTAAGAGTCATCGGTACTACCGTCATCCACAAATATAATTTCATACTCGTTAGCACCGGCGCGCATAACGTCACTAATCTCGTTGTATACTCTGCCTATATTGCCCTGTTCATTGTAAACCGGCAGGACGATTGACACGTTCGCATTTTTCTCATTATTCATAATTTGTTTCCTGGGACCGACTTGCGTTCCGCGGCAATTGTTAACTCCTCATATATATTTAATGAATCAGTGTCACCATTGGTTACGGTCAACCAATCCAGCCATTCAACACATCAATGACACCATGGTCGAATGTCATATCCCACGACGTCGCCCAGTTTACTCGTGAGTTTGCAAGCCGGCGATCATGATCTTTAGCGCGCACCACGGCTTCGCGTAATCCTTTCATCACTCCGTCGATTGTAGGGGTCGTGGCAAGAATATTGCCGGAAATTGACTGTAATTCAACCTGGGTTTTGTTTAGACATTCGTTGGTGACGGCGATCGCTCCCGCCGCCGCCATTTCTATCGGTAACAAGCTCGGATGCGGCGTGTACATCAGGCTTAACCCAATATCATACTGTGGCAACAAACTACGGTACGTATCAAGATCCACCTTTCCCAGCATCGTCAAGTTGTTCTCGCACGGCAGCGGAATATCGCCATGCGAACTCCCTATACCGTGAAATTCCCACTCGCCATCAAAAATCCCATTTTCAATCGACGTGGCCAAGGCTTGGTAACCAATTTCAAACATATTTCGGGCCGCGTGGCTCTCGGGGCGAGAATAGAACAAGAGTTTCCCCGGCCGGCGCTCAGACAGTGTTAACTCTTCGTCGGCATAATTAATAATAGCGTTCTCGAACGAGGCGGTCTGGTCCTCTGCATCTCGTGTTGTGCCAAAGTTGTATCCTACGTTATGTCGCCGAAAATAATCTCGGAGAAGTTCCGTAGAATATAGTCCCCGATGGGGAAGGTCATACGACGCGTGGGACTGAGCAAAATACGATCCCATCGGAAATGTAAACGGTTCGTACTCCTGAATAAGGTAAATAAATTCGTCGCAATTAAGGTGTGACAATGCCGCATCAGCTATGAATGCCGTCCACCATGTTGTCGCAACAAAAGTATCATTAGGATTGACCGCCAGCGGCACGGTCCGATCGAAATGGTAACCGACCTCGACCGACTCGAATATTCCCGTCAAATCCTCATAGGTCGATACCATGTCGCGCCATCGCGGCATATCGACATTACATTGATCGACAATTACAAATCGTACTCGACGACCGCTAGCCACTAGTTTACGGGCGAGGTTGAACTTGGCAATATACCCCCCGTAAAAATTCTCGAAGTTAATTTCCGGAATTAGAATGTTGACTCGCTCAAATTCTTCCACGTCCACCTGTAGGCTCAATGGCGCAGTTTTCGTCTGAATTCGAGTCAGAACTTCGATGTTATAATACGACTCCCTGGCCCGGCGCATGACAACCCGCAAAGGAACCGACAACCTTGACCGCGCAAGTTTGACAACGGCTTTCGCAAACAGCTTAGACGCCCGCATTAGCTCTCACCATATGCATCCCAGTCAACCACTATGGGCGCGCCGGCATCGCCGCTGCGCCAATCGCGCTACGGCAAACCCCATACCTAAACGAAGTTCGGCGTCGTCCGTAGTGTGACGAAGTGTGACGATCTTGACATGCAGTGCCAACAGCCTAAGCGCCGTTATAATGCCGCCCTTATAAAGGTTTAGTTCGACACGTTTGCTTCTGGGAATATCGACACAGCGCTGTTGAATCACGTGCGCTATAAGTTGTAGACGCCGGCATTCGTACCGGTATACCGTCAAAGAAACATTATATATCCGAACCAATTCTGCTTTGAGCCGGGTAGGAGCAACTAATCCACCAATCGATCCAATGATTGCCGCGATACGTCGAGCCAGAGTCGGTGTCTCGAAACTACAATGGCCGATCACACTGTTCCCATACTGAATGTAATCGTAAAGTGCGGACGGTACATAGCTGATTTTCCCCTTCGACAATGCGACACAGGCAATCCAATGATCATGAAATGCATCACCGACCCGGACCGGAAAAGGCAGTATGAACTCCAATAATCGCTGCCGAAACATCAATGCCGCTCCGGTCACCGTGTTGGCAAGTAGCATTAGATCGAGTTGTTGGTAGTAGTTCTTTCTCTGCTGCCAGTAGGTCGGTGAAATCTCACAGCCGTCAGCACCAACAATACGCATGTCACTATAGACAAGCTCGACATTTTTCTCGAAGGCGCCGAGCAGAGTCGCGAGCTTTTCTGGAAACCAATAATCGTCCTGATCAGCAAGTGCGATCCATTCGACATGAGGTGGAACATATGCTAATGCGCGTTCGAAATTTTCGTAAAATCCGACGTTTGACTCATGCAACCGCAAACACAACCGTTCGTCTTCAGCACATTTCTCCGTTAACATACGCTGCGATTGGGGATTCGATGCATCGTCACAGACGATACAAATCCAGTCTCGAAACGATTGCGACAAGATCGATTGCAATTGCCGCTCAAACGCTTCCGGTTCGGGATTATAGGTTGCCATACAAATGGCCACCCGCGCGGATCGATGCGCCGCGGCAGACGGAACACTGATGGGCTTATTGACGCATTTCGCGATCATTGTCTGTCCCAACACGACATCATGTGCTGCGCCATTTGCCAAAAACACGTGCAGAGTCACCACACACGGACGTTCCTTCGGGATTTGGGACAAATCAGCAAGCCCCACGAAATCGGTCTGCTGACCACCGCCTCCACGTTTGAAACAGAACAACTCACAAGTCGATTCTCCGATTCCTAATTCCAGTCCGACGATCTCAGAGTTCGGATGCAAACAAACACCGTATATGGGTAGGCTGTTACCTAAACCAATGGTAAGCACTTCAGGAATGGGTTGATCTAATTGGACGTTGATCCGATCGACCAGAGAGTCGCCCGGATCTCCCGCAGACGACTGCAAAGTATTACGCAAAGATCGCTTCATTTTATGCACGCGTCAACCCGTCTCATCCAGACAAAAGGTTTAGTGTCACGCACTCGCCAGACCGAAGTTAGTATTCATGGACCTCGAGACTTAGGTCCGCGATTCCAAAATCCCGGCCGTCCCCCACTACATGCAATAGCAGTAAATCATATCGACGATCCACGGCGATGTTATCGTCTTCATCATCGTCAGCCGCAACCCCTAGTGATATAAAATAATCCCCCGATAAAAGCCTAAGTTGCATTTGGAACTTTATCGTCCCAACATCACCAGCCGAATGCCTGCGGATCGTCGTTTTACGGGCGCGCGTATTTGCCCCGTAAACAGTTATTCCATCGACGGTCTTCACTGTCAGGCCGTAAATTGTGCCCTCAATCGTCTCGTCGAAATATATATTGCATTCGATTTCGAGACATTCCCCCTGGACACAAGTTATCGGATCCGCGACACCACCACAGAGTACGCGATAGTCGATTATCCGTGCACGTTGGTCGCCCCAACGATACTCGGCCGCATTATAACCCTGCCGGTATTTACAACCGTCTATCGAAGGATCACGATTCAGGGTCGCGGGCGCTACTACTGGAGCGCTTGCCGCATCCGAATCACGAGATGAACTTAAGTTCTTGGCCGCCACGCGGTCGCCCCCAAACATTGCCCTAAGATAAGCGTGAACCACGTCCCTGACGTCACCATGATCTTGGACTTCCCCATCATTCAGGAAAATTGCCTTATCGCAATGTGCTTTTACGAGCTCCGTCGAGTGGGTCACGAATAAAATTGTTTTACCCTGTTGTTTTAATTGTTCAAATTTTCTAAAACATTTTCGTTGGAAACGTATATCGCCAACCGACAACGCCTCATCAATGATCAGGATATCCGGATCGAAGCTGACCGCCGACGCAAACGCCAAGCGCACATACATCCCGCTCGAGTAAGTTTTGACCGGGTGATCGAGATAATCTCCGATCTCCGCGAACTCCGCGATTTCGGCGATTGAATTCCGCGCCAGATCCGGCTCTACGCCCATGACCGCTGCGTTCATCAATGCGTTTTCACGGCCGGTGAACTCGGGGCTAAATCCAGCGCCAAGTTCAAGTAGCGCCGCTACTCTGCCGTTGACGTGAACATCACCTTCGGTTGGCCGCATCGTGCCCGCGATAATCTCCAACAAAGTCGATTTGCCTGAGCCATTCTTGCCAATAACACCGACGGTTTCCCCGGGGCGAACTTCGAACGAAACATTCCGCAATGCCCAGAATGCCTTGCCGTTATCATGGCGGCTAAACAGTTGATTGGTCAGGCGATGTATCGGCTTGTCGAAGAGATAAAAGCATTTACTAAGATCGCTGATTCGAATCACCGGCTCACAATACATCAGCGAATCCAGGTCGGAGTTTGCGAAACCATTTCGCCGCTGCCCACGCCACAAGAATACCAACTAGTAGATAAATACATAGGCCGCGAAAATTGGGCAGTCGACCCCAGATAACCACATCACGTAACTGTTCGACGATGAATGACAACGGGTTGAGATAGATGATCGGACGAATAAACTCCGGCAACGCCTCGATCGGATAAAAAATCGGGCTTGTAAAGAGCAATACCGTAGCAATAACTCCCACCACATGAGAAACGTCACGGAGATACACCGCCAATGCAGACAATCCCCATGCCACACCGGTCCCGAGTACCATGATGGGAAATAAAACGATAGGAACGAAAACGATAGTCCAATTCAGCGTAGCGCTGACCAGCATATAAAACACCACCAGCACCGCCACGCTGATAGCGGTATGAAATAGCGCGGAGAAAACCGTCACCCATGGCAATATTTCGAGCGGAAAGACTACTTTCTTTACATACTGCGGGTTCCCAATAATCAGCCCCGGAGACCGAACAATACATTCCGCAAAAAAACCGTGCACGATTATCCCTGCAAATAGAAGCGTTGAGAATTCCAAGGTCGATTGTTCACCGCCCCCCCAACGAGAGCGGAACACCACTCCGAATACAAACGTGTATACGCTCAACATAAGTATCGGGTGAAATAACGACCATGTCAGGCCTAACACTGAGCCGCGATAACGTCCAACGACATTTCTTTTAGTGAGTTGGATCACCAAATGCCAGTTTCTAATCAAGAGGGCTATTACAGAACCACGGCCCCCATATAGCGAGGCTTCGGGACTCAAGGGAGACATAACATCTTTAGCTGATCCGAATGGTTAACAGATTAATATCGGTCCTTATCGAGTTCGTGCATTACACTTAGCAAATACTGTCCATAACCGTTGCGGCTCAGCTCACCAGCAAGCGCCTCGAGCTGAGCATCACCGATATAACCCATACGGTAAGCGATCTCTTCCGGACAACAAACCTTCATGCCTTGCCTGGATTCAATAGTCGAAATAAAGGTCGATGCATCCAATAATGACTCGTGAGTCCCGGTATCCAGCCAGGCGATGCCCCGGCCCATAACCTCTACGGAAAGTCGACCCGCATCGAGGTAGCGCCGATTGACATCCGTAATTTCCAATTCTCCACGTGCCGATGGTTGAATTGTTTTTGCTATATCGACGACTTCATTATCGTAGAAATACAATCCGGTCACTGCGTAGCGCGACTTGGGGTTACTGGGTTTCTCTTCGAGATCAATGGCTCGTCCACTTTTATCGAAACTAACAACGCCATATCGCTCGGGGTCTTGAACCGAGTAGGCAAAAACGGTAGCGCCTGTCGGTTTGGCCGCAGCGCGTTGCAGCATTTCGGAGATACTGTGGCCGTGAAATATATTGTCGCCAAGTATCAGGGCGACATTCGAGGTACTGATAAATTCTGACCCGAGAATAAACGCCTGCGCCAATCCGTCTGGACTTGGTTGTACTGCATAACAAATATTAATGCCCCATTGACTGCCGTCTTTTAGTAACTGCTCGAATCGGGGTGTGTCCTGAGGTGTGGAGATCACCAGAATATCTTTGATACCCGCCAACATTAATATAGACAACGGGTAATAAATCATTGGCTTGTCATAGATCGGCAACAACTGTTTCGACACCGCCAGAGTTACCGGCGCAAGCCGTGTTCCCGAACCTCCTGCTAGTACGATCCCTTTGGTCATTTCGCTCCCAATCCGAGGCGTTGACCCGAATCACCATCGGCCGTTACCAGTGACACCCAATCCGGATTCTGCAGATACCACGTTATGGTTTTTTCAAGTCCTGATTCCAAGGTTTCGACCGGTGCCCAGCCAAGCTCCTGCGATAACTTCCGAGAATCGATTGCGTAGCGAAAGTCGTGCCCTGGCCGATCCGTTACGAAGGTGATTAGCTTTTCGTAACTCCCTTTTGCCGACGGAAGTTGCCTATCCAATACTCCACAGATCATCCTAACTAAATCCAGGTTTGCCACTTCGCAGTTTCCGCCGACATTATAGGTTTCACCGACCCGGCCTCGTTCCAGAATAGTTCGTAATGCGCTGGCATGATCCTCTACAAACAACCAATCGCGCACCTGGGCGCCCGAACCGTATACCGGTATCGGTTGTCGCGAAAGCGCTTTATCGATGACCACCGGAATAAGTTTTTCGGGATACTGATACGGGCCGTAATTGTTAGAACAATTCGACACAAGCACCGGCAGCTCGTAGGTATGGCCCCAGGCGCGAGCAAGATGATCTGAACTCGCTTTCGATGCCGAGTACGGTGAGTTCGGGCGATACGGTGTAGTCTCGCTAAATGCGCCTTCAGCGCCAAGACTGCCGAACACTTCATCGGTGGAAATATGATGAAAACGGAATTCGTCGCGCCTGGCACCTTTAAGTTGACCGTAGTGCGCACGCGCCACTTCCAGCAACGTATATGTGCCCACAATATTGGTTTGAATGAATGCGCTAGGGCCATCGATCGATCGATCGACATGGGACTCTGCGGCGAGGTGCATCACCGCATCGATATCGTATTTGCCGAAAATTTGGTGCATTTTCGCCGCATCGCATATATCCTCCTTCTCAAAGGTATAGCGACTGTCGTTCGCTACTTCCGCGACCGAGGCGAGATTTCCCGCGTAGGTTAGCTTATCAACATTCACCAAGCGCCAATTCGTACTCCGCCATAGCAGTCGAATCAGTGCCGAGCCGATGAAACCCGCGCCGCCTGTGATAAGTACCGTGCGACTCATGTTTGAGCTACAGCACTTTGGATGTCCGCGTTATCATCGAGCTTTAATACTTTGCACTCCACGAGATAATCGACGACTGCTTCAACACACTCATATACACTCATCGTCGCCGTAGTCAACCGCACATTCGGAGCCTCCGGTTCTTCATACGGTGCAGACACGCCGGTAAAATCTTTGATTACTCCGTCTTTCGCGAGTTGATAGTGCCCCTTAGGATCGCGCTCAGCGCACACATCGATTGGGCATTCGCAGTATACTTCGATAAAATCATGCTCGGAGAACAAATCCTTGACCCGTTTTCGATCCTCCGTAAACGGCGAGACAAAAGCTGCGAGAGAAATCACTCCCGCCTCGATGAATAATTTAAGCATCTCCCCGACTCGGCGCAGATTTTCGGTGCGATCCTCGCGGCTGAACCCAAGATCGCCGCATAAGCCATGCCGGACATTGTCGCCGTCAAACACGAACGTATTGCATTTAAGTTCGTGCAGACGCTCTTCTAATGCATGCGCCACCGTCGATTTCCCAGAACTTGGTAACCCGGTAAACCACAGCACGACAGCACGATGTCCGTGTAAACGTTCGCGCCAACTTCTTAATACGGTCGGCTGATGCCATTTCAGGTAGTCATTCATAGTAGTATTGATCCAGTCGACATTAATAATTTGAACGCTGACCCATATCAGCGACCACGCCCAAATAAAATCACGCGCACCGTTTTCAATGCGATCAGAATATCCAACCACATAGAGTGATTTTTTATATAGAATAAGTCGTATTCCAGCTTACGGCGAGCATCTTCAGTCGATGCACCATAAGGATGCATCACCTGTGCCCATCCGGTCAGGCCAGGTTTTACCAGGTAACGCAAGTCATAGTACGGGATTTCTTGCTCCAAAGTTTTGGTGAACTCAGGCCGTTCGGGTCGAGGACCGATGCAACTCATTTCTCCACGCAGTACGTTCCAAAGTTGCGGTAATTCGTCGACCCGCATCAGCCGCAGCAATCGGCCGACTCTGGTTACCCTTGGATCATCCTGTGCTGCCCAACGCGCTCCGTCTTTCTCTGCATCCACATGCATCGTTCGAAACTTGATAATTTCAATCGGCAGGCCTCCGGCACCGGTTCGCGATTGACGATAAAATACCGGACCCCGATCCGTGGCCACCACCAACAGGCCGGCCAGCAACATAATCGGAAACAATACAACCAAGCCAACAAGCGCCAGTACGATGTCCATTAACCGCTTCATGTTTAAAGAGATTTCATGATGAATGAGACGAAACCCGTCACTATTCACAAACCACAAATCTTTGATCTGATGAATCGGGATCTTTAACCAATACCGTTCGTAGAAATCGGCGGTATCGTGGATATCGACACCACCGAGACGAACCCGCATCAAGAGTTCTAAGAGCGACTCCCGAAGCGGAACGTTCGAGGCAACAACTATACCGGTCCAGCGCTTATTCAGCACCGCCACAAGTTCATCGCGATCTTCTACGTCTACTCGCTCGTGCAGCGATGTTGTGCCTCCCGAGGCGTTCAAATCCAAAACTGAAATCCTGCCGTCGATCGGTGATTGGGAAAAATCCTTTACGAATTCACTGAGACGATTACCCTCGCCAATCACTAGCCAACGTCTTTTACGCTCAGTCTTACGTACCGCGTAGCGAATGATAAGACGGCTTATCATCGCCAATACAGCGAATCCCAACATTCCAAATGGCAACACACTTCGCCAAAATAACGGCTCGCGCTGCAAGCGAGGTGTGCCCGCGACATATACAAGCCCCGTGACAATGACGCTGGCGACGACGACTGCCAGCACAGTTTTTCCGCACAATCGCCACCTGGAATCGGTAGTATCTATTCCATACACATCCATGATATACAGGCACAGCAGTGTCACCCCGGCGAGCCCCCACAACGGCATGGATTGGATCCCCAGCCAACTCGACAGCCGAGCCTCGTA
>Ga0224512_10002333_pt1 | contig 17471 bp, 16 predicted proteins | sample SF_May12_sed_USG_4_FD_169103 | JGI IMG/M metagenome (GOLD analysis project Ga0224512, IMG submission 169103) | Sediment microbial communities from San Francisco Bay, California, United States - SF_May12_sed_USGS_13 | ecosystem: Environmental > Aquatic > Marine > Sediment | place: USA... | reverse complement strand
TGCGGCCAGCGTGGAGACCGTGCGGGTCGGCCTGATCGACCGCGACTTTCCACCGGTCCTGGAAATCGTCCCGGGCGACGAGGTCGATATCGAGACCTGGAGCATGTGGGGCGGCGCGGCCGGTCCCGATACGACGATGGCCGACGTCCGCGTGCTGCGCGAGCGTCATGCCGGTAGCGGGCCGCATAGCCTCACCGGGCCGATTGCGGTCACCGGCGCGCGGCCCGGCGATGTGTTGCGCATCGACGTGCTGGGGCTTGCGCTGAGCGATCACGGCATGAACCTCTGTCCGCCGGGCGCCACCAGCCGCGGCATCCTCGCCGAGCGCTTTCCGGACGGCTTTCTGCGCCATTTCCGCCTCGACGCGGCGACGATGACGACCGAGCTCAAGCCCGGCCTTCGTCTGCCGCTGCGTCCCTTCCTCGGCATCATGGGCGTGGCGCCGGCCGAGCCTGGATCGCATTCATCGGTCGTTCCGGGGCCGTTCGGCGGCAATATCGACTGCCCCGATCTGGTCGTGGGCAGCAGCTTCTTCCTGCCGGTCTTCGCCGACGGCGCGCTGTTCTATGCCGGCGACGCGCACGCGAGCCAAGGCTGCGGCGAGGTCGATCAGACGGCGATCGAAACCGCTTTCCCGAGCGCGCGACTGCGCTTCTCGCTGTCGGACGAGCCGTCCCTGACCCGGCCGCGCGCGGAAACCCCCGAGCATTACATCACCATGGGATTCGACGAGGATCTGCGCAGCGCCGGCCGGCTGGCGGTCGGCGACATGGTCGACTTCCTTGTCGCGGCCAAGGGGCTCAGCGAGGAAGAGGCTTACGCGCTCTGCTCGATCGCCGGCGATCTTGCCGTGACCCAGGTCGTCAATATCAATCAGGGCATTCACGTCCGCATGCCGAAAGCGTTGTTCGCAGCCTCGCGATAATCTGTGACTGGTTCAAATGCGAAGGCATTGCCGACGGGCGGCGGGCGCATCATGCGCTTGCAACAGGGCGGCCATGCGGCATCCCGCGCCGGGCTTTCAGGCGGTCCGGTGTACAGTGATGTGACCGCTATGAACGATACCCCGCACCCGACGTCCGCCGCCGCTATTGATCCGCGTTCTTCTGGCCCGGGCTTCGTTGGGTACGCCGGCTATGCCCTGGGGGCGGTGTTCTTTTTCTACGCCTGGATCCTGCGCGTGAGCCCGAGCGTCATGGTCGACGCTCTGATGCGCGACTTCGCGGTCTCCGGCGCCGTGTTGGGCAATCTTTCCGCGTTCTATTTCTACGCCTATGCGGCGTTGCAGATGCCGGTCGGCATGGCGTTCGACCGCTGGGGACCGCGAAAGGTGATGTCGTGGGGCGTGCTTTTGGCTGGTGTCGGCTGCCTCATTTTCGCCAGCGCGCCGAGCGTGGAGATTGCCTATCTCGGGCGCACATTGATCGGCGCGGGCGCTGCGTTCGGGCTGCTTGGCGGCATGGTGCTCGCCGGGGCCTGGTTCAGCCCGCGCCGCTTTGCCATGCTGTCGGGTTTATTGATGACCACAGGCTTGCTCGGCGGCATCGTCGGCCAGGCGCCGATGGCGGTGCTGGTCGAAGTCGAGGGCTGGCGCCGCAGCATCATCTATCTTGGCCTCTTCGCGCTGCTGCTCGGCCTGGTCATGTGGCTTGTGATCCGCGACCGGCCGCCACGCATGTCCGGCGCCAGTGCGGCGTCCGCCTCGTCCGAGCACCCGGGCGCCGTGGCCGAAACGGAGGGCGTTCTGGCGGCGCTGTGGCGGGTCGCCAAGCACCGCCAGACTATCGCCATTGCATTCTTCTCAGGTTTGATCGCCTCACCCATGCTTGCCTTCGGCGCGCTCTGGGGCGTGCCCTATGCGCAGACCCGGTTCGGCGTCGAGCGGCCGGCGGCCGCGTTCGCCACCTCGACGCTGCTGCTCGGCTTTGTCGTCGGCGGACCGCTCTGCGGCTGGCTGTCGGATCGCATCGGGCGGCGCAAGGTGCCGCTCGTACTCGGCGCGTCATTGGGCGGCGTGGCGATTACCGCAGCGCTCTATCTGCCTGGCGTGTCCTTCGAGGCCTATCATTTCCTCCTCTTTGTGACAGGCTTTGCCAGCACGGGCATGGTGGTCGCCTACGCCTTGACGCGCGAGCACAATGCCGGCGGCGGCACCGGAGCCGCGCTTGGCCTGGTCAACATGGCCGCGGTGATGGGCGGCGCGGTGTTTCAGCCCGTCGTCGGGCTGCTGCTCGATCTGCAATGGGGCGGAACCCTCAAGGGCGGGGCGCGGGTCTATGACCTGGCTGCCTACGACAATGCGCTCCTGACCATGCCGGCGCTCTATCTGGCGGCGCTGTTTTTTGCGTTCGTAATCCGCGAGACCTGGTGCCGTCCCGTCGGACCGCCCCCTAGGCCTGCGCGCGCCACCACCTGAGCGTCCCGCCTGCCGGGTGCTACGGCAAAATGGTCAGCTTGCAGGTATTGGAACCCCTTATTCATCGACTATATAACAGCCTAAGGAGTTTTTTGGAATCATTCTAATATTGGCCGGTCAGCCGACCGGGAAAGGAAGGGGACCCATGCAAATCGACATCGGTATCGACAAAAAGGCGCGCAAGGCGATCGCCGAGGGCCTGTCGCATCTGCTCGCGGACAGCTACACGCTCTACCTCAAGACCCACAATTTCCACTGGAACGTCACGGGTCCGATGTTCAACACGCTCCACCTCATGTTCGAGGGGCAGTACAACGAGCTTGCCCTGGCGGTCGATGCGATCGCCGAGCGTATTCGCGCCCTGGGCCACCCGGCGCCCGGCAGCTATGCGCAGTTCGCCAAGCTCTCCAAGGTCACGGAGGAGACCGGCACGCCCTCCGCCGAGGCGATGATTAAGCAGCTCGTGGAGGCGCATGAGACCGTGGCCCGCACTGCGCGGTCGATCTATCCGGTCGTCGAGGCCGCGAGTGACGAGCCGACCGCCGATCTGCTGACCCAGCGTCTTCAGGTCCACGAGAAGACGGCCTGGATGCTGCGCAGTCTGTTGGAGGACTGACTTCTATCACGGCCGGCGCGAGGCGCCAGTCACAAAGGCGAAGGGGCGGATCGTAAGATCCGCCCCTTCTAGGATTGACGGCCGTGGATGACCGTCTTTCAGCCCCGCGTTTTGGGAAGGATCGGCAGTCCTCCGCGAGAGCCGAACTGATGTGGGATGGGCTGTCCGTTTGGTGCTGTTCGCTTTCCCCTAAGGCACCGTTCTATGAACGTTGTCCTGGTTGCCTTGGCCTGTTGGGACGTGGGCTCGCCCCGTCGCCATGGCGTGATGAGTATCACTCGCCTGCGGGGCTGGCTGTGACGGCTATCACAGTGGGGACTTTTTTCGGGGATCAGTCCTCGACCCAGGCGATGCGCAGCAGGTTCGTCGCACCCGGTGTGCCGAAGGGCATGCCCGCGGTGATGACCAGACGGTCGCCGGGGACGGCGAACTGCTCCGACAGCGCCGCCTTGGCGGCCCGCTCAACCATCTGGGCGGAGTTCTTGACGTCCTTGGTATTGAGGCAATGCACGCCCCAGGCCAGCGCCAGGCGCCGCGCCGTGGCGACTTCGGGGGTGAGGCAGAGGATCGGCACCTCCGGGCGCTCGCGTGCCGCGCGTAGCGCGGTCGAGCCCGTTGAGGTGTAGGTGACGATCGCGGCGGCATGGATGGTCGAGGCGACCTGGCGGGCGGCGGCGGTGATCGCGTCGGCGGCGGTGGCATCGGAGCTGGTGCGCACCGCATCGACGATGGCGCGGTAGTTGGGGTCGCGCTCCACCCGGGCGATGATGCGGCTCATGATCGCCACCGCCTCGCCCGGATAGTCGCCCACGGCCGTCTCTGCTGACAGCATCACGGCGTCGGCGCCTTCATAGACCGCGCCCGCCACGTCGGAGGCTTCGGCGCGCGTCGGCGTCGGCGAATGCACCATCGATTCGAGCATCTGCGTGGCCACGACGACCGGCTTGCCGACCTGGCGGCAGACCCGCACCATGCGCTTCTGCAGGCTCGGTACCTCCTCGGGCGGCACTTCGACGCCGAGATCGCCGCGCGCCACCATGACGGCATCGGAAAGATCGACGATCTCGCCCAGCCGGTCGACGGCGGCGGGTTTCTCCAGCTTTGCCATCAGCCCGGCGCGGCCGCCGATCAGCTTCTTGGCCTCGGCCACGTCGTCCGGCCGCTGCACGAACGAAAGCGCGATCCAGTCCGCACCGATTTCGAGTGCGAAGGCGAGGTCGCGCCGGTCCTTCTCGGTCATGGCCGCAATCGGCAGAATGGCGCTCGGCAGGTTGACGCCCTTGCGGTCGCCGATGGGCCCGCCGGTCACGACGCTGGTTTGGGCGAAGTCGGCGCCGATTTCCTCCACCCGTAGGCGGACGCGCCCGTCATTTATCAGCACATCCTGGCCCGGCGCCAGTGTGGCGAAGATCTCCCGATGGGGCAGCGGCGCCCGGGTAGCATCGCCGGGGCTCGCATCCATGTCGAGCCGGAAGCTCGCGCCCGTCTCCAGTTCGATCTCGCCGCCTTTGAAGGTGCCGACCCTGAGCTTGGGGCCCTGCAGGTCGGCGATCACGCCGATCGGCCGCCCGAACTTCGCCTCCGCGGCGCGGATCTGATCGTAGCGCGCCTTGTGCTCGGCGTGCTCGCCATGGCTGAAGTTGAGCCGAAACAGATCGGCCCCCGCCTCGAACAGGGCGTCGATGGTCTTCGCATCGGAGCTTGCGGGCCCCAATGTGGCGATGATCTTGGCGTTGCGGTGCCGTCGCATGGGGCCCGAACATAACCGGCTTCAATGACCGGCGCGAGACCGAACCTTAGGCTTTTTTAATCCCGCCGCGGCGCGCGCTACCAGCTTACGTCCGCGAGATCGACGCCGTGCTCGCGAACCTTGTCGGGCGTCGGCAGCGTGATGTCCGCCTGCTCGAAGGCGGGCCGCAGCTCGCCGATCCATTTGGCCATTTCCTCGTCGCTGTCGTGCAGCTTGAGGCCGTAATGGTGGGCGATGCGGTTGCCCTCGCTGCCCGGCTTGCCGAGAAGCTGCAAGCCACGCGGGAACCAGTAGTCGACCCGCTCCTGCACGGCCTCGCGGTGCCCCGACTCGCACAGGTGGACGACTTCCTCGGCGCCATCCTGCCCGTGGCGCGCCTCGTCACGAAGGATCGGGCCAATCACGTCGGCGTACGGGCCAAAGCTGGTATTGCGCATTGACCACAGCCAGACGCGGCCGCATCGGTCGATCATGTGCTTGAAGACCGAGACCTCGACCCAGTCCTTCACGTCCTCTTCGCCGCCGAGGAAATGGGTTCCGCCCGGCCGCCGGCGCGCCAGCCAGGCATCGACATCGAGGCCGACCTTGCGGGCAAGCTCGTCCATCAACTCGACATGCTCGGCTTCCTCGTTCGCCGTATGGGTGAGGGCGGCTTTTCGGCGCGGGTCGGGCAGGTGATAGACGGCGCGGGCGAACATCTCGCAGGCGGCGATCTCGCCGACATACTGCTTGCCGATCAGCGTGCGCAACATCTTGCGATAGTCCTCGGGCGTATCGTCGAGCCCGTCGAAATCGATCTGGCCCGGCTGATAGACCGGTTTGTCGGACATGGTCATGTCTGGTCCTCCATCGCTTCGGATTGTTACGATTTTTTATATTTATGTAAATAATTTTGGCTGTTCGCGCTCGGCATTGAGGGCGTGCACGGGCGGCCTGCATGGTGTGCCGGCGCGGAGGCGTTTCCTTTCCAGGTATGGCGTGACAGGCTATGGCATCGGGCTGGCGCGAACCCAGCCCATCGGGCCCGGTGTTTGAGAGGAGACAGGCGGCATGGAATTCGGCGTTTTCGACCAGCTCGACCGGCGCGCGCCCGCCGAACAGGAGCCGCTCAGCGACTATTACGAAAGCCGCCTGCGTCTCATCGAGCGCTACGACCGGCTCGGCTTCTCGCACTATTTTGTCTCCGAGCATCATTCGACCCCGCTCGGCATGGCCGCCTCGCCGGGCATCTTCTTTTCGTCCGTCGCCCAGCGCACCAAGCGCCTGCGCTTCGGTCCGCTCGTCTACACGCTGCCACTCTACGAGCCCTATCGGCTGATCGAGGAAATCTGCATGCTCGATCACCTGAGCCGCGGCCGCTACCAGCTCGGCGTCGGCAAGGGGATCTCGCCCTTCGAGGTCGGTTATTTCGGCATCGATCACGCTGAGGCCCAAGCGCGCTATATCGAGGCGATGGAGGTCATCCTGAAGGGCCTGCGCGAGCCGGTGCTGAACCACGACGGCGCCTTCTACCAGTACGACGACGTGCCGATGGAGTTCGCGCCGGCGCAGCGCCCGCATCCGCCGCTCTGGTACGGCATGATCAATCCGGCGACGGTCGCCTGGGCCGCGCCCAACAACATCAACATCGTCAGCCACGTCCCGGCGTCCCTGATGGCCACCATCGTGCGCGACTACAACGAAGCCTGGGACAAGGCGCATGGCGGTAGCGGAGCGACCAAGCCCTACACTGCCTTCGGCCGCCACGTCGTCGTTGCCGAGACCGACGACGAGGCCTTCGCCATCGCCAAGCCGGCCTATCAGGCCTGGCATGCCTGTCTGCAATTTCTCTGGATCCGCCACGGCACGACCAGCGGCGCCCACCCCGACACCTTCGAGGAGGCGCATGAGCGCGGCCTCATCATCGTCGGCGGGCCCGAGCGGGTGTTCGAGGAGGTCTCCGCCCAGATCGAGGAGAGCGGCACCGACCTCTTCATCTCGCGCCCAATGTTCGGAACCATCACCGACGCGCAGGCCGAGCGCTCGATCGATCTTTACGCCGAGGCGGTGATGGCGCGGTTCAATGGGGCGGCGGCTGAACCAGCAGCGCTCGGAAGTCGTTGACGTTGGTCCCGGTGGGACCGGTCACCACGAGATCGCCGAGCGCCTCGAAGAACCCGTAAGCATCGTTGTCGTCGAGGAAGGCTTGGGCGTCGAGGTCGGCCGCCGCCGCAAGTGTCAATGTGTCGGGCGTCAGGACTGCGCCGGCATTGTCTTCGGAGCCGTCGATCCCGTCGGTATCGCAGGCAAGGGCGTGTATTCCGGGCCCGGCAAAAGGCTCTTCGGCCAAAGCCAGCGCCAGGGCCAAAAGGTACTCGGTGTTCGGCCCGCCGCGACCGTTGCCTTTGAGCGTCACGGTCAGCTCGCCGCCGGAGAGAAACACCAGCGGCCAGCCCGGATTCTCCCGCCCCGCGCCGGCCACGGTGGCGGCATGTTGCCGCGCCACATCGCGTGCTTCGCCGGTCGCCGCGTCGTCGAGGATGACGGGCTCTACCTCCATCTTGCGCGCGGCCTCCGCGGCGGCGGCAATCGCGACGGGACCGCTCGCCACGATGCGGTAGTCGGCGGCGGCAAGGCGCGCATCGTCCGGTTTGGGCGATTCGCAGGCCGCCGAAGCGAGATGGTCGCCTACGGCCGGCGGTGGCGCGATACCGTACCGGTCGAGGACGGCCGCCGCGTCTGCCCGTGTCGTCGGATCCGCCACCGTTGGCCCCGAGGCGATGGTCGCGGGATCGTCGCCGACCACATCGGAGACGGCGAGTGTCACCAGCCTGGCCGGATGGGCGGCGACGGCAAGCCGCCCGCCCTTGATCGCCGAGAGGTGCTTGCGCACCGCGTTGATTTCGTCGATCGCGGCGCCCGAACGCAGCAGCGCATCGGTCACCGCCACCTTGTCGGTCAGGGTGATGCCGGGCGCCGGTAGTGTTAGCAGTGCCGAGCCGCCGCCGGAGATGAGCGCGATGACGAGGTCGTCAGCGGTGAGGCCCGAAACCGCGTCGAGGATCCGTTCGGCTGCCTTCAGGCCCGCCGCGTCGGGGACCGGGTGCGCGGCCTCGACCACCTCGATCCGCGCCGTCGGCTGGGCAAAGCCATAGCGGGTGACCACGAGCCCACTCAGCTTTTCGGCCGGCCCGCTCCAATTGTCCTCGAACGCCCGTGCCATCGCCGCCGCTGCCTTGCCCGCGCCCACTACAATCGTGCGGCCGGCCGGCGGATCGGGCAGCGCGAAGGGAAGGCAGGCGGCCGGCTGCGCTGCCGCGACGGCGGCATCGAAAAGTTGGCGCAGGAGCTCTTTCTCGTTCGCCGACATGCGTCCCGATCGCGGCCTAAAACCCGCCGGCCTGTCGGCTCGCAGTGAGCGCGCGCAGATCGCCGGCGATCGCCTCGACGACCGGCCCCCAGCTGCGCGGGGCTGGCTGGCGATAGAGGCGCATCGTCGGATACCACGGCGAGTCGGTACGCTCGTGCATCCAGCGCCAGTCGGGCGCGTGCGGCAGCAGCACCCAGACCGGCCGCGCCAGCGCCCCGGCGAGGTGAACCAGCGCGGTATCGACCGAGATCACCAGATCGAGCCGGGCCACGAGGCGGGCCGAGTCGAGGAAGTCGCCGATCTGGCTGCTGGCGTCGGTGAGCATCGCACCGAGGCCGAGGGCGGCGATGTCGGCCGCGCGTTCGCCGATCTGGAAGCTGTAGAAGCGCGTGCCCGGCAGTTCGAACAGGGGCAGGAAGGTTTCGAGCGCGCACGACCGGTTGGCATCGTTGTTGTGCGTGGGCTTGCCGGCCCAGGCGATGCCGATCCTGAGCGGCCGGCCGGCCTGGTCGGCGTCATCATCGGGCGTTGCCCCAGGCAGGTCAAAGTAGGGTACCTGGGCGGGGATCGTCGCCAGTTCGGTGCCGAACAGCTCGGGCAGGTCGAGCAGCGAGGCGTGGGTGTCGAATGCCGGCGGGGCGCTGCCCTCGGGCACCACGCGATCGACGCCGACAACCGTCTGGACGAGGCGCACCAGCGGCGGCTGACATTGCGCGATCACGCGCGCGCCGCGCTCGGCGAGCAGCGGCGCGTAGCGGATGGCGTGGATCGTGTCGCCGAAACCCTGCTCGCGGGTCAACAGGATGCGCTTGCCGCTGAGATCGCCCCCGTCCCAGCGCGGCTGCGGAGGCTCCGGGCGCGCCATCTCGTCGAGCTCCCAGCGGCACTGATAGGCCTTGAAACCTTCTTTCAGATCGCCCATCAGCAGCCGGGTCAGCGCCGTGCCGAGCTTGGCCATCAGGTTGTCGGGCTCGATGGCGCGCGCACGTTCAAGTTGGGCCAGCGCATCCTCGAAGCGGCCGCGTGCCGCCAGGCACTTGGCAATCACGCAATGCGCGTCGGCCAGCGCGGCATCGCGGGCGAGCGCCTGCTGGGCGTGATGCGCAGCGCCGTCATATTCACCCTGGCGATAGAGAACCTGCGCCAGATCGAGATGCGCAGCCGCCGGTTCAGGGTCGAGCGCAAGCGAGCGCCGATACGCGGTGACGGCCGCCTCCGCGCGGCCCGACGCCCATAACACCGCGCCCAGATTGGCCCACAAGCTGGGCGCGCGCGGCAGTGTACGCAAGCCCGCGCCGGCCGCCGCCAGCGCCTCGTCGTAGCGTTCAAGATCGCGCAACGAGAGCGCCAGATTGGCGCAGGCATCGACATAGTCGCGCTTGGCCGCGATGGCGGCGCGGTAGCATTCGGCGGCGCGTTCGTGTTCGCCCTGGGCGCGCAGAGCGTTGCCGAGATTGTAATTGGCGTTGGCGTGGCCGGGCTCGATGGCAAGCCCGCGCTCGTAGATTGCGATGGCGCCCGCGACGTCGCCTTGGCTACGCAGCGCGACGCCAAGATTGGTGAGGGTGTCGACATGGTCGGGCGCGCTTTCGAGCACCGCACGGTATCCAGCGATCGCTGCATCCAAATCGCCGGTCCTGTGCGCGGTTACGGCCGAGGCGAGGCGCGCCGCAAGCGGGGTCGCCTCGCCCGCTTGGGTCTCGCCCTCGGTCCGTTCGCCTTCGGCCCGTTCGCCTTCGGCCATGGTCACATCGCGTGTTAGCGGTCGGGCGGGCCTGACGCCCGCCGGTTGTGCATATGGGGATCCGGTTCCTAATCTAGACATGATGGCGCGGCGAATGAAATCCAGCGGATAGGTGCCCGGGTCAACTCACCCGAACACGCCAAAAACCGTGTGTCACGGTCCGGCAAATTGCTTAAAACGGGCGCCAACCTCGTGATGTGATGGAAAACCACGCACGGAGCATCGCGTGCGTATTCGGCCGACCGGCCGGCTTCGATGAAGGACATCGTGTAAAGGACGGCGTGAATGATCGATCTCTACTACTGGCCCACGCCCAATGGATGGAAGATCTCCATCGCGCTGGAGGAAATGGAGCTCGAATACCGCGTGATCCCCGTCAATATCGGTCGCGGCGACCAGTTCGAGCCTGATTTTCTGGCGATCAGCCCCAACAACCGCATGCCGGCGATCGTCGACAACGATCCGCCGGACGGCGGCGAGCCGATCTCGGTGTTCGAAAGCGGCGCGATCCTGATCTACCTGGCGGAGAAATCGGGCCGTTTTCTTCCGACCGATCTGCGCGGCCGTATCGAGGTGCTGGAATGGCTGATGTGGCAGATGGGCGGGCAGGGTCCGATGTTCGGCCAGGCAGGCCATTTCCGCTTCTACGCCCCCGAGCAGATCCCCTACGCCAAGGAGCGCTACGACAACGAAATGCACCGGCTCTACGGCGTGCTCGACCGACGGCTCGAGGGGCGCGACTATATCGCCGGCGACTACTCCATCGCCGATATGGCGTGCTGGCCCTGGGTCATTACCTACAAGCTCCAGGAGGTCGATCTGGACGCCTATCCCAACGTCAAGCGCTGGTACAAGTCGCTGCAGACGCGCCCGGCCTTGCGCCGCGGCTATGACGTCGGCCGCGAGCTCGGCCGGCCGACCGGCGAATGGGATGAGGAAGCCCGCAAGAACCTCATGGCACACCGAAACCCGGCAAGCCGGTAGCGGCGCCGGCTGGACATCCACCGCCGGCCCATCGACGCAGCGGCATTGAAGGAGAACGCGTGCATGATCGAGGTCAACGGAGCCGCCCATGTCATTCTGACGGTCAGCCAGTTCGACAAGGCGCGGGACTTTTACTGCGAGCTGCTGCCGTTCCTCGGCCTGACGAAGGTCTATGACGGCAACAACTTCGTCTATCACGTCGGCGGCCGCACGGCGCTCGGCATCCAACGCTGCGCCGATGAATACAAGAACGAGCGTTTCGTGCAGAACCGCGTCGGTCTGCATCACGTTTGCTTTCGCGCGCGCAACCGCGAGGATATCGACGCAGTCGCCGAGAAGCTGCGCGAGATGGGCGCCTTCATCGACCGCGGTCCGGTCGAGGGGGGTTGGGCGCCGGGCTACTACTACGTCGTCTTCGAGGATCCCGACGGCATCCGCCTGGAGGTCAACCACGTTCCCGGCAAGGGCGTGCTCGTGGGCGACAAGCCGCTCACCCTCAGCGACGATCCCGATTGGGACCAGAACGCATAAGGCGGTTTTGGTGTTCGGAGCGGCTAGACGCGGTCGCGATAGGCGGCGAGAAAGGCCCGGCGCGATTCGGCCTGGGTGATCTCGTGGTCGAGCCAGTCGGCGAGGTAGCTCTGATTGGCGCAATCCTGCGCGCGCAAGTCTTGCAAGCGGCCAAGCTCCTGGTCGCTGAGCTCGATCAGCGCCTCGATCTCGGCCTGGCGCTCGGCCTGGTCGAGCATGTGCAGGAAACGCATCTTGAGCGCGATCACCAGCTTGTTCACGTCGTCGACCGGTGCGCGCACATTGGAGCGCAAAAGCTCGTGCAGGGCCGCAAGCCCCGCCTTGGTGATGCGTATTTTGGGATTGCCGCGCTCGGCCGCCACCGCATCGGCCTTGACCAGCCCTTCGAGCGTCAGCAGCTCGAGCGACGGTCCCAACACGTCGAGCGACGGCCCCATGATGCGGCTGGCAAAATTGCGTACTTCGCTCGCCAGATCGGCATAGAGCCGCGGCCCGCCGGCCAAGAGGCCAAGCGCGCAGAGCCGGATCGCTTCGGTCGGTATGAGCGTCTTGTCGCGGTACATGTCTTTGTTATCGGGCCTTTCCGGTTAATCGGGCCTTTATTGTCGGGCGTCCGTTTGCTCGGTCTGCTCCCGATCCTGTTCTGGGTCTTGCTTCTGGGTGCTCTCGGCTTTCTACGCGACCTGCGCCGAACTGGATGACATATCGAGCGGCAGATCGAGTTTTTGCCAAACCTCGATCAGCGCCGCGAGCAGGCGGTCCATCTCCGCATCGTCGTGCAGCGGCGAGGGCGTGAAGCGCAGGCGCTCGGTGCCGCGCGGCACGGTCGGATAGTTGATCGGCTGCACGTAGATCCGGTGTTCGTCGAGCAGCATGTCGGAAGCGGCCTTGCACTTCACCGGATCGCCGACCACCACCGGCACGATATGGGTTATCGACGGCAGCACCGGGAAGCCGGCTTCGCGCAGCAAGGTTTTGAGGCGCGCGGCGCGTTCCTGCTGGCCGTTCCGCTCCACGGCGCTCGTCTTCAGATGCCGCACACTGGCGAGCGCGCCGGCGGCCACGGCGGGCGGCAACGCGGTGGTGAAGATGAAGCCCGAGCCATAGCTACGCACGGTGTCGCAAAGCGCGGCCGAGCCGGCGATATAGCCCCCCATCACCCCGAACGCCTTGGCGAGCGTGCCGTTGATCACGTCGACGCGGTCCATCACCCCGTCGCGCTCGGCGATGCCGCCGCCGCGGGGACCGTACATGCCGACGGCGTGGACCTCATCGAGATAGGTCATGGCGCCGTACTTCTCGGCGAGATCACAGATTTCGCCGATCGGTCCGATATCGCCGTCCATCGAATACACCGACTCGAAGGCGATCAGCTTCGGGCGGTCGGGCGGCGCGTCCTTCAATAGCGTCTCCAGATGCTCCAGATCGTTGTGCTTCCAGATGCGCTTTTCCGAGCGCGACGACTTCATGCCGTGGATCATCGAGGCGTGGTTGAGATCGTCGGAGAAGATGATGCAGCCCGGCAGCTGGGTGGCGATCACCGAGAGCGCGGTTTCGTTGGCGTTGTAGCCGGAGGTGAACAGCAGCGCGGCTTCCTTGCCGTGCAGTTCGGCAAGCTCGCCTTCGAGCAGTACATGGTAGTGGTTGGTGCCCGAGATGTTGCGGGTTCCGCCGGCGCCGGCGCCGCATTTCTCGATCGCCTCGTGCATCGCGGCGATCACGGCCTCGTGCTGGCCCATGCCGAGATAGTCGTTCGAGCACCAGACGGTGACGTCGTGGGCTTCGTCGCCGGCATGGCGCGCTGCTCGGGGAAAGTCGCCGGCATAGCGCTCGAGATCGGCAAAGACGCGGTAGCGTCCCTCTTCCCGCAGGCGCTCGATGGCTTGCTCGAATACCTGTTCATAGTCCATTGCGCTGCTCATCGCGCCACTCCCCATCAAAACCACGCGGTCGTATCCCGACGCATTTGGGACCCTGCCGTGCAGGCGCCGGAATATAGCCCAGAAAAGATAGGTGGTGGCCAAGAACCGCGCTTTAATCTATGTCAATTTGTCGCGAGGGCGGCGCATCTACCGACATCGCCTGACGGTCGCGGGGCTGCATTTGGGCCGCGCCGCTGGTGATTATCCTTGGAAAAAGGGGGATTTTGCATGCTGAAAAGATTGGCGGCGGCCATTGTGGTAGCCACGCTGGCGGTGGCCGGAGCGGCCCGCGCCGACAAGGTCACCGATGCGATCGAACGCGCTTCGAAAGCCTATGGCGACGGTAAGCTCAGCAGTACGTCGCGCGAGCTGCAATTCGCGATCGGCCGCATCAGCCGGCGCCTGGCCAAGGTCTACGGCGAGGCGATGCCGCCGGCCCCCGATGGCTGGAAGGCCCGCCGCGCCCGTACCCGGCAACAGGGTATCGGCATGATGGGCCTGGGCATCTCGGTGCAGCGGCGCTATCGGCCCGACGGCGGCGGCCGGGGCCGGGCCTCCGCGCAGCTCGTGGTCGACAATCCGATGATGCAGGCGATGGGCGCGATGTTCGCCAATCCCGCCATGGCGCAGAGCTCCGGCTACGAGCGCCTGGAGGTCAAGGGTCAGGCCCAGCCGGGTTTCATCAAGTTCGACGAAGACCGCAAACGCGGCGACGCCATCATCCTGATCGGCGGGCGTGTCTTCCTCAAGGTCGAGGCGATGGGTGTCGAAAATGAGGACGTGCTCCGCGCCCTCGTCGCCGGCTGGAACATCAAGCGCATCAAGGAGATCGCCGAGATCCCTTGAAGCAGGCGTGGGTTGCGGAACCGACTTTGTTGAAGGAGCAGGGATGCTGATCCTCTATCACCACAACCTTTCGGTCTGTGCCCAGAAGGTCCGGCTCGCGCTGGCCGAGAAGGGGCTCGACTGGGAGGACCGGCCTGTCGATCTGATGAAGGGCGAGCATTTGCGGGCCGATTACTTGACGCTCAACCCCAAGGGCGTGGTGCCGACCCTGGTCCATGATGGCCAGCCGGTGATCGAATCGACGCTGATCCTCGAATACCTCGAAGATGCCTTCCCCGAACACCCGTTTCGCCCGGAGGCGCCGATCGAGCGGGCGCGCATGCGCGTCTGGACCAAGTGGCCGGATGACGGGCTCCACGCGGCGTGCGGCACCGTCAGCTATGCGGCCGCGTTCCGAGAACAGCTCATTGCCTTTCATGGCGCCGAGGCGCTGGAGGCGCGCATCGCCAAGCTGCCCGACCGGTCGCGCGCGGCGCGCCAGAAGGAGCTTTACGAGAAGGGCATGGAGGCCTCGTTCCTGCCCGACCACTTGCGCTTGCAGGACAAGGTTCTGGGCGAGATGGAGTCCCGGCTTTCGGGTCATGACTGGTTGGCCGGCGACGACTACAGCGACGCCGAATGCGCATTGCTGCCCTATCTCTGGCGCCTGGAGCGTCTCGGCCTTGAAGGCATGTGGGAGAGCCGGCCCAATGTCGATGCCTGGTTTGCGACCTGCAAGGGGCGGCCGAGCTGGGGGCGGGCGATGGTCGCCTACAAGGCGCTCGGCGATCATGACTATGACGACGATTTGAAGTCGCGCGGCGTCGATCTGTGGCCGCAATTCAAGGCGATGCTTGCAGCCTGAGCGGGCGGTCTGAAGCTGGTGGCCCTATCTATGGATGCCCCAGCCGACACCGGCACCAGAGGCGGCGAGCGTCTCGTTGCGGGGTTGCGTGACGTGCCCCGGCGACGGCATTGCCGCCGGGGCACCGGGGGCGCGGCTAGCGGCCCTAACGGCAGTTCCTCATCCACTTCTTGCCGGCGGCGGTATTACCCTGAACTTTCCACTGGAAATACCATTTGCCGCAGCCGCGGCGATCGCCGGTGACGTTGATCGTGAGCTCGGCGTTTGAGCCATCCGCGACGACGGAGATGGGTGCGACCGCGCTGTCGGCGGCAAGCGCCGTACCGGCGATCGGGGCGGCGGAGCTCGCGGCCAACGCCGCGGCGAGAATGATGATGCGTTTCATGGCTGTGATCCTTCCTGCGTGTGCTTGATCGGTGGGGCGTCTCAAGACGTTGCCCCAGAATGCACGTGCAGACATCGGAACGCAGTGACGCGTCGCACAGCCATGGGTGATTACGGTCGCGGGCCTATCGGCAATGTCGCATCCACATCCGTCCGGCGCTGGCGCTGCCGTAAACCTTCCACTGGAAGTACCAACCGCGGCAGGGCAGGCGGCCGCCGGTGGAGTTGCCGCGGAGTTCGATGTTGGTGCTGTCTGCAGCGGCGGTGATGCCGGCAATCGGGCTATCCGCGGCAACCGCAGCGCCGGCGAGCGGGGCGGCGGTGGTCGCCGCCAAAACGGCGGCGAGAATGATGATGCGTTTCATGGCTGTGATCCTTCCTGCGCGTGCTTGATCGGTGGGGCGTCTCAAGACGTTGCCCAAGGATGCACGCACAAGTGCCGGAACGCAGTGATGCGAAGCACAGCCAGATTGAACAAGGAACGCGCCCGGGTGACAGGGTCGCCACCCGGGCGCGCCGGATTTCGTAGCCATTTAGGTTTGAGATCGTCGCCCTAGAAGCAGCGCGCCCTGGCCATCTTCAGGCTCAACTGCTGGAACGTCAGCTTCGAGGTATCGAGGGTGACCGTGTGGACCTTGGCATTGCCACCCGGCCCCGGACCAATCTTGACCAGCGCGGTGCCGGCCAGCGACTTTATCTTTGCCACGTCGCATTTGTTCGACAGCACCGCGCGTGATTCCTGCTTGGCCTGTGCGGCAGCCGGCAGGACAAACGCGGCGGCGACGGTCAACATGATGAGTCTTTTCATTGTTGGTCCTCTCTTTCGCTTGTTGGTCTTGGTTTTTCCCGGCGCGGATGCGTGCCCCGCCGGGCCCGATCGGTATCGTCAACCAACATGACCAAAACATGACGCGAATGAGGTTTGTTGACCGGCGGATTGCCTTACTTGCCCGGGGCGAGAGCCCTAGTTGCCGGGTGCGAGATAGGCGTCGAAATCGAGATCCGGATTGACGACCTTGGCCCGCCGATAGCTCTCGGCATTCTCCAGCGGGTGTGTGGCATCGATGGCGAGCTTCGATTTGTAGTGGCCGAACGGATCGCGCGAGAACCCCATCACATTTCCGATCACGTTGAGATCGTCTTCCAGGCGCGTGCGCGTCACCACCGCCCACATCACGTCGTTCATGTTGTGAAGATCGACATCGCTGTCGACGGCGATGCACACCTTGATGAATGTGACCTCGCCGAAGGCGGCGAGGATCGCGTTCATCGGCTCGCCCTCGAAACGCTTGTCGAGCTGCAGCACGCAAACCTGCAGGAAAGGATCGAGCGAGACGTCCTTCACCCCCGACACCGCCTTGCGCGCCGCGCGCAGCACGTCGGCCGACCGCGGCAACGACAGCAGCAGGTTTTCGTCACCAGATCCGGCGAGCACGGTTTGGTAGATCGGGTCCTTGCGATGCGTGATCCGCTCGATCTTCAGGATGTGCCGGTCCTCGACCAGCGGGTAATAGCCGAGCCAGTCGCCGATCGGGCCCTCGGGCTCTTTCGTATCGGGGAGGATCGTTCCCTCCAGGACGATCTCGGCATGCGCCGGCACGTCGACATCGATGGTCTCGCACTTGACTAGCTCGAGCGCCTCTCCCCGCAGCCCGCCGGCGAGCGCGAACTCGTCGTGGAGCGTGCTGGCGGAGGCCGCCAGCATCTCCACCGGGTGAAGACCGATGGCGATCGCCATCTGCGTCGGCAATCCGCGGTCAAGGCGCTTCTGGAAGATCTCGTAGCCATGCGTGCTGGGCAGCATGCGCAGCGCCAGCCGGTCGGGGCCTTTCAATTGCAGGCTATAGAAGCCGGCATTCTGGCGCCCGGTCTCGGGATCCTTAGATATGCCGATGCCGCCGGTGATGTAGGGGCCGCCATCGTCCTCGTGAAAGGTGAGGATGGGGAACTGCTCGAGGTCGACCGCGTTCTCGATGACCTCCTTCACCGGGCCGGATGGCAAGACAACCGGTGAAATGCCCTGCGCCGAGCGTTGGCCGATCCAGCCGACGATGCCACCATCGCCGCATCCGAGCGCCGTCTCGA
>Ga0224512_10002332_pt1 | contig 17476 bp, 12 predicted proteins | sample SF_May12_sed_USG_4_FD_169103 | JGI IMG/M metagenome (GOLD analysis project Ga0224512, IMG submission 169103) | Sediment microbial communities from San Francisco Bay, California, United States - SF_May12_sed_USGS_13 | ecosystem: Environmental > Aquatic > Marine > Sediment | place: USA... | reverse complement strand
ACCAGGGCTTAGGCCCTGGTTAGGTAATAGGAGTAACGTTATGAGAGAACGATTCCTTGAAATATATAGTGTTGCTTCTGCCGGTGCAGGCACTGTTACTGAAGTACACAAAAATGGTATTGTCAAAGCTAGTGAACCTACTACTGCCATAGCTACTGACAATTTTCGTGTTGATATTACTGTAAATAATGGTACACCTACTGTTGATGTAGATGTTGGTGTGTATGATGGTACAAATTTTGATTCCATTGCTGCTATTACTCAAATGAGTGCCACAGGTACACAATTATTAGTAGTTTCTAATGCACCTGGTCCCGGTGCTGCAGCTATTGAAGTAGTTGTTGCTGGTGGTACCCCTGATGTAGATATAACTGTCCGTAGAGGATACTTAATTTAATATTGGAGAAAAATAATGTCTCAAACCGATCTGGAAATGTTGGAAGTCGAAATAGACCAAGCCAAAGCAGCAATCGAATTGAGTGATGATCTAAAAGCCTTAGAAAATGATCCTCGCTTTAAAAAAGTCATACTGCAAAATTTCATTGAGAAAGAACCTGTTCGGTGTGCCAAGTTAAAATCAGATCCTGCTATGCAGGAAGATGGTGCACAACGTGATCTTGATCGAAGAATTGCAGCTGTTGGTGAAATAGCTTTGTATTTGCGAATGGTTCATCAATTAGGTAATGCATTTCGTGATGGAATAGCTGCAATGGAAGAAGCACAAAGTGAAATTGCAGCAAATGAGGTGTAATAATGGCTTTCCCCACTGAAGAAGATCTTCTAAACATGCCTGATGATGAGGCTCTGGAACTTCCAGAGTCTAAGGCTGAACTACAACCTGAAAAAGAGGAGGGAGATACAACTGAAAGAGATAAAAATGAAGATAGCAGCACTGAAGAAGATATTGATACCACTTCTGAAGAGGGTGATACCAAAACTGATACTGAAGAAGATGGAAAAGAAGAAGAAGTAGATGAAGATACTACATTAGATAAAGACGATGATGAAAAGAAAGATACCGAGGAGGGAAATGAGAAAACTGATAAAGATGGTGATAAAGAAACTGATGCTAAAGATTCAAAAGATACAAAAGGAGATGACAAAACTGGAAAGGATGACAAAGATAGTGATAAGAAAGAATCTGATACCGAAATAGATTATAAAGCTGAATATGAACGCTTACTAATGCCATTTAAAGCAAATGGTAGAAACATACAAGTTAACAATGTAGATGATGCTGTTACGCTTATGCGTATGGGTGCCAACTACAATAAAAAAATGGCTGGGTTAAAGCCTAGCCTAAGAATAGTAAAAATATTAGAAAATGCAGATTTATTAAATGAAAACAAGTTAAATTATTTGATTGACTTGGATAAACATGATAAAAATGCAATTACTAAATTGTTAGCTGATTCTGGGTTGGATCCGCATGACCTCATAAGTGAGGACAAAAAAGTTGATTACACCCCAAATCAGCACAGTACAGTCACAGATGCTGATGTAGATCTGGACCAAGTACTGGAGGATTTGAAAGACAGCGAAACTTACGCGGACACCATGAGAGTTGCGGGTAAGGAATGGGATAATGACAGTAGAGCAATTATTGCTCAAGATCCCAATATCCTTAGAGTCCTTGATCAACATATACAACAAGGAATCTATGCCCAAATCGCTGATGTAATGGCGAGTGAGAAAGCTGTAGGTAAATTAGCCGGAATGGCTGATATTGTAGCGTATAAGCATGTTGGGGACGCCCTTAATGCTGCTGGCGCTTTTGGTTCCGCCGACTCCACTGACTCGAGTGCCGTCTCGAATAGTCAAGATAAACCGGATCCTGAGAAAGAAGAGAAGCGTAATGCTGAACGTAAAGCTGCTTCTCCCACTAGGAAATCTTCTAGCAAGGCTAAGAAGACATCTCAGGACTTCAATCCACTTGAAATGTCCGATGATGACTTTGAAAAAGCCTCTGCAGAAGGTCTGTACAACTGAGGTAAATAACCGTGGCTTTTGAAACTTCTCAAGAATACGGCTCAAGTACAGATGGCTCAGCTGCTTCCATTGGTGCGAATACTCAGATTAATCCGGCTTATTTCTGGAAAAAAGCCTTAATTGAGATCGTCAAAGAGCAGCATTTCGGCCAGCTGGCTAATGTCCGTGCCATGCCTAAAAACATGGGTAAGACCATCAAACAGCATCACTATCTACCGATGCTGGATGATGCAAACGTATCTTCGCAAGGTATTGATGCTGCTGCTGCACAATTATGGGTATCAGGCTCCGCTGTCTGGTATGCATTTCTGCGTGATGGTGGTAACACCCTTGTTCCCGATGCAACCATTGCTGGGAACAGCTCTGGTTTTAACACGCAAGCACTTGTTGAAGCTGCTGGCGGATTTAACAATGCACTGCATATTCCAATGCAAGGCTACGGCAACCTGTACGGTTCGAGTAAAGATGTTGGTTCTATTAAAGCCCGTCTTCCTGCTCTAACTGAACATGGTGGTCGTGTTAACCGTGTTGGCTTCACTCGTAAAACTATCGAAGCAACGCTAGAGAAATTTGGCTTCTTCGATGAATATACCCAGGAATCGATTGATTTCGATACTGATGCTGATCTCTTGATGCACATCACTCGTGAAGCTTTACGCGGTGCGAATGAAATCGTTGAAGATAAGCTTCAGATTGATCTTCTCGAGGCTGCTGGTGTTATTCGCTACGCAGGTGCTGCAACATCTCGTGCTACTGTATCAGGTGAGACTGGTGGTGTTACGGAAGTAACCTATGATGATCTCCTGCGTACTCATATCGATCTTGATGATAATCGGTGCCCAAAAGCTACTGAAATTATCACAGGTTCGCGTATGGTTGATACGAAAGTCGTCAATGCTGCACGTTATCTGTTCTGTGGTTCTGATTTGATTCCTACCCTGGAAGCAATGCAGGATTCACATGGTACGAAAGCATTGATTCCTGTTGCGCAGTATGCTGAAGCAGGCACTGTTGCAATGGGTGAATACGGTTCCATCGGCTTTTTCCGTCTCATTGTTGTTCTTGAAATGGTGAAATGGATGGCTGCTGGTGCTGCTGCTGTCAGTAATGCTGGTTATCAGACTACTACGGCAGACGGTACGGAAGCGTATGATGTCTTTCCCATGCTGTGTGTTGGTTCTGGTTCTTTTGCAACTATCGGTTTTCAAACTGGTGGTAAAACGGTGAAGTTTAAAATCACCCATAAGAAACCTGGCCGAGAAACAGCGGATCGTAATGATCCATACGGTGAGACTGGGTTCTACTCCATTAAGTGGTATTACGCCTTTATGACGTTACGCCCTGAATGGATTGCTCGTCTCGAAACGGTTGCCCGACAATAAATAGCATTTCGTCTTAGCAGCCATGATGGATCCCCCCGCTGTAGGGGGGATCCTTTTCATAAGGGTATAATTGCAATGTCTGATGACACCAACACAACTGATAATGATCCAATTGCGAATGCAGAACTAGAAGCTTTACAAAATACAGCAAGAACACTAGGTATAGAATTTCATCATCGCTTAGGTGCAGATAAGTTAGCTTTGATGATTAAAGCGAAACAAGATGAATTAGCAGGAACTGTTCAAAATACACCTATTAAGATTGAAGTAGTTAATCAAGGTGAAACTCCCGAACAAAAAGAAAGGCGTCTTGCTGTAGAAAAGAATATTCGACAAAAACGAGCACAAGAATTAATTCGAGTTCGTGTTACTTGTATGAATCCTAATAAAAAAGATTGGGAAGGAGAAATTTTACAAGTAGCTAATAGAGAAGTAAGAATCAAAAAGTATATCCCTTTTAATGCTGAAAATGGTTGGCATATAGAACGTATGCTTCTTGATATGATGCGAGAAAAGAAATGCCAAATCTTTAAGACTATAACTCGAAGAGATGGCAATAAAGTACGTCAAGGTTATCTTGTAAATGAATTCAGTATTGAAGTACTTCCACCGCTATCACCGGAAGAGCTTGGACGTTTAGCTACTAAGCAGGCTGCTGAGGCAAGCCTCGAGGACTAATCCTCATGCCTCATATCGTAAATAATGCGATAACGGTTAAATTTGTCATACAGAAAACGGATACTCCGTTACTCGCATCTGACTACGATATATTACTTGTTGATGCTTTTAACAACGCTACTTATACCGATGATGCGATAACAGGTTATGTAGCTCCTAATGAAGAATTTAGGGGCTATCTTGAATACACTTTTACTCCTACCATTGTTGGGATCTACCGACTTTATCTAACGACTAATGCTGGTCTTGGTGGAGGTGGTGGCAGTTGGGCTAATGGTGATCAGGCAGGTACGATATTCTTTACTATAAATTCTGGACCTGGATTTCAAATAGGAGAGAACGTAGATACATTATCGCCTTTTCGATTTAATATAATGACGGTTGATGCAAATGTAACTTCAACTAGTTTTGATTTCAGTTCTGGCGGTACATATGAAGTTCAGGTAAGTGATACTCTCTTTGGTAGTTCTTCTGAAACTAATGCAACAGTTACAAGTATTAGTACAGGTGTACCAGGACATTTTGTTTTAGAAGCACGACGTTTTTCTATACTTGAAGCTGCACCTATTTTTATACCAGCTACTACTGACGTAGCTGCACATACAATTCCATGACTGCTTATATAGGTCTTTCAACTAATGATCAGTATAACCAAACTGCGGTTACTACTACTGATACATGTGCTGGTGCATTAAATAGACCTCGACTTACAAAAGCACCTAATTGGGTTATTGTTGCTGCTGTTCAACAGAAAACTACAACACCTCAAAGTGTTTCTAGTGTGACATTTGATCCTGGTGGGCTAAGTCTTCCAATGACATTAGCTACTGCGAATTCACGTAATGGAACAGGAACAGTTGGTACAATACGTACAGATGTATACGTATTAGATGCTACTGCTAATGGATTAGATCTTACTGTAGGAGGTACAACAACTGTTACTGCAATTCTTGCGGCTTCAGTAGATAATATAATTGTCACTTGCTTCAATCTTTATGGTGTAGATCTACCAATAGATGATGTGCAGATTGATCAAGATGGTAATAATTTTGGTTCAACATTTAATATTCTTACTCAGGCTAATGGATTAATACTTTCTATTTATCAAAACAATACTGCAAGCAGTCATAATCCTCAATTAGGTGAAGATGAAATTTATGATCCTGTTATAAATGGTTTATCACGGGTTTCTGCTGCAGTATCCCACATACGTGAAAATGCTGATACTCGTGTGCAAACAGCACAAACAATTGAACATCAAAGCTTTTCATCTGGAGGTGGTACTGATGTATTAGCTGTTTCATTAACATTTCGTCCCTATCACGATAATATTTTCTACCCTAATCCGGGTGTACTTGACCCAAGTCGATATCTTAATGGTGATGAATCACAAGCTAATGTTTGGACAGAAACAAATGGAAATATACGTATTGCTAAAAGTGCAATAACTAGTACGCAATATGCAGCATCGTTATGGTACAGCATTACTCTTGGATCATTTCCATCAGGTATAGCAGATGCTAGATTAGAATTTGCATATCCTATCGTACTAAGTGGAACTGCATTTGATATCATTATCGAAATAGAAGATGCTTTAAATGCTGTTTTACCTTCAGGAGGTGATTTACCTAGTACTCGTACTTATTTTGGTACTACTGTAATAGAAAACCAAGATGAAGTATTAACAGGAGAAAGCACTGCAACAGTTGATCTTTCTCCTATATTCCAGGCATTTCTATTAGAAAATGCTGCAGCAAGTATTGAAGCGATTCATTTTCGACTAAGACCACAAACTTTTAATGTACCAGCTGGTTCATATGCAATTGTAGGTGAACGAACGTCGTTTAATATTGAACCATTTTTTAGTTTATTAACAGGAGCAGCACCGGTACCACCGGATGCACCAGGAATAACAGCTACTGGTATTTATATTGTAAATAAAACAGTACGTATTAAATGGATACTTCCCCCTAATCCTTCTCCACCTACTGCTGAATCTTTAGATACATATATTGTAGCCCCAAGTACACATAGTGGCGGATTAGGTCTATACACTAATGAAGCCACTCTTGTTAGTTATACACCACCCACATTAACAACACAGGGATTAGTTCAATATAATTTTACTCCTGATGAAGTAGGTAAGTGGGATGTCAGTTTAACGATTGGCAGCGAGGCGGTTCATGCAGTAGAATCGCACAAGATTTTTTACGTAGTTGATATTATTGCAGATGGTGTAACGCCATTTGTATCACATAGAGCTATTAGAGGTGTTGGTCCCTAATGTCTGATATAAAAATTAGTGACGTTACCAATTCAACAAATGTTGATAATGGAACTGGCATTTTCGATAAGCTCATAGAAGCTGTTGAACAGCGTATCGAAAGACAGTTCTCTGATGGAAGAATCACAGGTGCTGATTTTTCAACTGTATACTTAGGCGCATTACAAACAGTTTTGCAACAAGCAATTCAGTTTACTCTTGCTGAAGAAAAAGCAGGACTTGATGCTGATTTGGTAGCAGAACAAGTCCAACTTACTATTGGACAAACTGCAAAAGCTTATGCTGAAGTGAGTTTGTTAGCCCAAAAACAAGAAACTGAATTAAGACAGACTTCGGATCCAACTGGTGGTGTCATGTTAGGACAACTGGATTTATACCGGGCACAGATCCTTGGCTTTGAAGGTAAGCATAAAAACGAACTCATCAAAAATATGCTGGATACCTGGGCTGTTATTTACTCGATCACTGATGGTGTCATTCCAACAGATGTTGGTACACCTGACTTTCTTGAGACAGCTAGTCCAGGAGGTAACTTTACAATGCCTGATTTGGATATCATTGTTACTGAGTCAGATGCTTTATATGACTAGCATCAATAAAAGCATTAATGAATTAGTGCAGTACCTTAACGGTACTGCTTTAATACAAGATATGCCCTTTAGTAGTTGTAAGTTATCTGAGATGGGTAAACTTGTATTTTTATCTGAGTTACACAAGAGACATCCATATTTTCCTTACAAACTTGTGAAAGATCGGGTAATCACTGCGGATGTATTAAATGAACTCAGTAGACAACAGTATTGAAAGATGGTCTTCCCGTTTATCTACAATCTTTGAACGGCATAACAATTACAAATTAGACCAATGGCATAGAGATTTCTATGCTGAGAAAATTCTTAAGTGTCATAATGAAGGCACTTATTACATCTCCAAACAATCAGTAATGCTCTTTGATAAGAGTGAACTTTTCTTTGCTGATTGGTGTTCTACCCTAGAAACAGATATGACACTTCTTGCATCAGCTTTACCTGCGCAAGATGCTGTATATAGATTACTTCCTCTAGGACGTTATTTCTTTGAAATAGAATTCATTCTTACTAAACGTTCTCTTAGACGCTTTGTACGAGGACAATCTATAGATACTGTCATAGATAAATATAAAATAGCCAAGCTACAGGACACAATTCAGTGGATGACATCATAGACGATATTGGTGATTTTTTTGAAGATGCTCTTGACTTTATTGAAGAGGTTGCAGAAACAGTATGGAGAGAAATTGGTGCACCGCTTTTAGAAGAAATAGCTAATTTTCTTGGTTTCGAAGACGAAACCATTATTGTCTCTTATGTAGTTACTCAACGTATGTATGGTAACGATTGGATCGTACCATGGAAGAAAATTCCTATAAATCGTATTCGATATAATACTGATTGGTATGACGAAATCATTAATGTCTTTATTTCAGGTGACCATATACGTATCAAATCTATGAATAGTAAAGTGGCTCGTATAGGTTGGACTCCTACTATAGCCTTTTCAAGTGGAACTATAGATACCGCGGAACTTGATATAATCATTACTGCTGAAGTAGGACAACCTATAACAATACAATATGCTACTGTGGGATTTCCTAGTTTAATTAATTATGGTAAAGAGTATCTAATAAATAATGAACTTACTACAGGATACACCTACGATACTCTTCTTAATACTTTAGATGACGGTGCAGGTACAGTCTATACTCTTCATGAAACTAGCCCATTTATTTACGATGTATTAAATGATGCTTATGACGTTTCTGTATATGGTGATAGAGTATTATTTGGAGATGTTGTAACTGCACGTAATACAGTAGCGGATCTTACTCCTACTTATAATGTAAGTGGTGGTGTAGTAACAATAGATACTGCTAAAGATAACGCAATTGTTCCTATTTATTCTGCAGTAAATACACCAGCGATACCTGGTACTACATATGCTGTTAATGGATTCGTCATAACAATTAATACTGCAACAGATAGATTACCAGGACGTTATCAAGGTCCTTACTTCTACTTTTTAGAAGGACAGATCCTGCTTCAGGAACTTATACCTGCGCAAGTAGCTCCTCGTAAACAATATGAAGTTGTTTACACTATTGATGCTGATCCTACACCACGTCCTAGATATATTTGGTTCTATACTTTAGAAGATCCACCTCGACAATATCCATCACTTTATGCAAGTGTTCCTGCCTTTCCTGAAGGAAATGATCGATTAGTATTACCTATTGTACCTATTAAAGTAGAAGGACAGTGGGTAGCTGATCTAGGTAATCAATTAGAAACAGATACTAGATCTGTTCTTAAACGATTTGGATTTAACTTAAGTCGTATAACTCGAGGATTCGAGGAAGATCCAAATGGTAACTCAGATGATATACGTTCTGTATTTATCATGTTTGGTATTAATATTATTACAGCAGAAACTCAAGTAGAGAGAAATTATCTATTCAACTTCTTTACTGAGTTTGCGTATACCAGTACAGGTGATCTATCTATTACAGAATTTGAAGATTTACTTGATGATATTGCTTTAGCTCGACTATATAAAAATAATAGAGTAGCAAGTCTTGGTAGTGGTGGAGATGAAGGAAACGAATCGTTTTATTATTTTAGAAATACTCCTGATTTAGAGGATCTGATAACTGACCCCAGTCTTATAAATGCTGATGACTGGATATTTGGTACAGGTTGGGAACATATATTTACTCCTGCAACCGGAGGAGATCAAGGAAATCCTCCTGAAGGTTACATTAGAGCTAGTGATGCAACAGGTAACTTAGAACATATAGTATCTGCTATTTCAGATAGAACTTATAACGTAGCTATTACTGTTGAAAATTTTATACAAAATGGGGCAACTTTTACCCCTTATTTAGGAGGAACTGCTGGTACAGCAATAACTGAAGATGGTGATTATGATATAACTATTATAGCTGGTTCTACTAATAATCTTTTTCAGCTCATACCTAGTGGTGATCTAAGATGCCGTATAACCTCTCTCTCTGTACGCAGTTATGAAATAGAACAAATATTGATTCAATATCTTGGCCCTGACTGGCCATCAGGGAATCTGAGATTTAACTGGTCTAATGATTTTTGGACTCGAGTAGGACTTGCATTAGATGAACTATTAGAAGTAATGGATAACATACAGTTAGCTAATCGTACTTCTTACACCATTATACAAGGAGATTTTAATGTAACAATATCTTATGGTAAAGCAATACAAGAAACTATTACAGGAGTAATAGGAGATGTAGATGAAGTTGTTCTAGTAGCTGAAGAAACTAATTACATTTATCGTATTCAAAAGCAAATTACACCAACTACATATGATGAAATAAGAATGATAGGACTTATTGGATTCTCTTATATTCGTTTTGATGGGGATCAAATACAACTAGCACGTCTTGATTTTGTTGGTTCAGATGATGGTGGACAGAATGTAGCTAACAACTTTGTTGTACCTATTACATATGGTTTCTTATTAAGTTTAGGTATTGTTGATAGACAGCATTTACTTTATCAAGCAGCACATATAGAAATGTTCGCAGTTAATATTACTGAACTGCGATATTATGAAACTGAAGACTTTCTAGAGTTCTTTGATATTGTATTAAAAGTTGCTGCTGTCATATATGTCATATATACAGGTGATGCAAGTGGAGCAAATATATTATTTACCTTAGCTAAAGCATATGGTACAAAAATATTATTAGAAATGGTTATGCAAAGAATACTTTTAGCATTTCCTGACAGTGCACTTGCACAAGCTTTAGCAGTTGTGATTGCAGTTGTAGCTACTGCATTCGTTGGAGGTGTTGATATGACTAGTTTTGGTCTTGATCAAGCACTTTTAACTATAGATGCTACAAGCCAGGTATTTACTACATATAACAGAGTACAAACTGATTTAATTAATCAAGAATTAGAAGAACTTAATACGACTTCACGAGAAAGACTTGAAGAAATACAAGATGCTATTGATGAATTGGATCCAAGAAATCCTGCATTACTTGAATATATTCAGGAACAGATTACAATCAGCATACTTGCACCCGGTGATTTCTATCGGAAAAGCCTGAATCGATCTCTAGTTGAAGAAGCGTTAAATCTAGATACCTGGGTTGACGTAGAAGCTCTTCTCCAGCTAGATAAATTACCGATCACGACTACGAGAGAAATCTGATATGCCACATGGTGGACCTCATCCTGAACTCGGAAATCAGGGATTTAACTTCCAGCTTCCAAACCCAACAGATGCAGCTTTTGGATTAAGTCCAAATGCAGGTACTGTACCTAATATATCTGGTAGTCCTGTGACCGCAGCAAATATCAATTATGGATTTCTTGATGAATTTGGAGGTCCTGAAGGACAGCAAACTCAAGTAGGGTTAGCAAGTCCAATTCTTCAAGGCGTTGGTAGCCTGGCTAACATATATTTGGGATTTCAACAGCAACGTACTGCTCGAGATAACCTACGCTTTCAGCGTAATGCTTTTAATCAGCAGTTAGCTCGTGCTGATCAGGACTATCGTAATCAACTCGAAAGTCAATTCCGTCGGCAAAATCTCGGTAGAGAAGTAAGTGCTGATGATCTTCAAGCATATATTGATTCCAGGACTGTCTAATGCCTACACGGTTACGTTATCAACCTATTGCTCCTCCTGGTGCTCTTAGTGTTAGGGGCATAGGTGAAGGTGCTCGAACTATTAGTAGAGGCTTTGAAGGATTAGCTGGTGCATTCGATACTGTTGAACAGTCACAGTTAACTGGTCTTGAACGAAATAAAGAAATAAATACCGGTGCAGCATTGGAACGTATTGCAGGTTTACGTAATCTCGATACAGTAACAGCAGATGCTGCTGCAATTGCAGGTGAAGCTAATAATGTTGATAGAGCACAACTCGCTACAGCTATTAGAGAACAAGAAGCTACTTTACGAGCTGCGCGAACGAGTGATACTCAGAATGAAGCAGCTAAACAAACTGCCAGGTTGGCTGAGGCTAACCTTACTCAGCTTGATGCTGATCTTGCTGGGCGTACTGTTTTTAATGATTTTACCCTTCGTCGGCGTGATGCGCTTGACCAAGAAGCTGCGATCCGTCAAAGAAGTGGATCGATACCGAAATCAGTAAGTAATCTAACTGATAGAACTGAAGGTAGAAAACAACTTGTAAGAGAGTTGAGATCTACTAATGCAAGTAGAGCAGTACGTGATTCAGCCCTAGCTGATTATGATGCACAATTTATTCAAGAAGATCGTTTACGTCAGGAAACTAATGCTGCGGAAGCTGCACGATTAAAGGAAGCGGGACAAAATCTTAGAAATATTCGTGACAATGTAACTAGACTAAAAGTAGCTGAATATAATGCAGCAGCCAAAACTAAGAAAAGTAAATCAGCTCTTGCTGGTGTCAATACTGTAAATGATATTATTCCTTATTTACATAACATCTATAAAGATAGTGCTGGAGAAGATGGTACTGGTAGATTATTTGATACAGATTTCTTAGAAGATAATGGACCTCTCTTTACCCAAACTATAAATGAGTTTGCGTTACGAGGTGTTCAGATAACTCCTCGTCAATTAGCAGAATCATTATCTCCTAATGCATTAGATTTTCCTGATGTACCTCTTGCTACTACTTCAATACGTAGAGATGTATTTCTTGAAAATCTTAGAGTTATTGCAAACAGAGATAAACTAAGAGAAATAGAAAGAAATAAAAGAGATGGAAGTAATGAAGGTGCTGCAGCTGCTGTAAACGCTGCTGCTGCTGCCAATACTGCACCAGCAACTCCACCTGCACCGACTCCTACCAGAGGCGCTATAGCAGCGCCTGCTCCTCCTGGACCGTTACCTCCTGTTGCTGCACCTGCAAGAGCTACTCCTGCAGAAAGACTCGCAGAAGAGCGAGCAGAGGTAGAGAGAGAATTACGAAGTGCTAATCAGCGACTCAATAATTTCCGTAGTCGTGCAAATAAAGCAGAATTAAGAAGACTGGTTCAAAGACTTGAAGCGGAGCTTGATAATTTACAACCTGAGAATACTCTTATTCGTATTCGTAGGCGGTGATAAATGGCTTCGGTTCTTGATGAACTCGGTGAACTCAAAAGAGAAAGTGTACTCAATGCTCCAGATACAACTTCTAAAGTAGATGAGGATAAAAAACTACAGATTGAGTGGAAACGTGCTTCAGTAAGCCCTGATGCTATTGCTGATGGTGATGGCATCAACTTACCTGGCTTTGCCTTTGATCCTTCTACGGGTCAATACACCTATTCAGATGCAGTTGAAAATCGATTAGCTGGTTTTGATGCATTTGAAGTTCCTCATCCTGAACAAGCATTAGAAACTGATCCAGATCAAATAGGACGTAATGAGCGCAAGATTGCTCGTCAACGTATTGCTCTTGCACAACGTAGAGGAGTTCCTTACTGGGAAATATCAAATGAAGACATATTTGCTGAAGGTGCTGCAGGTACGCAACGTGTTATAGAGGCGTTACCTACGGATGAAGAAGGTAATATACAACTTGAATTCAGACAAATTGATAGAGGTTTCTATGGTAGACCTTTAACTGAGATACGTCATCCTGAAACAGGAGAAATTCTAAATCAGTCTTTAAATACTCCTGAGAACAATGCCAACTTCGGTAGATTTGATCCTGCTGCAGTATTAAATCAAATACAAAATCTGGATACATCATCTTTAAACATTGATGATCCTAGTTCAAATATCTTATTGGATACGGCTAGTGTTATAGGATCCGGTGCAGTAGGTGTTGTCGAATTTGCTGTTGATACTTTAATTGGTGCACCGATTGAATTTGCTACCAGGTCTGGATCTCGACAAACAAGTAACATACTTGAGAAGTTAGAATCAGGCGAACAATTAAGTCCTACAGAACGAGTCTACGCCAATACGCTCAACTTCCTCAGTGAGAAGTCAACCATTGAGAATGTAGAAGCTGGTCGGTTAATAGTACGTAATGAATTTGATAAGTTAGCACGATCAATAAAAACTGATCAGGCTGCAAGATCCCAACAAAATCTAATAGAAGATTTTACCCAGACATGGGATGACTCGAATAGTGCTAGTGATGTAGTCAAAGGATTCCTGGTAGATCTGTGGGAAAATCCTGAAGGTACTCTTCTCTATGTAGCTGAATCATTACCTTTCATGCTGGCTGCTGCAAGTCAGACTACTCGAGTACCTTTCGCTATTGCTTTCACAGGAGAAAATTACCGAGCTGCCGAGACTCTCTACAAAGAACGCTTTGGTGGTGTCCCGGATCCAGCAGAAAAGGCATTGATGCTGCTTGGATCAGCATTTATAGCTGCATTGAACAGTGCAGCTGCACAATATGTGACGGGTACTGCTCTCGCATCGAACATGACTACACGTTTGATGAATACCTCTGTTGGTAATTATCTTCAAACAGCAGCTCCTAAATTAGGTGTATCGCTTAATCAAAGAGAAGCGAACAGCCTTGCTGGTTTTCTACTTAATAGTGGAAAGAAAGTTGCTAACACAGCACTGAACATTTCTAGTAGAGGTGTAACAGAACTTGCACAAGAAGGTTCTGAAGGACTTATTACTAGTGCTTCTGTAACTAGAAGCCTGGACTTCACGGATGATGAACTCAAAGACGCAGCAATATCCGGTGCAATAGGATTCGCCTCAGGTACTGGTATTGGTGGACCTGCAATCGCAGTTTCATCTGCTCGAGATCTTGGACGAGATGTCGTTACTTATCGCACAGGAGATACTACTAATCTCCCCTCACAAAACATTACTCAACGTTTTATAGATCAAAACAATCTAACAGACATCGAGTATGAAGGAGAGATTCCTGATAACTATGATCCTATAGGTATTGTTTCTCAGGACAAAGCTAATGAGAACAATTTTGATACCACTGATCTCAATACTGTCTTAGAACGTGTTCGTCATTATAAAAATGCATTGAAGGTTATAGATATTCCTGCAAATGCTATAGGCCAGTCTGGAAGAGAGATAGAAGAACTCAGTGCAAGTGAAAAGCAAGTACTAGCTATACAGTTTGATATTGGCCAAGGCATTGAAGGCTTACAGACAATTGCTGAGGGATTAGCTGCAGAGCAAGTTCAGACAACTGAAGATTCCAAACCGATACTTGATCGTGTACTTGGTTCAGAAGGTGTACCTGTAATTCTTAATGAAGAGAACATTACTCCTCTTCGTGCTGCGTATGAAAAGAACAAAGATAAATATACTCCTGCAGAGCAAGCATATTTAGAAGCCATCTTTACTGGTGCATTAAACATACAAAAACTCGTAGCGAATATCAGTGCGAGTTCTGAAGGTGTAAGTGGTGTACGTAATGAGATTACTCAAGATGGTCAACGTTTTCTAAGAACTCTTGCAGCTGCAGCTCAACTTGAAAATACTGAGTTGTTCAATAGAACTATTGGACAACTAGATAATCTGATCGCATCTCAGCAAAGTAAACTGCCACAAGGGCACCCTGCACGTACATTAAATGTAGCTGATCATGCGGATCCAATTCGTAGTCCTCGTTTACAAGCAGTTGTTGCTGATGAGGTTCTATTCCTTGAAGAAGTTAAACGACAAGGAATAGAAATTCGTGGACGCTTAGAAAATCCTGCATTAGTAACTGCTGCCGCTGCTGCAGTACCTGAAGTAGAACCCGCACCTGCTGCAGAAGACTCACTGGATCTTGAAACCGTTTCTGATGTAGATACAACTGAAGACATCCTACCAGAGATAAGCGAGCCTGGGCCTGAGGCAACGCCGGAGGCGGAGGCGAGCGTAGAAGCTGAACGTATTCAACTACTAGATCGGTTAAGAACTAATCGACAAAAATTTGCTGATATCACTGCAACTATTAATAGATCACAAGGGCGGGTTACAGACAAACAAGGCAAAGCAATTGCGGCCATACGTGCAGATAATAGAAAAATCAGTAATCGTCTACGTGAACTAGGTATGACGACTGCTGAAATTAAAAAACAAACTTTGCCTACACAAAGTAAAAGGGATCAAAGTATTTTAGGTAATACAACTGCAGCTGATAGAAGAGCGCGAGAAGCTCAAACGCCGGTAACTCCGCCAGTTCGCGCAGCGGCGGAGTTACCAAGTGCAGAAGAACAGCCTCCAACAATAATTGAAGAGATTACAGAAAATCCTAATATCAGTACTGATGTTGAATTTGCACCAGGTAGAGTAGATCCAGGTGTTGTACCTCGTAATGTAAGTGAAGACTTTGATAGTCGTCCTATTGAAGATCTTAATCCCTTATTCATACAACCAGATTTATGGCGTAGTTTTAATCGATTTAGAACTGCAGTAAAAGAACTTGCACCTGATGTAGCTATAACAGGTAGAGCATTACAAGCGATTTATAATCGTGCTGCTGAATACTCTAAATTGAATCTGGGTAAAGCACGTATAAAAGGTACAGGACGTAATCCAACTGTTACTACCCCGCAGGGTAAAAAAATTCTTGCTCGAGTATTTCTCAATGACCTGGGTAAGAATCCAGCAATGGGATTGTTACAAGAGCAACGTATAGACGGAGAACTTGTAAGAACTTTGCCACAACGTGTAGTTGCAGCAATGAGTATATCTGCTGCGTTATGGATAAAAGAGAATGGCCGCAATACTCTCTTTGCAGATGATAACGATGTCGAACGCATGTTTGGTATCGATAAAGTTGAAATAACAGATGAGCATAGAGATACCGTAAATGAAAACGGTCTCTACTATAAAATGATAGCTGATTCAATTGGTCAGCGTGTATACCAAACTCTGGGCTTAAAAGAAAAGGATGATGCAGCTCATGGTGCCAGAGAAAGAATGGTTCATGCATTAGGATCCCTCACCTTAAACATGATGGAACATAATGGTGAGATTACTGTTAACTCAATTGAACGTGCAGAATTGCACGATATTCTTTATGGAAAGGAAAGAAAAGTAGAAAAGAATGAAGATAAAAGTGTTCTATTCGTACGTGTAAATACCAAAGAAGGTACCAGAGATTTTACTGAGCAAGTTGAAGAAATAATAGAACCCTATGGAAATACAAAAACGGGTAATACATTATTTGGAATTGAAACAGAAGAGCATGGTGCTTTAGAAGAACCATCTACAACTGTTTCGATGACTCGAGAAAGTACGCTTGACCGTATTAGTACAGAACAAGAAGGATTCATTAAGAAGGCACAGGCTACAGCTTATAGACTCAATGCTGCTGCCAGTGTACTGACATCATTGAGTGATGATTTCTTACGTGGTCTTCTTGGTTATGTAGATCCAGCAAATGCTCATGTTGATAGAAAAAATAATATTGAAGGAAAGAATCAGCAGGTTCTTAATTCTATTGACGCTCTTCGTAACATGGTAACTGACTTTGCAGAGAAGCCTTTCTTCTTTGAATTTAGAGCTGGTGGATCCAGAAGATTATTCTTACGCTCTAACACTTTCAATCCTCAACAGGATACATTGCATCGGTTCTCTGTCTATTTCCCCGATTCAAATAATACAATTGATCCTAATAATGCTAAACAGGCAGATCAGTTTACTGCTGCATTCAATGCAGCTTTAGATATCGCTGATGAGAAAGTTGAAATAGAACAGCAGAGAGAAGTCTTTGAGAAATATCTTGAAGACAACAGTGAAGCAATAGAACAGTTTGCAACTGCTGTTGAAAATAACGATACCGCACAAATGGAAAGCCTATCCCTTGGGTTAATGGGAGATAGTCCTTCAGCGCATGGATTCTATGCACTTATTGAGTTGACTAAATTTCGTGAGGGCAAAGAATTTGAAAATCATTTGCTCCAGGAAACAGACGGTGTTACTAACGGTATAGCTATCGGTGCACATCAGTTGGTTCATTCTCTAAGAACAGAAGCACCCAACTGGCTTGCTCGAGTAGGTGTCTTTGTACAAAAAGCATTCCCCGGTGGTACTACATTTCAACGATGGAAAGCAGAGGGCAATGCTGATAGCTACGAAACATTAGCAGGGGCTTTCATTGGTATAGTTAGAGCTGATGTTGCAGAGAATCCAGATAGTACGCTTGGAGCCA
>Ga0224512_10002331_pt1 | contig 17476 bp, 19 predicted proteins | sample SF_May12_sed_USG_4_FD_169103 | JGI IMG/M metagenome (GOLD analysis project Ga0224512, IMG submission 169103) | Sediment microbial communities from San Francisco Bay, California, United States - SF_May12_sed_USGS_13 | ecosystem: Environmental > Aquatic > Marine > Sediment | place: USA... | reverse complement strand
ATGTCAATGTGCAGTTTATCATCAAATGCAACAATCTCTTTTACTGTGTGCTGTTGCTGTTGTTTTTTCTTTAGTTTATTTTTGAGTCCAGTATCAAATCCAGATTCTTTGAATTTCTTAAAGACTACAAAAACTGTAATCATTACAACCAACAACACTGCAAGTCCTGCAATCTTGGAATAGTCAACATTATCAGGTTGAGTAGGATTAGCATCGTAATCATCAGCTTGAACCCCATCGTCATCTACAACAATGTCATCTACAACAATGTCATCTACAACAATGTCATCTACAACAATGTCACCATCAGCTTGAACCACATTGTCATCAGATGGAAATGTTAATGCAATTGTACCGGTCTCTGTTGACAAGTCAGGAACCATAATATCTTTTGGTTCCTCAAAAACAGGTTTCACTCCAATGTCGACATTCTTGTTGTTTGCAAGAAACATCACTAGGTCAAACTCAAATTGCTTTTGTGGCTGCTCTGTATGCACTGGACTATAAGATACTGCAGATAATGGGAATGGTAAATCAGAGTATATCAAAAAATAATTTGTCACGTTGTTATTGTCTTCTTCTTTTATCATCATCTTCTTCTTGTCATCAGATATAACGAAAGGATCAAAAATGTCAATCTCATATCCGACCTTGAATGCATCTGGGATGTTTATTGCAAATGGAATATCCTGCTTGTCAATCATCATACGTATGCTGTTTTGAGTTACAGAGTATTCCTGGTTGTTGTCAAGTACCGTCATGCGTGGATTTGCACCTCTTTCATGCAGTGCCTCAGTTACCTCTCCCCATCCTGTGCCAACTTGCAATAGTTGTGGTTCAGGTGCAGTATACTTGAAAAGTGAAAACAGGGTTTTTTGCAACGAGTCAGTGTATCGTATTGTGTCAGGATGGATTGTGTCTGCTGATCTTACCTCAAAGGTTTGCGTATCAACATGAAACACAGAATACCTGACGTCATCTCCATTTGTCACAACATCACTAATTACAGCCTGTACTACCCAGACATCACGGTTAATCTGGTTTTCATCAGAGTTTAGCAGATTTGCAAAGTCCATCTTTATCATATAACATACACTGGAATTGTGATTCTCGTTTCCTTGAGTAAAATAGTGATAGTTTGCAGCAGAAGTCTGTATTGCATCAGAATCACAAATCTTGTATGTGTATGAATCCCCAACTGAGAGATTCTTTCCAAGATGCCACATGTTGTTTTTCTGATCAGATACTTGTTCGTTGTAAGAAAGAGAATATGCATTTGGAATTATCACATCGAATGTCAATCCAACGGTTAATACGAAAATAACAAACAGTGGTAAACAGATTTTTATTTTTTTCACAAAGAATTACTATTATTTACTTAAAAGGATAAAAAAGAAAAGAAAAAAGATTGCAGGGTTTAGTTGCTTCCAATCAGAAATACTACGTTTGCAGTTGTACTGACATCCTGATCAGATGAGAACACGGGTGTTGAAGAAGAAGTAAATGATCTTTCCATACTTTCATCAAATGCCATGTTAAACATTGGCATTGGGGGCGGAATCATTCCAAACTCAGACAGTGATATCGCCTTTACTCCTGTAATGGAGTAGTCAAGTGGTGCAAGTGCATTTTCAGCTTTTGTCTTTGCATTCATTATTGCCTGTTCAATTAACTCATCTTTGAGCTGCAGATGTTTTTCAGGTGACAGTGTAAATGATACGTTGTCTACTCTGTTTGCCCCTGCAGTTACTGCACCGTCTATGATGTCAGCTGCTAAATCCAATTTAGAAGTCTCCACGGTTATGGTGTTTGTCACCTTGTATCCTGTCAAGTCTTGTTTCCATCTTTGAGTGATTGGATCCTCATATCCCTCGTACACCGGATAGATGTTGAATCTTGATGTGCTGACTTCATCTTCTGTTATTTCAGTCAGCTTGATTGCATCTATGATTCCAGTCATAGTATCGGAATTTGCATCAAGGGCTTGCTTTGCTGTAATCTCTTGTGTTTCCACTCCGAAGGTAATTACCAGCAAGTCAGGCTCAACTGAGGTGGTTGCAGTGCCTGTAACGGAAATTGTCTTTTCCTCTGAAGGCATAGGTGCCTCTTGAGCCAGTGCTTGACTATTTTCCAAATACAGGGATCCTGCAGATGTTATCATCATGACTGCAGCTATCAATACTGCTGCACTCATCACAAATGTCGTTGATTTTGTTTTCATTGCATTGTGATAGAATAATCAAAAGATAAGGTTTGATAAAATTACAATTTCACCGTAAATATTATAAATTAAAAAAGAGTGAAATAAAAAAATTATTCGTTCTCGTCATTGATGAATATCCAGGACAATCCCTGTACTTCTTCCCAATTGTTTGAATTGTTATCTTGATTCATGGTATGATGTAACTTTACAAAATTTGTATATAACATTCATGAATAATTTGTTCATCCGAATCATAATTGGAATGGTATGAAACTCAAACAACACTTAAGATAAGAGTTGGGTCAAAGTTACCCAACCCGGTATGGGACGTAAACTGTCTGGTCAGTCAACAGACAAACTATGATTCCATCGTCTATGTACGGATAAACTGTATTAAATTTGCATAAAAGGTAAACTGATGAATCATCAGTATGATCTAAATACCATCACATCAAAATCAATCCAGTTGGAGCTGTCACCGAGACAACAAAAGTGTAATCATTCTCCAAATGTTATCGTCAAGCGTTGTAGGTCTTAAGTTCCAATGTTAGAGTTTTCTTTTTGTCATTTACGTTTAAAATAATTTAATCCTCTTTAGTCCAACCCAGTTTTTTGATAATCTCATCAGGAATGTTGATTCTGTGCTGAAGATATTTTGTTGTTCGGTCTGCTCCAAGATATGTTCTATGTTGTAATTTGATTGTTTTCACAGTTATACATCATAATGCTAATTATCTTAAAAGGTAGAAACTATGTGGTGTTACAAATGAGAATGACAGTAATCAAGTTACCTAGTGAATATGGGGTCGGACTTTACTAACTATCTTTTGCAGTTTTAGTTCTATCTCATCAGAAGGCTTTTTGCCAATCTGTCCAATTACGCCTACAAAGTCGTTTATTATCTCGTCTTTGGGGTATTTTTTCACCATAATTACAATATGTGTTTCACGACTAAAAGTATCACTATTGAAATATACTCACGCCCACAGTAAGTCACAAGTTCATAGATTCATTATATATGACAGATCAGTCATCTCTGCCAGCAGGATGTAACTTTCTTACATCTTTTATGATTTCAGCTAGTTTTTCATTTATCTCATTATGATCGCAGTTATCCATATCTAAGATAGTTCTGAATTCCTGAACAAGTCTGTCTTTATCTTGGATCATCAAAATGATACGTATACAACAAATTAAAAGACATTGATAAGTTTTCCCAATTTTCAGGTTTATTTGTCTGAGCTATATTTTTTGACAATTCGGAGGATCATAAATGCTGCAAATGTCATGACAAGAATTATGATTGCCCAATCATAAATTACACCTTCAAAGATATAATGAATCGGATCCGGTGCAATAGGGTTTAGTTGCTCTAGTGTAATTTCTGATAATGTTATTGTGGATTCTCCGCCCCACATGTTGATTCCGATGATATTTAGTTCTGATAACTGGTGTTCGTCAGGTACTGAGATGTAGCATGCACCACTTGACTTTATCCCAAAGCATTCAGGTAATTTATCATCATCATAGGGTGTGCCATTAATGAATAGCGATTCCAGTACACCAAAATTCTCATCATAGAAATATTTTAGCACCTTCATGTTTCCAAGGTCTCGCTTAATGTTCAAAATGTTATCATCATCCATGTTTAGCTGATAGTTGTAATCAATTGAAAAGTCGTACCAGATATGATCAAACTCGTTTGTGGATTCTATGGAACCGTTATCAGCAGTGATTGATATCGTAAATGGAGACAAGGCATCAAGTCCTGTAGTCAGTGGAATTGGCAGTATACCGTCTTGGGTATCCAGCAGATACTTGTTTGAAATGTCAGTTACCTCATTTGGATCAAAGACTTGATCAATTGTAGTGTCATACTGGGTAAATGATGATAGCACACGCCTGGTCTTTTCCAAAGATACGCTTCCATTTCCTTCTATTGTGAGATTATCAAGAGGATAGATGTCATGGCCATTTACTATCACAATGTCGTTTCCCTCCATGTCAAGTCCTGTTATTATTTGCGCAAACCCGTCATCATCAGTGTCATAGATTACCTTGTCATGCACATACTGGTCAAGATATGCGGTACCTGCAATCTCCTCTCTCGGGGTTATGGTTATCAAAAGATTTATCGAATCATCTTGCATGCCGTCTGAATCAACTGCCAACACGTTTACGGTATTATGGAAAAATGATTCCGGATACATGTATTCATCAAATGTAAGAAACGATACATCATGTCCTGCAAAATTTGCAGATTCCAAAGTGTTGTACACCGTTGCATTCTCGTATCTTGGAATCTTTAGTACTGGATCCAAAACAACATCAAGCAAACCGTCATAGCTGAATTTTACCTTGCCGTATCCTGCCTTTAGAAAATTGGCAGTACCGTGCACTCCAACCTCATAGGGAATGATTCCAGGAAATTCAGTTGGTATCAAATTGTCTTCAATCTCTACTGATTTGCCAACAGGAATCTCGTTTGTTATTATTCCAACATGATTTGCCTCATCCCATGTTAACTGGATATCATCAGAGTAATCTGTTGCAATAGGTGTGGTCCCGTCAATAAAGTCAAACTCCCAGGGGTCAGCCCCCCAAGTCGAGTAGAAATAATCGTTAATCTTGGAACGTCTGTCCTCATGGATGCCAATTTCATCATCAGGGTTTACACCAGTGCTCTCGTTTCCAAAGTAGTGCAACGCATATCCTATCCTGTCATCAAAGGCAACTTTTCCGTCATCTCGCAAGACAGGATACACGTAACTTTCGTAGATTGGCTCATACTCTACTACCAGCTCATCAATTGTTTGTGTAAACTCGTCAATCTGCGGAACAATGTTGTACAATCTTGCAATGTATCTTATCTCATGCTCTCCAATGTCATCAAGTGAAGTCGCATTAAACACGGTGTTGCCGCCACCGTAATCAAATGTTCCAGTCCATGGAAGAAATTCTGATACCTCCATCGTGTTGACGCAAAATGCCGCATCACAAAAGAACTCGTCTTCTAAAACAAGAGGATCGTGAATCTTTTCATATTCCACAAAGATGGTTCCGACCCTGTCATTTTTGAACAGGTATATCGGATTGTGTACCACGTTGATTGCGTCCCATACGTAATAGGACTCATCAAGATTTCTAGACAGGTATCCTGCATTATCAGTAAATTCCTCTCCCACTGTCCACAGGTCTACTGTCATGTTTGGCAATCTCATTGGTACTGCCTGCGTTGTACTTGCAGATACTGTATTCCAGCTGCAGTTCCATCCGGAATCCGTTTTATGACACACATACTGCTCTGCCATTGCCTTTTTTGATAAAGACACCGAGCCTGCAGCATAGTCAGGTGTTATCACCCCAGTCCCAGAGTCTGACGTGCTGCCATATGTGACTCCCTTGATGCAGTCCGGACCGTTTGGAACAGAATTGTTTGGTGTTGATTGTATGGGACATGGTTGCCAAAAGGAACCGCATCCATCCTTCCAAGTAGTTGTGGCATAATCAAATGCGTCTCCAGGATAAAATGTCTTGTCCGGGTTGTTTCTGTGAAATGAATCATGGTGTGCTGAATACACGTCAATCTGAACGTGTACAAAGCACCTCTCTTTTCTCAGTGTATCTGTATTTACATCACCACTTCCAGCTACCTGATGAACTGTATACAACAGGATGGAATCACCATACGAATTATTGATGTTGTTTAATGGAACAACAAACGTTCCAAGAAGGATTAACAAAATAATTAGAAACACTCTGGATTTCACAAAAAATATTATGTCATTATTTTAAAAGGCAGAGAACAATTCTATTTTATTTGGTCTTGTATGTATGATGAGGTCTTTTCTTCCAGTACAACACCGCATTTACCGCAGATTAATTCCCCTGCACATTCATCAACAATTACTTTCCCGTAATGAACATTCTTTGAAATGTTGCAAAATTCTTGGGATGACTCCATTAAATGGCAATGGAATTTTTTCATAAAAGCAAAAAATATTATTTTTATTCTGGTGTGTCTTCAGATTTTGCCATCTCTGCTGCCAGATAATTGACAAACATTTTCTCATCCTCATCATCAAAGAGTATTGCATCTAGTGTTATTTCTTGGATGTGTAAGCATTTCTCGCATTTGACTCTCATAGAATTATACATCTCGATAAGATAAAAGCAAGAATCCATTTTTGTTACAAAAAAAATATTATTTTAAAAATAAAAAAATAAAAAAGAATTGAAATTCCCTGGACCCTTTGACATATCCAAGATATTTCTTAGAGGAAACGGTAATGAATAGCCCAACAAATATGAAAATCACTCCCAACGCCTCCGAGATAAGTTGATAATTTACATTCTTTATTTTCTGTCATCTAAGACTCTCTCCAATTCGCACCGCAAGCAGTACATGTTCCCATGTATCCGTTGTATTTCCTGCAGAACTTTATGATTGTCCCATCACCGCAATTTTCACACGGTCCCAAAGACTCCTCTGGAATCAGCATGAATCCTTTTTCGTACAGTTCGGCCATATCATTATTTACATCTTCATTCATTTAACCTCACACATCCCACTTCTCCGGCAATTGTCAATCTTGGCACTTCGTGGGTTCTTATGTACAAGGATTCTACTGTCTGCATGCAAACATGCAAGAATTGCGGTCTGAAAGATGATGATGAAGCACCACAGTGCACGCATTGTCATTTTAACATACAAAAGCCACGCATCTAACGTTTCATCCCAAATGTAAATAATGAATAATTTGGAACTGATTTTATGAGTGAACTGCATTTGAGGAAATCATTTGTTGTTTTGATAGTTTTCGCAATCCTTGCACTGATCTTTCTTGCCAGCTTTGTCATTCCCCCTGCAATTGAAAAAATACAATGTGAAAAAAAAGGCGGAAAATGGGCAGACATGATTGGGGGCGGGTGTGGCATGTCCCCTGATGTATGTAAAGATGCGGGCGGAATTCCCATAGGATATCTGCAATGCAGAGGATCCATGTTTGCAGGATGTTTGGACATTGGCATAGATGGATGTGAGTTCAGGTAACTTGATGACATCCTTCCGATTTTGTCAAATGACAAACTACCCTGGGATCTATTTTATCAGAGTAATACTGTTAGATTATAAGAAATACTCTGCAGTTGCGAATATACCATCCTCAATTAGTGATCAGTTCTGCTGGTCAATTATTTCTTAAATGGTCTGATTGCCTTGTAGGTTCCGTCTTTTAGCTGTATGAATAACGGCGCATGTCCTTTTGGATTCCCTCGTCTGTATGATGCAAACATCTTTCTAAAGGTGTCCGGATTTTTTGGCCTGCAGATTTTGATTGCCTGAATCGGGGTGAATGGCTCTTTAAGTCTCTTTGACGTGATTGCCTTTACAACTCTAGGGTATGCTTGTGGGGCCATTGTATGATGACTAAATGATTGTGTGGTTAATATGGATTTGTAAAGATCTCACAAATCATTTTGTGAAAGACAAATCAAGATTGTCTCAATGATCATCGATAACATGTAGTGACCAGAAATTATTGACTGTGAAATTGATAGAACTTTTTATAACAAATTATTTGAATTGTAATTTTATGGGAGAGAAATGTCAGAATTGTAACAAAAAGATGGACTATCCTGAGCTCACTCACTGCTCTGATGAGTGTCTCTTCAATGAGATAAAAATCAAAAGATCCATTGATGATGATGCGTTCTCATTAATAGACGATTGGGATTCAAATCCGTGGATCTGAGGAATAATCCTCCCAGGAATTAAAAATCAAAAGATCCAAGATGATGTAATTAAAAAAATAGTGTTTATATCATTAAACCGCGTAATGGAATTATGAGCTTTAGAAGATGCGTACATTGTAACAGGGAATACGAGGATGTCTTTAACAGAAGAATATGTTCTGATGAGTGCTCATCGGAGATCTCATAGATCGATACTGTAACGGCCACCATCGTTAAAATTTTCCATGCGTTCTCATCTTACGGGAACGTAGGTTCGCTTGATGTCATACTGCCAGTCTCGGGTACTGGAGATCATGAGTTCAAGTCCCATCATCCCCATTTCAATCAGTGAAAAATTAAGAGAATGGAATTTCAAATATACTTTGTTTTGTAATATTTGCTGATGACAAATGATGATGGTAATGATAATGGTGATGGAATTTCTTTTTGTAACATTTGTCTTGGTGTTACAGATGTTGTGGAATGGGATACGATACACGTTTGTCACAAATGCCTATCAAACATAAAATTAAAACAAAAAGAAGAAAAAACAATCCCAGAACTTCCAAAGGAGCAGATTGCCGGTGGAATAAAAGATGAGTTATAGATTGGAAATCAGATTATAGTATAATTGCGAACTTTTTAGAAATTGGGCAGTTTGTCCGATTTTTGTGCCTGATTAGCCCATAATTTACACCAAATCATCAAAAATAGGGTCAGGACAGTCAGGACAGTCCGGATCATCCTGACAGTCAGGAGGTTAAATGCAAATGAAACATGTCATGATATGGGCATTAACAGTGAATCTCCATATCGTTTCATTAGAAATGTATGGAGTGAGGGCAGCGGTTCGTTGTGTTTTAGCATTCCATCTGAGATTGCCAAAAAGATGAATGTGAATTCAGATAGTTTTCTGTATGTTGAGCTAGTCAATGATTCAACATTTGGCGTGCGAAAAATAAATCACAAGCTATCAAAAAATGAGATTGAAAAGATTCAAAAGATTAATCCAGAAACGTCAGACAAAAAACAATTGGAAACAAAAACCATCGTGCAGAAAAAGCAAGATGATGATGATGATAACAGTTACAATCCATTAGATGAAGTGTTTTAAATCAGAAATGCCTTTACATTTTCCTTGTCAGTAATTTGTGAATCATAAACCTCCAATAGTTTTTTGCTTTCAGACCAGCAATGGCACATGTCAAATCCCATGTTCCTCCACTTTTCCATGTTGTGTCGAGCGTGTTCTGGATGACTTGTCAATTCACTTGCTGATTCTATCTCTATGCTGATTGATTTTTCCTCATCATAATGATATCCAATCAGGTCAGAGCGATACTTTTCTTTCTCAATATCTTGAGATGCCAACGAAATAAAAATTTCTTTATCCAGATATTTTTGTATGACTTTATGTGTCACTCTTGGAATGTCCTCAGCTGTTCCTATTTTGGTGTAATCAAATGTAAAATAATCATTAATTGCTTTCTCAGAGAGGAAATACTTTATGTTTCTAGTTGAATCATCCTTGTCAACAATTCCGTTCTTTATCATTGTCTTCAAAATGTATACAACATCATCACGTGATTCTGCCTTTACTTGCTCTGTAATTTCTGTTAGCTGAAGCGGACTCTTCTTGTAAAGAACCACCATGATTTGCCATTGTTTCTTTTCAGGTAACGGAACTGTGATGTATCGTAACCATCTGTTTTTTTCTACATGCTTTTGTTGCAGTATGGATGAATAATTGTCTGTTTCAGATGAGATTTCCATATTGCCATTCCCGTACAGTCTCTTTTGGTTAGAGATGAAATTAGTCAGGAATTGCTCATCCACATTAATGGCGGGAGGGGGGTGTAGCCAAAACTGCAAGGGCGTGGGCTGTTCTTCGCCTGCTGCTGCGCGCATCTTGATTGTCCAATGATAGTCTTCCTGAGATGCCAGTTGCTGCTGAATCTCCTTTGAGAATCTGGGATCCCAGATGTTTGCCAGTTTTGATGCATCCTTGCCAGATATACGTCCGGCTAGCTGTGTCCCACAATTTCCAGTGATTTCCTCCAGTAAAGAGTCAGAGATTTGCGCAGTTGTCTGGTGTGCCAATAGCAATCCAAGACGGTATGATCTTGCTTGTGATAGAATCATCGGTAACACATGCAAGTCGGATACTATCTGAAATTCATCCAAAGCTAGTATGACATAGTTTCTATCTTTTTCTGCAATTCGTGATGCTCTTTCCTGTATGGTAAACCACAATTTTATGACAAAGGCCTGGATTGCCAAAGGCTGGATGTGATGAGCCAGGTGCAGCGAGGATATGCGGACTATGGTGTAGTGGTTTGGCTCTATCAAGTCTTCAAACTTTACAGTTCCATGTCTTACGCAGAATACTTTTTTCAATATCGGATCTGTTGCAAATTGTTCTACCCTGTTTAGCAACGGCACAAAGGATTCTGGACGAAGTGTTGAAATTGATGTCAGTGCTTGCTTCATAGCTTCTGAATCCGGCATCCCCAAGGCCTTGAACATTATCTGCAGGAACTTTTCTTGTTCCTCTTGTATGTTGATTATGATGTCATACATGTCCAAAAAAGTTGGTGCGTCATTATTTTGGTACATGTAAAACAGCAACACGCGAAATATTCTCTCCATTTGCACAAAGCTTTGTTGTTGGTTGTACCATTCCTTTAGAATCTCCATAAAATATCCAACGTACCGTGAAACTGTTTCCTGTCTTTCTGATGGATTGTATTTTGGCAGCTCCAATGGATTAATTGAGAAATCAGTTTCAATCGGGTCCAGGAAATTCACATTGCCATGATTAATTGAACTTTCACTGCACTGTTGGATGAATTTTAGGGAATCATCGCCTTTGGGATCCAGGTAAATGAAAGCATTTGGGAATATTCCATTGAGATTTGATACTTCTAGATGCTTTGCAATCTCTCTGATTAGTGAAGTCTTGCCAGAGCCAGTCCCACCTACGCAGTAGATATGTCGTGAAAAATCTTCTGGAGATATCACTGAGCACTGTTCATCAGCTGATTTTGTAATTTTACCATACTGGCTAAAGATTTTGGACTCTTCAGTATATCCTAGATTGAATCCTCTCTTTGATGTTACCTTGGATGGCAACGAGACATTCCTTGATGTCTGCAAGTTTTTTGTAGTAACTGCATCAGGAAGATGCACAAACAATGACATCTCGTCATTATTCAATACAAGAAATGGCAATGGCTTTCTGATTTTATAATTGCCAGTAAGTTTTGATGTGTTAAAATAATCATTAATTGCATTTTCAAGTAGCTTTTTTGCGGCAGGAATTAACCGTAATTCAAACAGTGACTGTCGCTCAAAATGTTTTTTTATTCCAGATATTGTAATTGGTGAACCCGCTCTCTTTGGATTTTTGTTGTAGAATTTTGAAATGTCATATGTGTATGATGTTAGATGCTCATAGTTTGACTTTATGTCATCAAAGGGAATTGATTCTAGATTTTTTTTATTATTTTCAGATGAGGAAAGCAATCCACGTATACTCATGATGACATTCAACTTTTGCATCTTTTGTGATGTGTCTGATTGCATTGTCTTGTAGTTATTGTAATAATCCATTCCGTTTTCCGGGTTCTCATACGGCTTTGTGTCTTTGATCTCATCAATCCAGTCCCGAAATTTTTTGCTTGTAACAAACTTGATTCTGCGGTTTAGCTGATTGTGATGTGACTTTAGATAGGGAGCAAAGTTGTATGGTGCAAATACAAACTGAATCCATGCAAAATCAACAAGCTGTATTGTGTTTGCAATTCTGGTGATGATACCATGAGCATTTGACTTGTCAAACAAGGCACTGTAATGACCGTGATGAGTTGACACGTCAAATATGTTGTAATCTTTTGATACGGTATACCATTCAGGTGCAATTGTTTTCAGGGTGGAATATGTGGCATTGGGATACATTTGCGAGAATGCATTCTTGAAGGATTCCAGATCTTCTGGCGAATGCGATGCTAGAACTATCTTTAGTTGCTTTTTTGTGCCGTCCCACCAGATCTCAAAGGAGCGTACTGTATTATGATACGGGTTCTTTGATAGAAATCCCAAAATATTGGAAGCTGACTGCATGGCAAGCTTGACGTCAATTGTAATTGGTACTATCACCTGACAGCACGATATCTTTGACTTGTCTGTGATTCCTAAAAAATCTCTTACCGAGTCAAACTGTCCGTTTGGTTTTTGGATGTTTGATAGTGACCAATAGTTTCCCAAATCAAAAAAGTATCAAAAATTTTGATAAAAGACCAGACCATCTCAAAATACAAGTTGACATAAATGATTAAATGCTATAGGTATCTATAGGTACCTATGGACCAAACATCTATTGCAGTTTCTAAAAAATCAAAAGAAGAATGGGAAAGTTTCAAGAACTACAAGCAAGAATCTTTTGAAGCAATGATTAATAGAATTTTAAAATCTCAAGCGGAAGAAGATGCAGAACTATTCACCGCAGAGGATATTTCAGAAATAGAACAATCCGTAAAGGATATCAAAAAAGGCAAGTTTAAGACGTTGGAACAGATGAAAACAAAATACGGTCTATAATGGCATGGACTGTAATCTTTACTGCCAAGGCAGAAAGAGATCTTGGAAAAATATCTGACGATACTGCCAAGAGAATCATCTTGAAGATAGAAGAGATTGCGCAGGATGATCCATATCAAAAACTTGACAAGATGACAAATTCACCGTATTACAAACTTAGGGTGGGAGTATATAGGGGAATCATCAACATCGTTAATGACAAGATGATTTTGCAGCTAGTAAAAATAAAACATCAATCCAATGTCTATAAAAAATAGTTACATCATTGCCCTGCTTAGAATTTCCGGTAACAACAAAAACACTGCAACACCAAACATGTAAGCGATTAACGGTGGAACATTTTGCACATAGATTTCGTTTGATTGCAGTAATTGATTATCTCTTGTCACTCTATTTCTAGACGACAGAAACACAAATGATTTGACATTTGGTGTTATGCTCATCGAATTCTCAGTTGGAATGACAAATTTTTCATATTTTCTTTTTCTGTGAACAGCTACAAATGCAAATATCTTTTTGTATTTTGATTCTGAAAACTCAGAGAAAATGTCCATCTTTCTTGACCTGATTATATCGGATACATTCAGGAATACATTATACAAAGTAACAGAGATTACAACCAGGAAAAATGCAGATACTAGAATCATTATTGGTGTCATTACAAACTCGTAATGAACAGGTAGAATTACACCCATTGCAAAAATGGCAAAGGAATCTGCCAATCCTGCAATCTTCCATTTCCATAACATCATTCCTGCAAAGATTGACGTAAGAACAGTAATGACATGATATGGAGTCATGCCTCCATCATCATAGTCCCAGGCATATAATACAGCACCAATCCCGCCAAAAATCAGCCATATCCCATCAGGAATTCTTCTTGACCTTACATCAAATGCTGCTGCAATGCCAAGCATTGATACAAGCAAAAGGATACGGAATGACTCTACTACTGCTTCCACAAGGAACAATAAGTAATAACAATAAAACTCTGAAACTCAAAAGGTCCAGTCTCACTTCCAAATTTCAAGAAGTCAGAGTGGGCCTTTCATTCCTATTGATTTGTGCAATGAATGAAAACAGATTCTTTTTTTCTGGACTGGTCATAACTACTTTGAATTGTTCCTTCCTGCATTTTTCAAACATTTTACTTTGCCATGATGTAAGGGACACAAAGTCATTGTCATATTTTTGTAGATGATCAAAAACTCCAGGGCTTATCCTTGCAAAGTCCTCGTTTGCCCAATACAACAAATTCCTGTCAATCAGCATTTGAATTGACCGTGAAATGTTTCTTGATGTATACACTGCACTTGCACAGGATCTATCTTCATCATCATACGATTTGTCAAATGCATCTCTGAACTTTGATAACATGTAACAGCTTGCTTTACTGTTTGGATCTTGTTTGACTTTGCAGTATGTCTGGGATAAGATGCACAATGACTGAAACGATATGTAATCTAATTTTACGCATACTGCAAACCATCGTCCTGTATTAGATAGAAAATATTCTCTGTTGTATTTCTTTTTTTCATCATAAAGTAAATATCCATCTGAATGCATCTGCAATACAATCTTTTTTGTGTAAAGACACGGCTTGTTTATGTTACATGCTATTTGTGAAACTGTAAATCGTATATCCGGATACAGCATCTCCATAACCTTGCTGCATGTAGAGTTTCTGTGAATTTTTTTCTTGTAGAACAAGATTCGCTTTATTTTTCTGTCAAGCTGTAACAGATTGGGGTTTTGCGTGCTATTCATGGAATTGTTGTGTAACGCTCCAGAATAAGGACAGTTTTGAATTCTTTGGAAACATCCCTAGTGCATCAATTAGATGCCCTGATGACTCAAAGTTCTTGTGCTTTATCTGAGATCTATCAAAGTCCAAATGTCTTATGACATCAAGTGGTATCGAGTAAAGTGATTTTGTGCCTACAGAAGAGGTCTTTATAATGGAATTGTTGTCTGATGGCTCTACTTTTGATACTGCGCCAGTTCTCTTGTTTACCAGAATCTGCGGTTTTCCTGTCTTCTCATCAGGTATGATTATCATGTTGGGTATTGACTTTTTTACTGTAAGGATTTCAGAGTCTAGCTTTTCAGCTTGGAGCTCTTTGTCTTTCTCTTTTTCTGACTTCTCTATATTTCCCACATCTTTTGTTTTTGTCATGTTGGCTATAGTTGATTCTTCCCTGTTGTTTTCCTCGTGTGTTGCATCCTGTCTGATGTATTTTATCATGGAGTCAATCTGTTCAGGAGTAGTCCATGCAAAGGAACCATCATTCATTGCGTCCAAGTCTGAATGAATCTGAGATATCAACTGCAACTGGTGTGATTCATCATCCAATCTTGAGATTTTTGATATTACATACAACGGAACACATACTTGGGACGGCACCAGATTCTTTCTTTGGGATAGTTGGTTTACAATTAGATGCACCTGTTCGATTGATTTTGTAGAGATGCAGTTGTTATTTTTGGAGAGAATTATCTTCTCAAATGGTGTTCTGCTAATGTGCAGCATTTCAAGTATGTCTTGTTTTTGCAGCTGTAGTTTTTCTTCGAGATAGTATATGCTGTCAAAGATTGACACTGGATTGAACACCTCATTTTCCAGGATCTCTTTGAAATGTGCAAGTAAAATATCAGTGGATCCTTTGCAGTCATCATCTGTGATCACTCCGTTGATCTCTGAGATGACACCTGGACCTGCCTGCATACATCCCAATATAACATCATGGTGATTAATTGCATAGAATTTCTCGTCTACTTTTGCTAGTTTAATTTCAGGCAATGACTCTGGATTATTTCTTGCAATCTCTGCAAACTTTTCAATGTTAGATAGAGTGCATATTCCAACATTTACAGCTGGTGAAAGTATTTCTGAAATTTTTACCTTAGTTTTTGATGGTATAATGTTATTACTCATTGCTTGATACACCTCTGAATTGCCAGTCTCACGGCCCTTTTGGCCAGTGTGTTACAATCTGAATTATTACTATTGTTTTTCATGACAAATGGCAATCTATTATTTTTTAAGGAAAGCAAAGAGGGAGGATTTGCAATAGTTTCATAGTACCTTGCTGCAATCCGTCTCAGGACGGTGATATCCTCCAGATCATGATCTCTTTGTGCCTGAGAGAGATGCAAATTCAGGTAGAATGCCTCCCTGCTATTTGACTCAGCAGGACATTTTTCTATTCCTGCCTTGAAGATGATGTTTTTTAGCATTGGTGCATTTTTTACACCCAAGCTTTGGCACACAATATCTCGAATTTTATCCTCATCAAATGGAATGCATCTGTCCCTACAGGTTTGGTAGATAACAAGACACATCGCCTTTGCTCTGGTAAATTTGCTTGTCTGTCTTTTCAAAGCACAGTATGACTTCCAGCAATTCTCAGATGTGATGTCAGATAATTTTAGCTTGTCACAAATATCTGCAAATGAAATAATATCAGAATTATCATTTTTCTCCAATCTAAGATTTGAAATATGTGTCATATTTTTTACATCATGTGGATTTCCACCCTTTTGTCTTTTTTGATACAAGTTGATTTTAGATTTTGTAATGTGTTGATATGGAATGGTGTTACTATTTTCATCTTCATCAAATCCAAATACAACCCCACAGTTCCTGCATACGATTTCACTTTCCTCAACTGTTGTAACAAGTTCTGATATTTTATTTTGGCATAGACATGTGTCTTGTAATGATGGCAATTGTGATTTTCTTATTCTATTTTTTGTGAGATTTGTTTTAAGATTTTGGATTTGTAAATCGGTCATGTAACAGAATATTGTATCAATTACATATAACCACCCTAGTTACTTTTGCTACAAATGCTAGCATTTGTTACTGGTTTTTTTCAAAAAAAATAAGATCATGTTATTGTATGTCCTCTCTGCTTATCACCTTGATACAAAACATGTCTTCTTCATATTCACTGGAAATTACAGTTTGCCCAATCATTTCAAAAGCCTTCGTGTATGTCTTGCATTCTAGTTCAGACCAGTTGCATCCAAGATTGTGTTTGGAGATAAACACATCTAAACAGCCACCATTATGACTATTGTTTTGTTTGATCCTATTGAGTTGCAGACTATTTCCCTTGTTCCATTTTAGGATACGGTCAGACAAAACAGCATATGTTACATCTACCTCCTGTAATCTCATCTCCTTTATCATGTGCTTTGCCATAAATTCAGAAATTTTGTCAACATCTGATTTGTCCAAAATGCCTATAATCTTTTTTAGTACCTGCTTTGAAAAAATAACATCTCCTCGGTGTATTTTATAATAGTAAAACTCCATCCATTGAGATATGATTTGTGAGCCTACCGTGCTTGGACTTTGTTTTGTATCCTTTGAAATTTGGTGTAATAAAGTAAAATTTTCATGATCCAGCCGTATGTTTAATTGGTATGTCTTCTTGCCAGGCAATTCAACTACCTCCTCCCATCCTTGTGGGAGTTCAAGTTTTTTTTGAAGATATTCTAATGGTATTGCCGGTTACACAGAATTCTAAATGAGCAAGTATGTTCCTCGTCATGAGATAGTAATATGGTAAAGATCATAAATAAAAATTGCTCATAATTCTGTTACATTTTATATATGATTTCTAATCAGAAACTAGGATCTCAAGACATACTTGTAGATTACAGACATGGACTAGTTTAATTAAACCTCTCAATTATTTTGTCACAATACAATTACTATTTTTCTGACATTCTTTATCAATTAGGTGAACAACAAATTATCAATTTGATTTAAGAAATTATCTTAAAACTTTACCTAAACTGCCAAAAAATTTTCGATAGAGAATTTAATCGCAGCAAAGAAATCATGTCACATTGATTGAGAATTCAAGCGGAGGACTGAGTGCAATTGGATTATCAAGGCTGTTCCAGACAAAGACCGTTGCAGCATACATT
>Ga0224512_10002330_pt1 | contig 17478 bp, 14 predicted proteins | sample SF_May12_sed_USG_4_FD_169103 | JGI IMG/M metagenome (GOLD analysis project Ga0224512, IMG submission 169103) | Sediment microbial communities from San Francisco Bay, California, United States - SF_May12_sed_USGS_13 | ecosystem: Environmental > Aquatic > Marine > Sediment | place: USA... | reverse complement strand
TGTGGCCGGGGCCGACAACAACGAAGGCTCCGGTCCGATACAACCGGCGCTGCGCGCTATCGATGCCATCAACCCGCATGATCCGGCGATACGCCAGGCACTGGCCGGCGGCGTAACAACGGCGAATATCATGCCTGGCTCGGGCAATGCCATGGGCGGGCAAACGGCGTATGTCAAACTTCGCGGCAGAACCATCGATGAAATGCTCGTCAATCCCGGTGGCATATCCGGGGGCATGAAGATGGCGAACGGCGAAAATCCGAAGAAATTTAACCAGGGCCAGGACAAGGGGCCGGGCACGCGCATGGCGATCGCGGCGCTGCAGCGTGACGTGTTCGTTCGCGCGATTAACTATCGCAACAAGCGCAAGGCCGCAGAACAGGATAAGAAGAAAGAAATCCCCGCGCGGGATCTTGGCCTCGAAGCTGTACTCGAGATTCTGGATCGGACGCGGGTCGTTCATTTCCATAGCCATCGGGCCGACGACATCATGACCGCGATTCGTCTGGCCGACGAATTCAACTTTCGGCTGGTCCTGCAGCACGGCACTTTGAGCAATCAGGTCGTCGAAGAAATCGCCAGTCGCGGGATACCGGTGTCGATGACACTCGTCGACTCCCCCGGTGGTAAACATGAAATCATGGGTTTGCTGTCGTCGGCACCCGCGTTGCTCGAACAGGCCGGTCTGACCGTCGCGCTGAACAGCGACGACTGGGTCACCGAAAGCAGATTTCTGTTGCGCACCGCCGCGCTCGCGGTCCGCGATGGCATGAGCCGCGACGCCGCGTTGGCCGCTCTAACGATCAATCCGGCCAGGATGCTCGATCTTGGAGAGCGCCTTGGCTCAATCGAGCCCGGCAAAGACGCCGACCTGGTCGTTCTGTCGGGCGAGCCATTCAGCGTATACACACAGGTGCTCGCAACCTATATCGACGGCGAAAAGGTCTTCGATCGCGACGAGCCGCTGGACGAGCGCTACGCGGTCGGCGGCTTTGCGCTCACCGCCGCGTATCCCGTCACGGAGACTGTCCGATGAAAATCGCGATTTTGGCGGCCCTGCTGTCGCTCGCAGAATCGGCGGCCGCGGGCCTGGCGGTCACTGCCGAGACGATCTATACGATGAGTGGCCAGCCTATCGAGCAAGGGGTCATCCTGATCGAGGACGGAAAAATAAGCGCCGTAGGCCGGGCCACCAGCATCAATATTCCGCACGACTACGATCGTCTTGCCGGGGTCATCGTGACCCCTGGCCTGATCGACGCCCGCTCGGTGGTCGGTTTGTCCGGCGCCTTCAACGTGTCGGCCGATCAGGACCAGGATGAAATCACCGGGCCGAACCAGGCAAAACTGCGCGCCATCGATGCTTATAATCCGACCGAGTTGCTGGTTGAGTGGGTCAATCGCTTCGGTGTGACGACATTGCAAACCGGACCCGGGCGCGCAAATGTCATCGCCGGGCAGACCGCCATCGTCAAGACCCGTGGCGGAACCCTTGCAGAGGTGCTCGTCAAAGCGCCCGCAGCGATGATTTTCAATCTCGGTGAGATTCCGAAACAAACTTATGGCGAAGAGCGTCAGGAACCCGGCACGCGAATGGCGACTGCTGCAATTATTCGCGGCGCGCTTGCCGATGCAGCAAACTACCGCCAACAACTGGCTGCAGAGAAGAAAGACAAACCTGTCGATCGAGACCTGACGAAAGAATCGCTGTTGCCGGTTCTCGATGGCGAAATACCGGCAATCATCATGGCCCATCGCGCCGATGATATTTCGACGGCAATACGCATTGCCAAAGAATTCGATCTGCGCCTGATAATCGACAGTGCGACCGAGGCTTACCTGATTCGCGATACTCTGCTGGAGGCCAAGGTGCCGATCCTCGTCCACCCGACCCTGCAGCGCAATGACCGGCACGAAACGCTGAACACATCGCTGGAGAATGCGGCCTTGCTGCATGCGGCCGGTATTCCGATTGCGATCCAGAGCGGCACGGAAAGCTACGTGCCCAAAACACGCGTACTGCTATTGGAGGCCGCCATTGCGCATGCCGCCGGGCTGCCATTTGAAGCCACTCTCGAGGCGATTACGATCGGGCCGGCGCAAATGCTTGGGATAGATAACCGCGTTGGATCAATAGCGACAGGCAAGGATGCGGATCTCGTGTTGTTCGACGCAAACCCCTTCGAATACATGAGTCATGTCACAACGGTGCTCGTGGATGGCGAGGTGACGTACCAAAGATAACCAACATGGTGTCCTGACACCTTTGGATTTCGTGCCACGCCGTATGCTCAATTACAACAAGAAACGCCCACCAATGGTGGGCGTATCCGAGAGGCTTCGGCTGACTCCAGCCGGCGCTTGAATTAACCTCTTGCTTTCTTCCGCGCTGCTGCGGCCCGTGAACGCGCTGTCTTCTGCGCGGCCGAGACCCTCTTCTGCGCCTTCTTTCTGGCCGCAGCCGCTTTCTTCTTGGCCGCCGCTATGACGCTTTTCTTGACAGACGCTGACGGGCCCTTGATGCCCGCTTCTTTCGCAATATGCTGAATAAGCTTTGCCGCAAAGACTTTTTGCTCGGCTGCGGCTTTCGCTTGCTCGGCTTTCTTCGTCGCGTCCATCGCATTCTTGACGGCGTTGCGCATCGCATCGCCCATTACCTTTTTCTTACGGGCCGCCGATGGGGCCTTTTTCTTCGAACCTTTCTTCGTAGCCATCACTCAATCCTCCACTGTAAAATACGTTGCTTAGTCTACCGATTTAGCCTGCGAGATAAAACCAGTAAAACTACCTAAGAGTGTACGCCTTTTTTCTACGCAGCGCGATTTACGACTTGAGGCTAGAATCGCAGACACAGAAAAAATGCGACTGATAAAAAGAGGAAATTATCTCCCGATGACTACTGCCCGAAAAAAGAATGCTCCGCGGTCGGAAAAAAACTCGGAAGCAACCCTCGCGGAGACTTCCGATCGATATGAGTTATATGAGGCTGCGGTTCAGAATGTCGCGGAACAGTGTAATTTTGTTGACTATATGTTCAAGACCATCAAGGGCAGAAAAGCCCGGAGCTTTCGGGAGGATTTTTGCGGAACAGCCAGCGCATCGTGTGAATGGGTTCGCCTTGGTCGGAAAAATGTCGCAATGGGCGTCGACATCGACCGTGAAGTCCTGCAATGGGGACGCGAGCACCGCTTAAGCCAGCTGACGAAAAAACAGCAACAGCGTGTATCGCTGATTCACGGGGATGTCATGCGGGCGCGGACAGAACCGGTAGATGTCGTGGGTGCGTTCAATTTCAGCTACTGGATCTTCGACGCGCGGCCGGTCCTGCGCCGTTATTTCGAAACGGTCTATCGGAACCTGCAGCCAGGCGGCGTATTCTTCCTCGATGCATTCGGTGGCTACGATGCATTCAGGGAATTGAAGGAGAAAGTGAAGTACGATGGATTCACCTACATCTGGGACCAGGCAACGTACTCGCCGGTCACGGGCAGAATGCAGACGCATATACATTTCAAATTTCCTGACGGATCGAGGCTGAAGAAGGCCTTTTCCTATGGTTGGCGTCTCTGGACTCTTCCGGAGATCCAGGAAATCCTCGAGGAAGCGGGTTTTCGCAAATCCACGGTTTATTTCGAATACCGGGATGAGTATGGAGAGGCTCTCGGCGAATGGTACCCGGAGTCAAAGGGCGAAGCAGACTCCGCCTGGGTGGCAAATATCAGCGCAGAAAAATAGGCCACGACCATCGCGCTGTCCGCACCCGCCAGAGGCCGGCCGGACTCGCGACGAACTTATCATTTTTGATCACGGTAACTTGGCTTTTTCAGCAATAACGACGATACTCCGTACCCGTCGCAACAACTCAAAGGAGGTGATCCAGATGTCTAGTGAGAATACGAGGTTATCGAATCAGCCTGAGGATCTCGGTCGGATAGTGGAGCAGCCTTCGCTTTTCAGCTGAGATAATGGATCGGTATATCGATCCCGAGGTTGAAGATATTCGATCTCACGGAGGGCCGCGAAACGCGGCCCTTCTTTATTTTTCTCCAGTAGTATCATTTTGACGCCGACGGCCTCAGCGTAGCTCCAGTGTCGCCCTGCCGCGGGTCAGTTCGGCAACCTGGCCACCTTGCAGAAACGCCATGGCGGCTTCGTCTTCTTTCATATAGGCATCCAGAAAGGCCGTGCTGACGCCGTCGATAATCCGCAGGGCCTCGTAATCTTTCGGGCCCGGAACGTCCTCCTTACAAATCAGGCCGCCGAGGTAATGATCCACCCCGTCAACGAACAGGTAATGATTCGGAGTGTCCGGCATGACCCATTCCTTGGAGAATTTCGGCCCTTTCGTCGCGCCCTGGCCGGGCTTTTTGGGCATGCCGCCGTAGTCGCCCGTGCCCGTGGCGATGAAGGTTGGTATCGCCACCGCCTGCCACGGCGCATCCGGCATCAGCCGATTGTTGCCCGGATCACTGACCAGCAAGAGCGCATCAAACCGGTCGTCGCCGTAATCGACCTCGGAACCATCCTGCGGATCGACGAATACCAGACCGGCCAGGCGCAGGGCTGTGGCACCACCCATCGAATGCCCGGCTGCAACCAGGCGTTCCGAATCCATCTTGCCGGTCAGTCCGTCGATGCGTCGCTCGAGTTCCGCCAGAGAATCCACGATATGGCGCATATCGCGGCGCCGCGAATCCGAGATCGCCATCATCTTCGCGTAATTCATATTCCGCATGGAGAATCCCAGCGACGTGGAATCCATGTGCGTCGGCTGGATAACGACGTATCCGTGTGATGCCCAATGATCGGAATAGGCTGAATAGTCATCCTTCGAAGACCCGTTGCCGTGGGAAAAAACAATGACCGGGTAAGGGCCGCCGCTCTCGGGAAACGCGATACGCAGCGGCAAATCCTTGTCTAGCGCCGGAAACGGCAGTTCCAATGACGAGACCCGGACCTCGTTCGGGCCCGCAGACGTCTTATAGGCGGATTCGGTTCCTGCCAGAGCCGGTCCAATTGCCAGACTGACAAGCAAAAAGATAACGCGAGTCCAGACCGCTTGAAACATTGGAGAATCCAAAGACCGTGCTCGTATCTCGTCCGTTAGCGCAACGCCGGCGCGACGTGTTCACCGATGACACGGATTGCATCCGCCGGATCATCGTGCAGACGCAATGCCAGTTCATCGAGACCGGCTGTTTTGAACTCCCGCAATCGTTCGATATGCTGGTCGAGTTCGGTGAGATCGCCAGTACTTGTTATGCCGTCGAGTAGCTCATTAATAATCCGTTCCGGCACGTCTTTGATATCACCCGATCTGTCACGGTAGGCGCGGATAAACAACCATTTATTCTCCTCGACGAAATCGCAGTCCTCTTCACTCATAAACGAAGCAATATGGGCCCTGTCCAGCCAGCTTCTGATAATCAGCTCGCGCTTGGCCTCCTTGAGCGCGGCGGCCCGATCCTCTTTCACGTGCCATGCCCAGAAATTGCTGCTAAGAAAAGGTCCGAGCGAGGCGTCTCTCGACGGCAGGGTGTCGTTGACCATCGCCATCGCCTCGGCGGTAAAAGACGGCACGGCGTCGCTTAGCACCATACCGTCGGCTTTCCGCGCGCTCATCCGGATCATCTGTTCTTTGCCGGCGCCCGTATAGATCAGTGGCGGCTCATCGGTCGCCCAATCGGCCCGGAAACCGAATGCGGAAAACATCTCACCCTCGTACTTGGGCACCTCGCGGTCGCAACAAGCGGCCTTTAGCAATTCCACGGCTTCCCGCACGGCACGCACCCTGCGTTCCACTTCAACGCCGATTACGCCGTTCCATTCACCGCCGCCACCGACCGTCAGGGCAGCGCGGCCCGCACTGAACTCATTCAGAGTCAGCAGCGAGTTGGCCATCTTGAGGGGATGCATCTCCCATGGACTGACGACCATCACCCCGAGCTTGATGCGCTCGGATGCCAGCGCCAGTGGCATCAGGCTCATAAAAGCATCCCGGGCAGCGGAGTAATTTTGCGCCCAGAGCCTGTTCAGCCCATAACTTTCGGCAAGCAAACCAAGTTCCTTGATCTCACCCGGTGATACATCAGGCTCTAGAATAATGTCGATATCCATACTTTCTATCTCCTTCCGCCAGACCAGCCCCTCTCAGGCGGCGTAAAGCAGAGCAAACGGTGCAGATCGGTTCAGAAAAGACCTGCGTTTTGGTGCGTTCCGACGATAATACGGGCTCGAACCTCGCTAGTCTAAGGGACCGGCGAAATCTTTTTTCGCAGAGGTTTCGTCTGTATTACACGTGGACCATAATTCGCAGATTAAAAATGCTTAGGAGTTTATCGCCATGTTTTATTGCCGGCCCAGACGCACGATCACCGCACGCATTATCTTCCCCGCCCTGCTGCTGACCGGTCTGGCCGCCGGATTGTTGCCCGGCTCCAACGCATGGGCGGCGGAACCCACCGTACTGATCACCGGGTCCAACCGCGGGATCGGGCTAGAGATTGCCCGGCAATACGCAGAGCGCGGCTGGAATGTCATTGCCACGGCGCGAAAACCCGAGTCTGCCGACGACCTCAAGGCGATCCGGGCCGCCCATCCGAATCTTGTGATCAAGCAATTGGATGTGACGGATCATCCACGTATTGATGAGCTTGCGGCCGAGTACCGCGACAAGCCGATCGATATATTGATCAACAATGCCGGGATTTCGGGGGGTCACGAGAATGCCAAATTCGGCGAAATGAATTTCGACGTGTACTACCAGGTCCACGCCGTGAACGTGGTCGGTCCGACAAAGATGGCCGAAGCTTTTCTGCCCAGCATTGCGATCAGTGAGCAGAAAAAAATCATTAATATCACTAGCGGCCAGGGCTCTATAGAAAAAACCTGGGGCTGCTGCTACATCTATCGGACCAGCAAGGCAGCATTGAACATGATGATGCGCAATATCTCGCTCGAGCTGAAAAAGAAAGGCATCACCGTCGGTCTGATCTCACCCGGATTCGTCAAGACTGATTTCACGCCGGGGCTGGATCTGCCGATGATGATCACGCCGCAGGAGAGTGCGACGAAAGTCATCGCCGTGATCGACGATTACGACATCTCAAAAACCGGCACGTTTCTCGGCAAAGATGGCCAGACCTGGCCCTGGTAGAAGCAAGTGGACAGGAATTAAGGGGACAGTGACCCTAATTCAATTGAGTCCTCGGCCAAATAGCTCTTCTGCTGCGAATTAGGGTCACTGTCCCCTTAATGCGCCTTTATTCTAAACCGGCGGCGTCCAGCCGCTTAACAACGCACCGAATTCCTTATCCACACTGGGGATCGCCTCTGGCGCGCCCTGTTCGAGTAACGCGCGATTGCGCTCCGGATAGACTTCGGGGCCGCCTTCCTCAGGCCATTGCTTGGTCGCATCGATCACGATCTTGCTCGTTTTCAAGGGCTCACGCGCGCTCGGATCGGTGATGATGCCACGCGCTTCCTGGATGATTTCACTAGCGGGATACGGCTGCCAGCGTGAACCCATCGTAAACAACATCTCGACGGGATCGAGGACATTCATTTCCTTGTCGACGACCACGACGACCTTGACGATTGGAATGCGATTGGCAATTTTTAGGCCCGCCTCGAGACCCTGGCCGGGCGCCGTCTTGTCGATGCTCAGGAAGGCAACCCCCATCATGTTTTGCGGATAGTGAAACTCGACGAGATTCGGCACCATCGCGCCCAGCAGCCGGTCATACAGCGCCTCGACGACCGAAGTCGCATAACCGCGGTGCATGCCCGTGTAGCTGTTCAGGATCCACGGATTCTTTCTGTGCGTCACCTTCGTGACATTCATCGTGAACACGGCTTCTTTCTGCTGACCCAGGTAACCAAACATCTCACCGAACGGGCCTTCGGTCACCAGCGGATCCTGCAGCGGCACTTCGCCCTCGACGACCATCTCGGTGTGAGCCGGAATCAGCATGTCATTGGTTTCAGATTTCACGACTTCGAGCGCCTTGCCGCGCAACCCGCCGGCCATGGCCAGCTCATCGACCGGCTCCTCGCGGCGGCGCGCAACCGGCGCACCGCTCAGCACCCAGACGATCGGATCCTGGCCCACACAGATCGACACCTTGGCGGTTTCCTCGCCGCGCTCGCGCGCCGCCATCCAGGTCTTGTAACCCACATGGTTTTTCTCGGAATTTATGCTGAGCTTGCGCGGGCCGGTGATCTCGCAGCGATACGTGCCGAAATTGTTGCCCAACTTCGCATCTGACGTGAACACGGAACCGGTATTCAGATAACGACCGGCGTCGGCCGGATTGGTTTTGATGAATGGAAATTTGAGCAGATCGATTTCGTCGCCAGTCAGAACGATTTCCTTACACGGCGCCTGTTCCCGATCAATTTCCACCGGCGGAATCAGCGGATAACTGCCGCCATTGTCTTCAAGCATCTTCGACAGGTGTGCCTTCGCCCGTCGGTAAGTGGCAAAGCGGTCGCCGGGCACCGGATCGAGGCCAAACAAGATGCAGTCAGCATTCCAGTGGCCCTGATTATTTGCCATCACCGGCCCCTGCATCCATTCGCCGTCAATCTTGAGGTTTTCAAACAGCATGGCCGGCGCGCCAAACATGCCGTGCTTGTCGATCGCGCGAAACAGCAATGCGGTCGTCTGGTAGCGGTCCTGGTCGATGCGCGGTACCCGCAGCAGCAAGCCGTGGGCCTCCAGCGCCGCCATGTAATCACGAATGCTGTCGAACGGCGCCTGCGGGACCGGCGGCGCATCCTCGCGCGCGGCGGGCGACGCATCATTGGCACCGGCCGCTGGCGCTGCCGTCGGTTCGGTGGATTCCGCGCAGCCCGCGGCGAGCGCAGACAGCGCGGCGAGGCTGCTGCCGGCTACTGCGATGAACTCACGACGGCTGTCGTCTTGTGGTCCGCAGTTATCGTTCTTATGAGCCATAGCTTTATCCTCCGCGGGGTAGAGCCGCTATTTTCAATGCGGCCTTGAGCAAACCGTTTTCTTTTTCTTGGCGATTGTTCGTCTAAATGTAACCTTTTACGAGCGCCTCGGACACCTCCCATAGTTTTGCGGAGAGTTCGTAATCGTTCATGTGCGGACCGTCAGGCTCGACGGGGTTGCAGTCTTCGAAATAATAGCCACTAACGCCATCCAGATTCGGGTGAATCGCGACATACACCTGCGTCGCGGCACCCTGCTCGGCAGTCTTGAAGCCTTCACGCAGGGGTTCGTTCGGATCACGAGGTTTACCCGTGATGTAGCGGCCCAGGTTCGTTGCGACCATGCCCGGATGTACGGCGTTGGCTGTCACCGATGTTCCTTCATAACGTTTCGCGAGTTCGAGCGAAAACAGCGCGTTCGCAAGTTTTGTTTGTCCATAGGCCGTAAATGGCTTGTAGCCATTCTCGCCAGACAGGTTATCAAACTGAATCCCCTCTTTCGGCGCATTCTTATAGCCGATACTGCTGAGCATGACGATGCGCGCTGCGGGCGCGGCTTCGACCTGGTCGAGCAAGCGCCGCGTCAGAATATAGTGGCCAAGATGATTGACAACAAATTGCTTCTCGAGGCCGTAGACTTGTTCGAGCTTGCGCAAGGCCATGATGCCCGCGTTGCACATCAGAACATCGAGCGGTGTATCCAGCGCCTGAACTTGATTGGCGCAGTTGACTATCGAATCGAAGTCAGTCAGCTCACAGACGAGCGGAGTCGTCCTGCCTTCGACACTGTCACAAGCCGTCTTGGCCTTTTCCGCCGTGCGGGCCGTGCCGATGACATGCGCGCCCCGAGCGGCCATCGTGCGCATCGATTCGTAACCCAGCCCCGAATTACAGCCGGTTATCAGCATGGTTTTGCCGGACAGGTCGATGTCCTTCGCGACTTCGTCGGCGGTCGTCGCAAAACCGTAAGGACTGCGCGGGATATCTTCGATACCGGCCAAGAGCCTTGCCGGCAGCAGGTTTGCAATAGCCAGCGTCGAGCCGGCCAGCAGAAAATCACGTCGATCGATGTTTGTGAACATCCTGGATCCTCGGTGTAAGGATTCTTTTCTAATCAATGTTTGAGCCCAGTTTTGGGCGAAAAGTTCGTAACCACAAATCCGGGATAGACGCTTCTCCACGTGGCGGCGTTAATCGACCGGTCCTCGCTATTGCGTCTGTTCGCATTACCGAAACGCCCTGGGCACTTCGTAGCTGTCATCTGCGGCATGATAAATGCGATTCAAACATGCCGACTGGTGTATACATTGCACAGTCAGTGCGGCGAGATCGGCCCGCGTCACGACACTCATGACGGCCTGATCGTCGGTCAAACGTGCTGTTCCCGTTGGTGGCGTCCCGTCCGGTTGTATCAAGCCATTACGAATGATCGTGTAGCCAATTCCGCTGTCGATCAATATGTGCTCTGCCCGGCCCTTGGCCAATAATACGTCGCGCATACCGCTGAAGTCGGCGCGCGGAAACTGCGCCATGTTGTCCCCCGCACCGACCGAACTGTGGTAGATGATTTGCCGGACACCAGTATCGTCAGCGCCACGAACGATATGCGACATCGCCTTGTCATAGAACAGATCCTGTGTACCACGCCGTGCCGATGCGTCGACGACGGCGCGGAAAGCTCGGCCAGCAAATGCGGCAGACACTTCGTCCGGGTTCAATAGATCACCGGTAAGAAATCTGACATTAAGCCCTTCGAGCCTTTCACGGTCGGAAGTCGGCCGTGCGAAGACGGTGACGGTCTCGCCTGATTCCACGAGCAATTTCACGATCGGGGCGCCGAGACGTCCCGTGCCACCAAACACCAGCACACCGCCGTCACTTTGTGAGCCGGCGGTACTCATCGACGACAGTGCAAAGAGCGCCAGGCAATATAAATAATTTCGCAACACATTCTCGCGATAACACGATCTATAAATTCAGGCCCGCTACCACGGCAGTGGCTTGCCGTTGTAACTCATAAACGAGCCACTCTGCTTCAACGTGTAGTTATCGATAACAGCAATCACGGCAGCCGCCGACTCGTCGGCCTGAATCATCGGGATCGGTACATTCTTCGCAAAATCGGTATCCACTACACCGGGATTAATCAGGCCAACGATCACCTCTTTGTGGCCGGGTTGATCCGATCGCCTCAGGGTTTTTGCGATCGTGCGCATCGACATGTTCAGTGCCGCCTTGCTGGCGCGATAGAAATTCTGCCCGCTGAACGTCATCGTGATCGAGCCGACGGCGCTGGAGATGTTCATGACCTTTTTCTGCTCGCTGAGCGCCACATGATCGATGAACGCTTCAACCATTTTTATTGGACCACGCGTGTTGACCGCCATGACTTCATCAAAAGCTGCGTAGTCGAAGCTGCCGAACTTCTGGCGTTCGTTGCCCCCAAGTATCCCCGCATTATTGATCAGGATATCAATGGGCACGCCGCGGTATTTTTCGGCTAGCGCGTCTATTTGTCCGAAGTCGGTCACGTCCAGTGCTTCGATCACGACGCCCGGCTTGCCGGACGCCAACGCCTGCAGCGCCGCGGCCTTCGCAGGTGTCCGACAAGTGGCAATGACACCCCATCCCCGCTCGGCATATTGGCGCGCCAGCTCAAAACCGATACCGCGATTCGATCCCGTAATCAGCACGGTGGGCTGCGTCACGTCAACCGCGATGGCCGGCGCGATGCCCAAATATAATGCGCAAAGCAAAACAATTGACAGCCCGCGCCAGACTCTTCTTTGTTGGTTCATATTGGTCTCGATTTAGTCGGTGGAAATGCCTGTCTCGATCAACTCGATCCATTCGCCGGCCGGACCGATGGTCACGGCGCTGCGGCGATCCTGATACGCAAGCCCTGAAAGTTTTCCCGGCGCAGCGCGCAACTCGACATCCAGCGCATCGAGATCTTCGACTTCAAAGCTGACCATTGCAGTGCCCGGCGGCAACTTCCCTGCCTCGAGCGGCCGCGCGCCGACCGTCACCGGGTATTCATCGAGTTCAATCAGAAAACGTTCGGATATCCGCGCAACCGCCAGTGGATAGGCCGTGTCGGCGGGTAATCCCTGCGCGTTCGATATCACCGTGATCTGAAATGGCGTGGCATCACCCACCTTGAGCCCCATCGTGTTCGCATAGTAATCCTTGAATGCGTCCATCGATGGGCCGCCGACGACCATAATGAACACACGGTCGACATAGCCACTGAATTCAAAATCCAGGTTACGTGTCAGGTACAGGACTTCATCGCCCGGTCCCTTCACCTGCATCGCGCGCGGCGCGTCTGGCGCCGTCCACAGATCCTTCGGCGGGCCAATCATCCGGAACGCCGAGTCCGCGAGTTTCGTGGCCATAGCATCGGGGTCCTTGACCAGCAATTCGGTGGCGTTCCAGCCGAACGTCGTCATCGGCTCATGCCCCTTTGTCGCGGAATTTTCTATGAAACGCAGATACACCTCTTCGCGACTGGCTGGCTGCATCAGGAGGTAGTCGCGACCGGTCATCGCCGGCGTATCCCAGACGGCCGTTAACGCCTCGCTCAGAACGCCGCGTTCGACAGTCTGATAATCGAGTTGCTCCTGGTAGGCGGTTTCTACCGGCCCGAGATTCAATACCGAGATCGTCACGATGATTATCGATTTCAACATTGCGAGTGCTCCAACGAAAAAAGTTCGGCTACGTTCGTGCCAAAGTTGGCACTGGAAAAGGTTTCTATCGTTTGCTCATTCTCTGCTGAGCTTTTTCGGGACCGGAAATTTGCATAGTCGCGGCACCGCAGAAGATCGAACTGTCGCTCACGTGGATTCAGGATACAGCAACTCGAACTTCTCTATCCAGACGGGCATGTCGTCGTCGACCGTCATTGCAAATGGAGAAAGCATCGCATTCCAGTACTGGGTATGCATGGGTTTCCAGACGCTCAAGCTGCGCACCGGCGTGCCGTCGACGGCGGTGTGCTCGGCAGTGATCTCACCAAACGGCACTTCCACGATCTCGGTCAGCCGAATCAACAGCGTCGGCTGGCCGTCGAAATCGATCAGTATGATGGCCGCGCCAACCTGCGGCGTGGGCTGGTCGGTGCGCGCCACGATCCATGGCAACGTGAATGTGCCGGTTTTATCGCCCGCCCGAATCAGCTCGAGGATTTCCGTGGTGCTTTCTGCGTCGAGGCCGATCCAGCGCACCTCATAGTCATTCGGCAGGCCGGCATTCGACAGCTGCTGCCTGGCGGCCTGCCAGAACGCTTCGAGGGTGGCTGCGTCGGGGCGCGCACAACCTTCCGGCAGGTAACTCATGCCGACCGAACCGTGACAGCCAACCGGGCCGCAGTAGCCGGCACGCCATGTCGCGGGCCGCTGAAGGGTCTGCTGGTAACGGTCGCCGCGCGGATATCGTCAAACATAGGCGATTATAGGGTCCGGACTCTATAATTTTGCAATGCGACCCCTGGTTCTGCTGACCGTCCTGATCGTGCATAGCGCCGCCGCTGCGCCTGCGGCCACCGATATTGTGATCTCGGAAGGCACCAATTTTGCGATCGATATCGCGCCACCGGGCGTTGCCGGCGAGCGGCCGCTACTCATCGACCTGCAGGGCATTCTGTGGCTGCTGCCGGCCAGCGGCGGCACCGGCACGCCCCTGAATACCCCGCAAGATGACTTGCGCTTGCCGCGCTTCAGTCCCGACGGCAGCCTGATAACATTCCAGTGGTTTATCAATGGCGCGTGGCATATCGGCGTCATGAAACCGGATGGCAGTGGTGTGCGCCAACTGACGAGCGGCGCAGCAGATGACCACGGCCCGGTCTGGTTCACCGACGGCAGTGCAATCCTGTTTTCTTCGGACCGGGCCGGTAATTTCGATCTCTGGTCGTTCGATCTGGCTGACGAGGCACTGACGCAACTGACCCGTCATGCGGCCGATGACTTCGCGCCGGCCGTATCACCGGACGGCCGGCGCATTGCGTTCCTGTCCGATCGAGCGGGCAAAGCGGCACTGTATCTGAAAACCGGCGACGGCCCGGCGGAAAAAATCGCCGATGCGCCGGCCGGCCGCCTCTACACGCCGCGGTTCAGCCCCACAGGCGGCCACCTTGCGTTTGTCCAAGCCTATGAAAGACTCGCATTTCCGGCAATTGCCCGAAATCGGCTCATCACGATTGATCTCAGCACCGGCGAACAGATAACAGCGTCGTCCGACACGGAAGATGTATTCGGTTTCGCGCCGACCTGGGTCGATAACGAGACCTTGATTTATTCAGCGGACGGGCAAATTCGACAGCGCCGCCTTGGCTCGACCGACTCGGCCGACGTGCCGTTTCGTGTCAAGCTCAGCCTGCAGCGCAGCGACCTCGAACCGAACACGTCGCGGCGTTTCCCACAGCGCAAACAACCGGGCCTCGGCATCGTCAATCCGGTCACAATGCCGGACGGCAGCGGCATCATATTCACGGCGCTCGGTGATCTCTGGTTGCGGCATCGCGACGGCGCGCTCGAACAGCTGACCAATGATGTCTTTGTCGAACGCGACCCCGACATCTCAGACGACAACACGCAACTGGCCTTCATTTCTGACCGCGCCGGCGATATGCAGATCTGGATCCGCGACCTCCTGGACGATCGCGACCGGCAGCTGACGAGCAACTCCCGCGGCCCGCGCTTTGCGACGTTTGATCATTCCGGCACGCGGCTGGCTTATCAGCAGGTTGGCCCGCGCGGTACGCAGGACTTCACCGTACATATACTGGATATCAGTAGCGGCGACACACGCCGCTTGCGCCAGGCGCCGAAAATCTGGCCGGGGCCGATGAGCTGGAGTGCCGATGACGCCTATCTGACCGTGGCGGCGCTGACGTCCACATCAGAACGCTTCCGCGAGGGCGTCAATCAACTCGTGCGCATTCACGTCGATGAAGATCAAGCGCAGCTCAATGAATTGCCCGATGGACAGGTGGTCGACTTCGGCCCGGTGGCATCGCCCGACGGCGCACAAACGGCTTTGATCATCGATGGCGCGCTGTGGCGCGTTGCAACGACGCCGGACGGGTCTTTTGCCGGACCGCCCGAGCTCGTTGTCGACGAACTTGCGGATTACCCAAGCTGGACGGCGAATGCAAAGGAGATCGTCTTTCTATCGAACCTGGGACTCGAGACAATTGACATCGAAAACCAGCGGCGCAAGCGCCTCGCGATCGATCTGGATTGGCAGCCGGCACAGTCCTCCGGCGTGCGCATCGTGCACGCCGGCAAACTGTTTGACGGTGTTGGCACAAGCTACCGCGACGACATCGACATCACGATCGATGGTGCGCACATTGTGAGCGTGGAGCCACATCGCGCGCATCCGGAAGATATCGACGTGATCGACGCCGGCGGCCGCACCGTGCTGCCGGGCCTGATCGATCACCACATGCATTTTCAACCCCATGAAGGCGAATGGGTCGGCCGGGCATGGCTGTCATTCGGCGTCACGACCGTGGTCGAACCCGGCGGGATTCCGTACCAGTCGCGCGAAATCATGGAAGCCTGGGCGAGCGGCAAAAGACCGGGGCCGCGGCTGGTATTCGCCGGCCCGCAGCTCGACGGCATGCGTCGCCATTTTGACTTTGCCGCGCACATCAACAGCGACAAACGCCTGACCTGGGAAATGCAGCGCGCCCGCCAACTCGGCTACGGCCTGATCAAAACCTATACGCGCATGCCGGCCGAGCGGCAACGCAAAACCGTGGCACTCGCACATGAACTCGGTATCCCGGTTACGGCGCACGCTGCATTGCGTAATCTCGCCTTCGGTGGCGATCGCGTGGAACACCTGCGCGGTACGAGCCGCATCGGGTATTCACCGAAACAGACGGAAGGCCTGCGCAGCTACGCGGACATCATCGAGATCATGGCCGCCAATCGCGCTGCCCTGACGCCAACCGTGGCCGTTGCGGGCGGCTTCTTCGACTATTACCTGCAACATCCGGAATTAAACGCGGACCGCCGCTTTGAGACTTTCTGGCCGGCCGGCTACCGGCAGGGCCTGGCGGGTTTCGCGAAACTCATCGGTAAAAAGCAGTCACTGTTGAACTATGGCCTCGCCAACGCGCACGAGACCCTCAGAAAACTCCATGCAGCCGGCGTGCGTATCGTTGCCGGAACCGATTCACCGATTTTTCCGTATGGCCTGACACTTGTTATCGAATTAAATAACTACGCAGAGGCCGGCCTGGAACCCTATGAAGCATTGCAGGCGGCGACGTCAATTGCTGCACAAGCGCTCGGCGCGGAAAACGAAATCGGCAGCATCCGGGACGGGATGCTGGCCGACCTGATCATCGTCGATGGCGACCCGCTCGCCGACCTGACAGACCTGTTCAAACTGACTGATGTACTGACCAACGGACGCCATTACTCGCTGGAAAACCTGCTCTGCGCGGGGTGCGAGGGCAACTAGGAAAGGACAAATAATGGGGAACAATGGGGACAGTCCCCATTATTCATTATTTGTCTCCATGTTCTTCAGAGCCTATAACGCCAGCGCCCAGGCCAGAATCACGCACAACAGGGCAAAACCGCCCAGTATTCCCTGGCGCATGGGGTCGGGCGGGCCTGGCGTGACGACCCTGCCGAGCAGCGCGCCCATCGCAAAGCCAGCGAGAAATCCGGTCAGGTGAGCGACGATATCCGTCCGTTCGTCGCCCGTACCCAACCAGGCGAGCAACACGATTGCGCCGACAACCGGCGTCCAGCGCCGCGCCCAACTGTCATGGATCAACCGCCGACCCGTCCACAGGTAGGCGCCGAGCAGGCCAAGCGCGGCAAACACCGCAGTCGATGCACCGATCGCCGTATGCCACGGTTTCTGTACGAGCGCGTTCATCAGGTTACCCGCCATCCCACCGATCAGGATCATCAGCCAGGCCAGGCCGACACCGATTTGCCGCGCCAGCAAACTGCCAAACACCGCGCCGAAGCCGATATTGACGAACAAATGGGCGACATCGGCATGCAGGGTTAACGCGGTAATCGCGCGCCACCATTCGCCGCCATTGATTGCGGCGACATCCAGCCGTCCCGCTGCGAGCCAGTCGATGCCGAACTGGTGGCGGCTTTGCAACCAGAACGCAATCAACAATACGAACGTCCAGCCGATGGCGCCCGCCGCAGCGTCGGGTCGCGGTGCCGTGTCGACGGGCGTCGGCCGCGCAACCCGGTTTTCCGTCTCATATAAATAGAGTTGTTCGCGGGCACGCGATTCTTCGTGTGCGGGCACCGACACTCGCCAGCCCAGCACGCCCCGATCAAGCGCATGGTCGATATCCATCGCGTGCAGCACGAGCGCGCGATCCGCCGATTCACGCATGCGCAGGGAACGGTAAATTACGACCATTTATACCTCACAAATAATGGGGACAGTCCCCATTATTCCCGTAAATGAGGCATTAGCAGATTAATGGGGACTGTCCCCATTATTTCCCATTATTTACGCTGGCTG
>Ga0224512_10002329_pt1 | contig 17483 bp, 19 predicted proteins | sample SF_May12_sed_USG_4_FD_169103 | JGI IMG/M metagenome (GOLD analysis project Ga0224512, IMG submission 169103) | Sediment microbial communities from San Francisco Bay, California, United States - SF_May12_sed_USGS_13 | ecosystem: Environmental > Aquatic > Marine > Sediment | place: USA... | reverse complement strand
GGTCGACGCCGCGGTGAAGAAGGCCTACGGGGCAAAGAAGAAGATCGTGTGGATGGAAATGTACGCCGGCGAAAAGTCCTGCAAGGTGTACGGCGAGAACGTCTGGCTGCCCGAGGAAACGCTCGCCGCCGCCAAGGAGTACGTGGTGTCGATCAAGGGCCCCCTCACCACGCCGGTGGGCGGCGGCATCCGCTCGATCAACGTCGCCTTGCGCCAGGAGCTGGACCTGTACGTCTGCCTGCGCCCGATCCGCTACTTCAAGGGCGTGCCCTCGCCGCTGAAGGAACCGGAAAAGACCGACATGGTGATCTTCCGCGAGAACGCGGAGGACATCTATGCCGGCATCGAGTGGGCGGCGAAGACGCCCGAAGCGCAGAAGCTGATCAAGTTCCTGACCGACGAAATGAAGGTAAAGAAGATCCGCTTCCCCGGGAGCTCGGCCATCGGCATCAAGCCAGTCTCCATCGAGGGATCGGAGCGACTGATCCGCAAGGCCTTCCAGTACGCCGTCGACAACGACCGCAAGTCGGTGACCCTGGTGCACAAGGGCAACATCCAGAAATTCACCGAGGGCGGCTTCCGCGACTGGGGATACGCGCTCGCGCAGCGCGAGTTCGGCGCCAAGCTCGTGGACGGCGGTCCGTGGTGCAGCTTCAAGAATCCCAAGACCGGCCGCGAGATCGTCGTCAAGGACGTGATCACCGACGCCTTCCTGCAGCAGATCCTGCTGCGGCCGGCGGAGTACGACGTCATTGCCACGCTGAACCTGAACGGCGACTACATCTCGGATGCGCTCGCCGCACAGGTCGGCGGCATCGGCATCGCGCCGGGCGCCAACATGAGCGACTCGATCGCCATGTTCGAGGCCACCCACGGCACCGCGCCCAAATATGCCGGCAAGGACTACGTCAATCCGGGCTCGGAGATCCTGTCGGCGGAAATGATGCTGCGACACATGGGTTGGGTCGAAGCCGCCGATGTCATCGTGCGCTCGATGGAGAAGGCGATCGCCGACAAGGTCGTGACTTACGATTTTGCCCGCCTCATGCAGGGCGCCAAGCAGGTGTCGTGCTCGGGCTTCGGCCAGGCGATGATCGAGAGGATGTGAAGCGCGGTCCGCCGGCAGCAAAGAAAAAGGGCCGCTCGCGCGGCCCTTTTCGCTTGCAGCGGCGGCGGTCAGACCTTGTTGATGTTGGAAGCCTGCTTGCCCTTGGGGCCCTGCACCACGTCGAAGCTCACCTTCATGCCCTCTTTGAGGGTCTTGAAGCCCGCCATCTGGATGGCGGAGAAATGCGCAAACAGGTCTTCGCTGCCATCATCCGGCGTGATGAAACCATACCCCTTTGCGTCGTTGAACCACTTCACGGTGCCTGTCGCCATTGCCGCTTCCCTTGAGTTGGTTTGAGAACGCCGGGCGGTTCACCCGGGCCATGCTTGAAACTCACGCCGCCGCCGCCCTTTGCCCATGGCGTTACAGACCGCCTGGATCCAAACACAAGGCGGCTTCTACCCGCGTTCCCAGGTGCAGTCAAGACCCCCCCGCTGCCGCATTGCGCACACGGAACACATTGATTAGGATAGCCATCAGCGGGCGGAGCAATGCCCGGCGATTCACCATTGCACGGAGTGCAGGAACGGAAACGAAAAGGGCATGTCCGATCGGATTGAGCTTGGCAGCGAAACTTAACAGGCATGGCGCAGTTCAAGGACGACACTCTGCTCGAGGCGCAGCGGAGCAAACTGCAGCCTCCGCCGATGTTCAAGGTCATGCTGCTCAATGACGATTACACGCCAATGGAGTTCGTGGTGCTGGTACTGCAGAAGTTCTTCGGCATGACGCGCGAGCGTGCCACGCAGGTCATGCTGAAGGTGCATCGCGAAGGCATCGGCGTGTGCGGCGTATATCCGCACGACATCGCCAGCACCAAGGTTCAGCTGGTGGCGGCGTTCGCGCGCCGCCACCAGCACCCGCTGCAATGCGTGATGGAGGAAACGTAGCATGATCGCCCAGGAACTCGAAGTCAGCCTGCACATGGCGTTCGTGGAAGCGCGCCAGAAGCGGCACGAGTTCATCACCGTCGAGCACCTGCTGCTGGCGCTGCTGGACAACCCGACCGCGGCCGAGGTGCTGCGCGCCTGCGGCGCCAATCTCGACGATCTGCGCAAGAACCTCACCCAGCACATCGCCGAGCAGACGCCGCGCATCGCCGCCGACCGCGAGGTGGACACGCAGCCGACGCTCGGCTTCCAGCGCGTCATCCAGCGCGCCATCCTGCACGTGCAGTCCTCGGGCAAGAAGGAGGTCACCGGCGCCAACGTCCTGGTTGCGATCTTCGGCGAGAAGGATTCCCACGCGGTGTATTTCCTGCAGCAGCAGGGCGTGACCCGGCTCGACGTGGTCAACTACATCTCGCACGGCATCACCAAGACGCCGCAGCCGCATTCCGGCAAGGCCGAGCAGGAGGCCGGGGAGGAGACGCAGGCCGAGCCCTCCAACAGCCCGCTCGACAACTACACGCAGAACCTGAACGCGCTGGCGCTCGCCGGCAAGATCGATCCGCTGATCGGCCGCGAGCGCGAACTCGAGCGCGTCATCCAGACCCTGTGCCGGCGGCGCAAGAACAACCCCCTGCTGGTGGGCGAAGCCGGCGTCGGCAAGACCGCGATCGCCGAGGGGCTGGCGCGCAGGATCATTGAGTCGAACGTTCCCGAGCTGCTCGCGCGCAGCACCGTATACGCGCTCGACATGGGAGCCCTGCTCGCCGGCACCAAGTATCGCGGCGATTTCGAGCAGCGCCTGAAGGCGGTGCTGAAGCAGCTGGTGGACAACCCCAACGCCGTCCTCTTCATCGACGAGATCCATACCGTCATCGGCGCGGGCGCGGCCTCGGGCGGCACGCTCGACGCCTCCAACCTGCTCAAGCCAGTGCTCTCGACCGGGCAGCTGAAGTGCATCGGTGCCACCACCTACAACGAGTACCGCGGCGTGTTCGAGAAGGATCACGCGCTGTCGCGGCGTTTCCAGAAGATCGACGTCGTCGAGCCCTCGGTCGACGAGACGGTGGAGATCCTGAAGGGCCTGAAGACGCGCTTCGAGGCGCACCACAGCGTGAAGTACACAGCCACCGCGCTCACCTCGGCGGCGGAGCTGTCGGCGCGCTTCATCAACGACCGGCACCTGCCCGACAAGGCCATCGACGTCATCGACGAGGCGGGCGCGGCGCAGCGCATCGCGCCCAAGAGCCGGCAGAAGAAAATCATCGGCAAGGGCGAGATCGAGGAGATCGTCGCCAAGATCGCCCGCATCCCGCCGCGCAGCGTCTCGAGCGACGACCGCGGCGCGCTCGCCAGGCTCGACCGCGACCTGAAGGCGGTGGTGTTCGGCCAGGACCAGGCCATCGACGCGCTCGCCGCGGCGATCAAGATGGCGCGCTCCGGGCTCGGCAATCCGCAGAAGCCGATCGGCTCATTCCTCTTTTCCGGGCCGACGGGCGTCGGCAAGACCGAAGTGGCGCGCCAGCTTGCCTATTGCATGGGCATCGAGTTGATCCGCTTCGACATGTCCGAGTACATGGAGCGCCACGCGGTCAGCCGCCTCATCGGCGCGCCGCCGGGATACGTCGGCTTCGAACAGGGCGGGCTGCTCACTGAGGCGATCACCAAGAAGCCCTACGCGGTGCTGCTGCTCGACGAGATCGAGAAGGCGCATCCGGACATCTTCAACATCCTGCTGCAGGTGATGGACCACGGCACGCTCACCGACAACAACGGCCGCAAGGCGGATTTCCGCAACGTGGTGATCGTCATGACCACCAATGCCGGAGCCGAATCGCTGATCAAGAACACCATGGGCTTCACGCCTTCGGCCAAGGCGGGCGACGAGATGGAAGCCATCAAGAAGATGTTCACGCCCGAGTTCAGGAACCGCCTGGACGCCGTGATCTCGTTCCGCGCGCTCGACCACGACGTCATCATGCGCGTGGTGGACAAGTTCCTGATCCAGCTCGAGGAGCAGCTGGAGGAGAAGAAGGTCGAGCCGCACTTCACGCAGAAGCTGAAGGAGCACCTGGCGAAGAAGGGCTTCGACCCGCTCATGGGCGCGCGCCCGATGGCGCGCCTCATCCAGGACACCATCCGCCGCGCGCTCGCCGATGAGCTGCTGTTCGGCAAGCTGGCGCACGGCGGCAAGGTCACGGTCGACGTCGACGACGCCGGCAGCGTGTCGCTGCAGTTCGAGGCGGAGGCGCCCGCCGCTCCGCCGCCGGCAAAAGAGCCGGTTTCCTGAGCTGGCCGCGCGGGCTGGCCGCGCGTGATGGCTTCGCGGGAACGATTCCTGGGCCATCCCCTTGACGCGGTCCTGCGCCGGGCGGAAACTTTTCCGCGCTGACTGTTAACCTCGGGAGGAGGCTCCAAATGCGAATCGCTCTTGCTTGCGTGGCGGTGCTCGCCGCCGCGCCCCTCGCTGCCCTTGCGGACGAAGCGGGCAGCGCGCTGGCTGCCACCTGCGCCATGTGCCACGGCACGACCGGGCACAGCGTCGGCGGCAACGTGCCTTTGGCCGGCATGCCGAAAGACGAGATGGTGAGCAAGTTCAAGGCGTTCCGCTCCGGCGCGATGCCGGCGACCGTCATGCACCAGATTGCCAAGGGCTACACGGACTCGCAGCTCGACCAGCTCGCCGCCTTTTTCGCGGCGCAGAAGAAATAGGGGGGACCCATGCGAAGGACTTTCGATCGACGCGACTTCCTCAAGCTGAGCGGCGCCGCCGCGGCGCTCGCCGCGACGGGCTGCGCCACCACGGGTGGCGCCAAGCCGCGCGTGGTGGTGATCGGCGGCGGCTTCGGCGGCGCTACCGCCGCCAAGTACATCCGCATGTGGGGTCCCACTATCGAGGTGGTGATGGTGGAGCGCAACCTCGACTTCGTTTCGTGCCCGATTTCCAACCTGGTGTTCGGCGGCTCGAAGACCATGGCGGACATCACCTACGGCTACAGCGGCCTCGCCCGCTACGGGGTGCAGGTCGTGCGCGACGAGGCCAGGGCCGTGGATACTGCGGCAAAGACTGTGAAGCTGGCCCGCGGGGACGACCTAAAATACGACCGTCTCATCGTCTCGCCCGGCATCGATTTCATGTACGACCAGATCGCCGGCTACGAGGCGGCGATGGGCGCGAACCGAGTGCTGCACGCCTGGAAGGCGGGGCCGCAGACCGTGGCGCTGCAAAGGCAGCTCGCGGAGATGCGCGTCGGCGGCGTCTATGTGATCGCGGTGCCGCTCGCGCCGTACCGCTGCCCGCCGGGGCCCTACGAGCGCGCCAGCCAGGTGGCCCAGTATTTCAAGAAACACAATCCGCGCGCCAAGGTGCTGATCGTAGACGCCAACCCGGACGTCACCTCGAAGGGCAAGCTCTTCAAGCAGGCGTGGGCGGACCTGTATCCCGGCATGATCGAGTTCCGCGGCAACGCTAAGGCGATCGGCGTCGACGCGAGAAGCGACACCGTCAGGCTCGAGGTCGAGGACGTGAGAGGCGACGTGCTGAACGTAGTGCCGCCCCAGCGCGCCGGCGACATCGCCGTCAAGGCAGGACTCATCACTGCCAACGACCGCTGGTGCGGCGTGGACTGGCGCACGACGGAGTCGACCGCGGTCAAGGGCGTGCACGTACTGGGCGACGCAACGCTCTCCGCCCCCGCGATGCCGAAGTCCGGCAGCATGGCCAACCAGCAGGCCAAAGTCTGTGCCGCGGCGGTGGTGGCGATGATCAACGGCCGCGAGCCGAGCGCCGATCCGAAGATTGTCAATACCTGCTACAGCTTCGTCTCGGACGACGAGGTGATCCATGTCGCCTCGGTGCACGAGTTGGATGCCGGCAAGAAGACCTTCGTGGCGATCAAAGGAGCGGGCGGACTGTCGCCGGCGCGCAACCAGCTCGAAGCGCACTACGCCTGGGCCTGGGCACAGAACATCTGGTCCGACACGCTCGGGTAGGGTAGGCCCTGGCGTAGGGTGGCCGACGGCCCACCCTACGGGCTAGCGTCCGGTGCTGCCGAAGCCCCCTGCACCGCGCGCGCTGGCGGCGAACTCGTCCACCACCGCGAGCTCGACCTGGACGACGGGCACCACGACCAGCTGGGCAATGCGCTCCAGCGGCTGAATGGTGAACGCGTTCCGGCCCCGGTTCCACACGGACACCATCACTTCACCCTGGTAGTCGGAGTCGATCAGGCCGACGAGATTGCCGAGAACGATGCCGTGCTTCGCGCCCAGGCCGGAGCGCGGCAGCACAACTGCCGCGAGCCCTGGATCGCCGAGGTGGATGGCAAGGCCCGAACGCACCAGCTGGCTGTCGCCCGGCCGCAGCTCGAGCGGCGCGTCGAGGCAGGCGCGCAGGTCGAGACCGGCGGCGCCCGCAGTGGCGTACTTGGGCAGGTGCTCGCGGATCCTCGGGTCGAGGATTCGTACTTCAAGCCTTCGCACGCGCGCGCTTCTCTCCCGCCAGCATGCCGGCAACGTGCGCCACCAGCCGACGCGCGAGCTCGAGCTTCGGGGCGCGCCCGAGGGCATGTTCGCCGCGCTCGTCGAACAGCGTAATTTCGTTGTCGTCGGCGCCAAGCGCGTGCTGCGCCAGATTCGCCGCCAGCAGCGGCACCGCCTTCTTCGCGCGCTTGGCGCGCGCGTGCTCGACCAACTTCTCGCTTTCGGCGGCGAAGCCAACGCAGAATGGTGCGTTCTTCTGGCCCGCCACCCAGGCGAGAATGTCCGGGTTCTCGGCAAGCTCTAGGCTCAGGCCGGCGGCGGCGCCCTTCTTAATCTTCTGCTCGGCGCGGTTCTTCACCCGGTAGTCGGAGACCGCCGCCGCGGCGAAGAACACGTCGCTGCCGGGCGCGGCCTTCTTCACCGCTTCGAACATCTGCTCGGCGCTGCGCACCCGCACGCACTCCACACCCGTCGGCGTCGCGAGCGCAGTCGGGCCGCTCACCAGCGTCACGCGCGCGCCGGCTTCGCGTGACGCGCGCGCGACCGCATAACCCATCTTGCCGGAACTTGCATTGGTGATCACGCGCACGGGGTCGATCGGCTCCTCGGTTGGCCCCGCAGTGACCACCACGTGCTTGCCGGCGAGCAGCTTGGGCTGGAAGAAGGCCTCGACCTCGGCGACGATTTCCTCGGGCTCGAGCATGCGACCCATGCCCACTTCGCCGCAGGCCTGGTCGCCCGCCGCGGGGCCAGCGAAATGCACGCCGTCGCCGCGCAGCGTGTGCAGGTTCCTCTGCATCGCCGGGTTCTCCCACATCTCGACATTCATCGCCGGCGCGACCAGAAGCGGGCAGCGCCGCGCCAGGCACAAGGTGGAGAGCAGGTCATCGGCGAGTCCTCCCGCCAGCTTGCCAAGGAAGTCGGCGCTCGCCGGCGCCACGATGATCAGGTCGCGATCGCGCGACAGCTCGATGTGGCCCATATTGTCCGGCACGCGCGGGTCCCACAGGTCGGTCCACGCCGTCTGTCCGGTGAGCGCTTGCAGCGTCACCGGCGTGACGAAACGCGTGGCTGCCTCCGTCATGGCCACGCGCACGTCGGCGCCCTCCTTGGCGAGGAGGCGCGCGAGTTGCGCGGCCTTATAGGCGGCGACACCGCCGGTGACGCCCAGCAACAGCCTTTTGCCCTTCAGAGTCATCGTGCCCGGGGCTGGCGCGTTATGGGAAGGGGCATTCTAGGGGAATTCGGGGGGTATCGCTTTGGGGATCGCCGACTGGCCGGCGCAGGAACGACCACGCGAGAGACTGCTGGCGCTGGGTGCCAGCCGTCTTTCGGACGCGGAATTGATCGCCATTTGCCTGCGTTCGGGCGTCCGCGGCAAGAGTGCGGTGGACCTGGGACGCGAGCTGATTGCGCATTTTCGCGGTCTTGCCGGCCTGCTCGGCGCGGAACTGCCCGCGCTACGGCGCGTGAAGGGGCTGGGCGCGGCGAAGTCGGCCCAGCTTGCGGCCGTGTTCGAACTCGCTCGACGCGCGCTGCGCGAAGAATTGGCAGCCGGGAGCGCACTCACCACGCCCGGGGCGGTGCGCGATTACCTGCGCCTCGCGCTGGGCGGCCGCGCGCACGAGGTGTTCGTCTGCATCTACATGGACGCGCAGCATCGCGTGATCGGCGCCGAGGAGCTGTTCCGCGGCACGCTCACGCAGACCAGCGTCTACCCGCGCGAGGTGGTGAAGTCGGCCCTGGCCGCGAACGCGGCGGCGGTGATCTTCGCCCACAACCACCCGTCGGGCGTGGCGCAGCCCTCGCAGGCCGACGAGTTGCTCACGCGTCAGCTGCGGGAGGCGCTCGCGCTGGTGGACGTGAAGGTGCTGGACCACTTCATCATCGCCGGCAACCAGGCGCTCTCGTTCGCCGAGCGGGGCCTGCTATAATCCGCGCCTTTCGCGTATTACGGAGCCTGCAATGTCCCGCGTCTGCCAAGTCACCGGCAAGAAGCCGATGAAAGGAAACCTGGTTTCGCACGCCAACAACAAGACCAAGCGCGTGTTCCTGCCCAACCTGCACTACCGCCGCTTCTGGGTGGAAAGCCAGAACCGCTGGGTGCGGCTGCGCGTGTCCACCGCCGGCCTGCGCAAGATCGACAAGCTGGGCGTCGAGGTGGTGCTGGCCGAAATACGCGCCAAGGCCAAGGCGCTCGCAAAGCAAAAGGAGAGCCGCTGATGCGCGACAAGATCAAACTCGAATCGACGGCCGGCACCGGCCACTTCTACACCACCACCAAGAACAAGCGCACCAAACCGGACAAGCTGGAGATGAACAAGTACGATCCGAAGGCGCGCAAGCACGTGCTCTACAAGGAAACCAAGCTGAAGTAAGGCGCGGTTTGCCCCGCACAAAAGAAAAGGCCCGCTGGCGCGGGCCTTTTTCATTGCGGTTGCCGCTTACGTGTAGCTGCGCAGGCGCCGCGAGAAGTCCACCAGCGGCACGATGCCGCTTGCTTCGGCGCGGTGGCACCAGTCCTGCAGCTGGCGCAGCAACTGCTCCTTGGAGGCGTTGGAGCGCTCCCACAGGGCGATCAGCTCCTCGCGCATGCCTACCGCGACCTGCAGCGGCTTCGAGGGTTTGAGTGCCTCGGCGACGCGCGCGCGGTCGGCTTCCGCGCCGTAGCCGATGCGCACCAGCGCGCGCTTCAGGGGCTTGAGCACCTCGGCGTCGCGCGGCGACCAGTGCTGCAGGCGCTCCACCTCGTCGCTCCAGGTGCGCTTGAGCGCCGTGGCGTAGCGTGCGAGGACGTCGTAGCGGTTGGCGATCACAGCGTGCAGGGTCTGGTAGTCGCACATGGTCTTCGCCGGCTCGAAGCGCGGCGTCGGCGCCACTTTCTTCACCGTGGCGAGACCCAGCGCCTCGAGAATGCGGATGTACATCCAGCCGATGTCGAATTCGTACCACTTGGCCGAGAGCTTTGCCGAGGTGGCGTACGCGTGATGGTTGTTGTGCAGCTCTTCACCGCCGATCAGGATGCCCCAGGGAACGATGTTCTTGCTCGCGTCGGCGATGTCGAAACTCCGGTAGCCCCAGAAGTGGCCAATGCCGTTGATCACGCCCGCGGCCCAGAACGGGATCCAGACGATCTGCGTGAGCAAGATGAGGACGCCGGGCACCAGGCCGAACAGCGCCAAGTTGATCAGGCCCATGATCGTGAGGCCGAGAATGGCGTGGCGCGCGTAGATATTGCGCTCCATCCAGTCGTCCGGCGTGCCATGGCCGTATCGCTCCATGGTCTCGGGCTTGTGCGACTCCTTCACGTACAGGAACACCCCGCCCCACAGCACGCTGTTGATGCCCAGGATCTGGGGGCTGTGCGGATCTTCGGCGGTCTCGCACTTCGCGTGGTGCTTGCGGTGGATCGCGGCCCACTCCTTGGTCACCATGCCGGTCGTCAGCCAGAGCCAGAAGCGGAAGAAGTGCGAGGCGATCGGGTGCAGGTCCAGCGCGCGATGCGCCTGGTGCCGGTGCAGAAAGATGGTCACCGAGGCGATGGTGACGTGCGTCAGCCCCAGAGCGACGAGGACCAGGCCCCACCAGGGCAGATCGAGCAATCCTGAGAAAATCATCAGTGGTTTCTAGTAGTTATGTAAGGTGAGGCGCACGATTCTACGCGATTGCCCCCTCCGCGCAACTGGGGATTTCCCCCTATTCCTGTCAGATAGTGCACTAACTTCCCTAAGCTCCCGATGCGCAAGGAGAAAAACTTCCTAGCGGCGCTCGAAGGCGGCAGCGAAAAAGCCGTCGCAGCCGTGCCGGTGCGGCCACAGGCGCAGCCGCTCGCCGCAATCCAGCGCGATGCGCTGCGCGGCGAGCAATTCCTGGCAAGACGCGGGGGCAAACTCTGCGTGCGCCGCCGCGAAAGCGTCAGCGATCGCTTCGTTTTCTTCCGGCAGGATGCTGCAGGTTGCGTATACCAGTCGCCCGCCCGGCTTCAGCAGGCGCGCCGCCGCCCTGAGGATTGCCCCTTGCTTCACCGCCAGCTCGGCGATCGCCTGCGCGCCGTGGCGCCACTTGAGGTCGGGATTGCGCCGCAGCGTGCCGAAGCCGCTGCAGGGCGCGTCCACGAGCACGCGGTCGAGTTTCCCGGCTAGGCGCTTGGCGCGCGCGTCGCCGTCGCCCGAAAGCACGAGCGGGTGCACGTTCGTCACGCCCGCCCGCGCCGCGCGCGGCACCAGCTCGGCGAGCCGCCGCGCCGAGACGTCCATCGCGTAGATACGCCCGGTGCCGCGCATCAGCATCGCGAGGGCGAGTGTCTTGCCACCCGCACCGGCGCAGAAGTCGGCGATCATCTCGCCGCGGCGCGGCGCAAGCAGATACGCCAGCACCTGGCTGCCCTCGTCCTGCACCTCAATCGCGCCCTGCTGGAACAACGGGTGGCGATTGATCGCCGGCTTTCCCACGAGCCGGATGCACGCCGGGGAATAAGTCGTCGGCGCGCCTTCGATGCCGGCGGCCCGCAACTGCACGAGCGCCTCGTCGCGCCCGAGCTTCGCCAGGTTGACGCGCAGATCGAGCGGCGCCGGATTGAGCAGCCCCTGCGCGATACGCATCGCCTCGTCCTCTCCATGCAGCGCTGCAAGGCGTTCCCACAGCCAGTCGGGCAGGTCGGCGCGCACCGCGGCGGGAAAGGTTTCACTGCGAGCAGCGCGCACGCGCGCCACCAGGGCCTGTTCGTCCTCGCGCACGACGTCCTCCAGCGCGCGGCCGGACAGGCCCCGCACGCGCACCAGGGCTGCGATTGCCAAGTCGCGCGGCGCCGCAGACTGCGCGGCAGCTTCGAGCGAACGGCGCCGGCGCAGCACCGCGTACACCGTTTCGGCGACAAAGGCTCGGTCCTGCTGGCCGAGATTGCGATGCGCCCGAAAGTAGCGGGACACCGCGGCGTCCGCGGGACCGGCGGTATCGAGCAATCCGGCAAGCAGCGCCTCGGCCCGGGCGAGCTGGGCGCGGTAGATCATCGGGGCAGCGTAAAGCGTGCGGCGACCTGGTCGATGCGCGTGCCGTCCTTCTGCACCACGAGAACGCGCAGCGGCAGGTAGGAGTGAGCGGCATCGAGCCAGATCTGCGTGGCACGGCCGCCGTCGTCGACCTGGTCGAGGCGTAATGCGTCGAAATCGCCCGCGGGCACGCTGAGCCGCTCTCGACCCGCGACGTCGAACCGGTAGAGCGAGACGCCCTTGCCGTCGGCGACGTTGAACTCCAGCCGCTTCACTTCTGGGGCATGAAAAGCGGGGGCGAAGAGGAAGCTCAGCCGGTCCTGCGCATGCGGTGGCAGCGGCTGCGTCTGCGGCCCGTCGCGGAACTCCTGGGTCAGCGTGTGCCCCTCCCACGAAAATCGCGCGATGGCCGTGTTGCGGCGCGGCCGCTCGTCCACGTATTCGAGCGGGCGCAGGCCGCTCGGGGTCACCTGTCCGTGGCTCGTGCGCCGCACCTCGCCGAGCAGCGCCAGCAGGCCGCTGCCTTCCCAGGTCTCGCTCAAGCGGTAGGTGTTACTGTCGTGCTCCAGCACGTGCTTCACCGTGGCCAGCAGGCCGCCATTGTGCAGCACCTGGTACTCGATCACGACGCGCGGCGGCGGCGCCGCCTGCACCGCCGCCGAGGCGCTAAGCGCGATCGCTGTCAACCAGTTGCGCATGGCCTCCTTTAACGCGCACCTTGCCGTCTTCGATGACCAGCAGGCCGTCGAGAAACCATCGCACCGCGCGCGGGTAGATTCGGTGCTCCTCGCCCAGCACGCGCGCCGCGAGCATGTCGGCGGTGTCGCCCGGCTGCACGGGCACCGACGCCTGGGCAATGATCGGCCCGTGGTCGAGCTCCGCGGTCACAAAGTGCACGGTGCAGCCGTGGCGCTTCGCCCCCGCGGCCAGCGCGCGCGTGTGCGTATCCAGCCCCGGGAACTCCGGCAGCAGCGATGGGTGGATGTTGACCAGCCGCCCAGCGTAGCGCGCAACGAATCCCGGCGTCAGCACGCGCATGAAGCCGGCGAGCGCCACCAGGCGAGGCGCGTAGCGGTCGATCTCGCCCGCGAGCGCCGCCTCGAAGGCTTCGCGCGTGGCGAATCTCCGGTGCTCGACCACGGACGTGGGGATGCCGCGTCGCTCGGCGACGGCAAGACCACCGGCACCCGCGGTGCTGCTGATGACCGCTGACACGGGAATTCCCGCGTCGAGCATGGCCTGCAGATTGCTGCCGCGGCCGGATATGAGGACGACGACCGACATGAGGCGCGCAGTTTAATACACGCGCTCGGCGCGATAGCCGTCTTCCCCGAGCAGCGCGAGCACGCCCCGGTCTCCGTACAGGTGCAGCGCGCCGACGGCGACGAAGGCGCGGCCGCGGCGCAATTCGCGCTGCATGCGAAAGGCCATCACCACGCTGCGGTCGAGCACGACGCGCTTCATCAGCTCGGCGTGGTGCGGGGCGATTTCGGGGTAGCGGTGCGCGTAATCCTGCTGCGCGCTCCGGATTCCCGCCAGATCGCGCGCCAGATAGGCGCGCAAGGTGCGCTCGGCGAGCTGGTCGAGCTCCGCGCCGTGCTCCCGGTAATGCCTGAGCAGCGCCACCTGCGAGGCCATCGACATTTCGTCGAACGTGAATACCTGTTCCTCGACGTTCTCGATCTGCGACACCGGCAGGCGGCGCTTGCGCGCCAGCGCGAACAGCTGCGCGTCGGGCGGCACCGTCCCCGTCGGCTGGCGCGAGATGCGCAGGTTGAGGAACACGCCCCAAGGCTTGAGCTTGCCGACGACGTCGCGCGGCAGCCCAACGGGCCGCATCGCCTCCACGGCTCGCTCGAAATGCTCGCTGCCGATGTCCTGCACGAGCGTGTGCCCGTCGAGATAAAGCGCGGCTTCCAGAAAGCGCTCTCTGCCGTACTGGTCGGCGACGTATTCGAGCATCAGGGCGCGCGATCGCGAAAAGGCGTTGTGCACCGGCGGCGGCAGCGGCTCCAGCCGCGGATCGCCGGCGTGCAACGTGCCGAAGAGGTGGCTCGGCTCGATGCCCGACTTATCGACCCGCCAGAGCAGGCCTTGTGCGTACCGGTTCGCGGCCGCCGCCGGCAGCGGCAGGGCCATCGCCAGGCCGGCGGCGAGAACGGCGCGCCGCCTCATCCTGCGCCGGGCCGCGTCATGGCCTCGGGCCGCACCCATCGCTCGAAGTCCTCCGCGCTGACGTAGTGCAGGGCCAACGCCGCGTCCCGGAGCGTGGTTCCTTCATGGTGCGCCTTCTTGGCGATTTCCGCGGCGCGATCGTAGCCGATGTGCGGCGCAAGCGCGGTTACGAGCATCAACGAGCGCTCCACCAGCTCGCCGATACGCGCCTCGTTGGCCTGGATACCACGCACACAGTGCTCCTCGAAGGACGCGCAGCCATCGGCAAGCAGCCGCACGCTCTGCAAGAAATTGTGGATCAGCATCGGCTTGTAGACATTGAGCTCGAACTGCCCGGAGGCACCGCCCACGCCCAGTGCCACGTCGTTGGCAAGCACCTGCACGCTCAGCATCGTCAGCGCCTCGGCCTGCGTCGGATTCACCTTGCCCGGCATGATCGAGCTGCCCGGCTCGTTTTCAGGCAGCGACAGCTCGCCCAGCCCGGAACGCGGGCCAGAGGCCAGCCAGCGCACGTCGTTGGCGATCTTGTGCAGTGCGGTGGCCAGCGTCTTCAGGGCGCCGTGGGCGAAGACCAGCGGTTCGTGGCCGGCGAGCGCCGCGAACTTGTTGGGCGCCGTCTCGAAGCCGAGTCCGGTGGCTTGCGACAGGTCTATGGCCATGCGCACGCCGAACTCCGGATGCGTGTTCAGGCCCGTGCCCACAGCAGTGCCGCCGATCGCCAGCTCGCACAGCCCGGGCAGCGCCAGCTCGATGGCGGCCTCGGCCTGCGCCAGTTGCTCGACATAGCCCGAGAACTCCTGCCCCAGCGTAAGCGGCGTCGCGTCCTGCAGATGCGTGCGGCCGATCTTGACGATGCCGGCGAAGGCCTCGGCCTTGGCGGCGAACGTCGATGCCAGTTGCTCGAGCCGCGGCAGCAGGTCGTGCTCCACGGCGCGCGCCGCGGCGATATGCATCGCCGTGGGAAAAACGTCGTTCGACGACTGGCCGAGATTGACGTGGTCGTTGGGATGCACCAGGCGGCGCGCGCCGCGCTCGCCGCCGAGCAGCTCCGAAGCGCGGTTGGCGAGCACCTCGTTCACGTTCATGTTGCTCTGGGTGCCCGAGCCGGTCTGCCAGACCACCAGCGGGAACTCCTCGTCGTGGCGGCCCGCCAGCACTTCGTCGGCGGCATGCTCCACGGCATCGGCGATTCTCGGCTCGAGCAGGCCGAGCGCGCGGTTGACGCGGGCTGCCGAGCGCTTCACCTGCGCGAGCGCGTGAATCACCGCGAGCGGCATGCGCTCACTGGAGATGCGGAAGTGGCGACGGCTGCGCTCGGTCTGCGCGCCCCAGAGCCGGTCCGCGGGCACCTCGATGGTGCCGAAGGAGTCCTTCTCCTGGCGCATGGCCACCATAGGCCTCTATCCTACTTGAGGTCGAACAGCAGGACCTCGGCCCCCTCCCCCTTTTCCAGAACGATTTCCGCCACCTCCGCGAGCTTCAGCGCGTCGCCGGCATCGAGGCGCCGGCCGTTGACCGCGACTTTGCCGCGCGCCACGTGCACGTAGGCGCTGCAGCCGTGCGCCAGCGCGTGCACGACGCGCTCCGCGCCGTCGAGCAGCGCCGCGTACACACGCGCGTCCTGGTGAATGCTGACCGAGCCGTCGGCGCCCTCGGGCGAAGCGATGAGCCGCAGGCGTCCGCGCTTGGCAGCGACGTCGAAGTGCTTCTGCTCGTAGGACGGCTCAATGCCGGCGACATCCGGCTCGATCCAGATCTGCAGGAAATGCGTGACCCCGGTCTTGTCGTGGTTGAACTCGCTGTGCGTCACGCCCTTGCCGGCGCTCATGCGCTGCACGTCGCCCGGCACCATGGTCGAGCCGTTGCCCATGGAATCGCGGTGCGCGAGCGCGCCCTCCAGCACGTAGCTGATGATCTCCATGTCGCGGTGGCCATGGGTGCCGAAACCGGTGCCCGGTGCGATGCGGTCCTCGTTGATCACTCGCAGGGGGCCGAAGCCGACGTGCCGCGGATCGTGGTAGTCCGCGAAAGAGAAGCTATGGAAGGACTTCAGCCAGCCGTGATCGGCGTAGCCGCGCTCGGCCGCGGGCCGCAGCTCCATCATGGCTAGGCCTGCTCCTGCCCGCCCTGAGCGTCGCGAGCGGCAATTTCCTGGCGCACCTTGGCCATGTCGAGCGCCCTGGCCTGCGTGATCACCTGCTCGAGGGCGGAGGCCGGCAGCGCCCCGGCCTGCTGGAACAGCACCACCTTTCCCCGAAACACCATGAGCGTCGGAATGGAGCGGATGTTGAACGCGCCGGCCAGCTCCTGCTCCTGGTCGGTATTGATCTTGCCGAATACCACGTCGGCGTGGCTCTCGGCGGCCTGTTCGTAGATCGGCGCGAAGCCGCGGCACGGGCCGCACCAGGGCGCCCAGAAATCCACGATCACCATCGGGCTCTCCGTGACCACTTTCTCGAAGTTGTCCTTGGTCAATTCGACCGTCGCCATGCGGGGTCCCCGTCAAAAAACGCGCAGTGTACCCTAGCCTCCATGGCGGAATACGTCGGCCGCTTCGCGCCGTCGCCCACGGGGCCAATGCACTTCGGCTCGCTGGTCGCCGCGCTGGCCAGCTACCAGGAGGCGCGCGCGGCGCATGGCAAGTGGCTTGTGCGGCTTGACGACCTGGACCAGCCGCGCACGCAACCCGGCGCGGCGGACCAGATCCTGCGCGCGCTCGAGCAGCTTGGCTTCGAATGGGACGGTCCGCTGCTCGTGCAAAGCAGCCGTCTCGAGCGCTACCACGCTGTCTTGGACGAGCTGACGCGGCGCGGCCTTGCCTACCCCTGCAGCTGCACCCGAAGGGAGCTCGAGGATTCCGCGCTCGCCATCGACGGCGCGCGCATCTACCCCGGCACCTGCCGCTACGGCCTCGCGCCCGGCAAGGCCGCACGCGCAATTCGCCTGCGCACGCACAGCGCGCCCATCGGCTTCGCCGACGCCATTCAGGGGTGGCTCGAGCAGCGCGTGGAAAAGGAGGTGGGCGACTTCGTCCTGCTGCGCGCCGACGGCATCATCGCCTACCAGCTCGCCGTCGTGCTGGACGACATGGACCAGGGCGTGACCGACGTGGTGCGGGGCGCGGATCTGCTCGATTCCACGGCGCGCCAGATCCACCTGCAGCGGCTGCTCGGCGCGCGCACGCCACGCTACGCCCACTTGCCGGTGGCGCTGAATGCGTCGGGAGAAAAGCTCTCCAAGCAGACCGGCGCGCGGCCGCTCGACCTCTCGGAGCCGAAAGCGGAACTGGCGCGGGCGCGCCGCTTCCTCGGCCAGGGCGAGGAAGGCTGGGACCTGGCGCGCGTGCCCCGAATACGCGCTATTTACGCGCCGGGATGACGACCGAGGCGAGCGAGCCAAGCACCAGGACGAGCGCGCCGAATTCGAACCACCCCGGACGTTCGCCGAGAAACAGCATGCCCGAGAACACGCCGACCACCGGCGTCATCAGCATGCTGAGGGAGAAGGTGGTCACCGACACCGAGGTGGCAAGCTTGATCCAGGCCCAGTGCGCCCAGGCGAACGAGAACAGCACGTTGTAGGCGACCGCCAGCGCCGGCCAGAGGCTTACGCCCTGCAGCCGGCCGAGATCGTCGAACACCAGCGCGCCGATGTAGATCGGCACGCCGCCCACCAGCATCAGCCACGCGGTCAGCGGCGCCACCGGCGCCTGCACCGGGAATTTCTTCTGCAGTAGCGTGCCGATCGCCCACGTGCAGGCCGCGCCCAGCACCAGCAGCGCGCCCAGCGGCGCGCCGCGGAAGCTGGTGAATTCCCGCACCAGCAGCAGCGTCATACCACCCA
>Ga0224512_10002328_pt1 | contig 17494 bp, 18 predicted proteins | sample SF_May12_sed_USG_4_FD_169103 | JGI IMG/M metagenome (GOLD analysis project Ga0224512, IMG submission 169103) | Sediment microbial communities from San Francisco Bay, California, United States - SF_May12_sed_USGS_13 | ecosystem: Environmental > Aquatic > Marine > Sediment | place: USA... | reverse complement strand
GATGCCGGACGGTGCCGCGTCTTGATCCCGGCAGCCGCTTGGCCAATAGCGCCTTGGCTTGCCGAGATGCTGCCCATTGATTGGCCGCCCGGTTCATCGGGCACCGCCGATGTAGGCTGCGACAACGTCGCTGCGTGCGTGCCCCAGTTCTTGGGCAATGGTTTGCCGTGCGGTTCGATCAGCATCGCGACCGGCCATTCGTCGACCGGCAACCACCGGTGCGACTACTCCGGTAATGCTCTGATAGCGCTCGCAGGCGTAAGCGGCACGAAGGTCGTGCAGCTTCTTCAAGCTGTAATCATCTCGAACGGCCGCCCAGACATGATGCACCCGAGTGTTCCACTGCCGCCAGGTGAGATCTGCAGGGATCAGATTTCGGCCGGATCCTTGTGCCTTTGCAGCACGTGCCAGGCAACCCATGCCGATTTTTGAGACAGGCACCCAGCGATCGATGTGATGACCTCGGCCACCCTTGGTGCCGGCGGTAATATTGACGGCGCCATGCTTTGATGCCTGACGCAATGCCGCCCTGGCATCGAGCATGGACGCCTCGCGCAGTCGAAGCCCCAACGCACGAGCGAGCTCGACCACTGACGCAATGCGCTCGTGGCCATTCTGTCGGAGCTGATTTGCACACTGGCGCACCGCCTGGTGGTCGAGACCGGCGGGTGGATCGGATCGTACGTGTGACCGTTTGCCGACGATGGCCGCTGGCGCAACCCGAATGCGCCGATCGCCGCGTAGGGATTCCAGCACGACGTTGACACTTGATAGCAGATTCTGCGCGTACGACACGGACTTGGATTTCTCGGTCACCTTGTCCGCCAAACACTTTCCGTATGCGTTCACCGTACTGCGATCGACCCTGCGCGCGTCGCGGATGCCGCGCTCAAGACGACACCACGCGACAAATTGTCGCCAGCGCTCGGTGTGACCGGCGACGGTGGCGTACCGGCCGTTGCCGTAGCGTTCTCTCAGTGCCTGCTTGCCCGCCCAGTCCATCTGTTTGCCGTAGCCAAAATTACGGCGTCCTTCCATCTTGTTCATCTTCCCGTACTCCTTCGGTTTCCTGTTGCTGTTGAGTGATGAACCGCGAGTTGGCTGGCGGTCACAGCGTGTGGGTCCTCATTGCGAGGCCGAGGGGTGGCGGTGTCCGCCACTGGAGTCAATCACCGAACCACGACACCCGATAACGACCGACGTACGGCCGCGGAATGGGTGGGGCTGCGCCAGTCAGTCCATCGACTGGCCGCCGGGCAGGGTGTTATGAGGCTTTTGCAGCGTGTAGATAACGGCAAAAGCCCAGGCTCGACGCGGGATTGCGCCAGCTTACGGTCGCCCGTCTCTGTGCAGCGCCGGGGCGCTCACAAAGACGGGCGTGGCTGATTGCAACAAAATGTCGGTCCGTACGATTGCTGCGTCATGCATCCGGCATGACAGTGGCAACGACGGCTTGACGACGGTTGCAGTGCCTAAACGTCGCACCAGAAACTGGCGCAAAGGCCAGAGGGTTGGTGCAGTGGCTGCCGATCGAGAGTGATGCAGACAGCTGGATGTCGAAGAGGAGATCAACGGTTTTCACCGCGGCGCTAGTCCTGTGATCCCTGTTAGCGTTGGGTGCTCCAAAAGATCAGAGCGGGGTGTCGTTGATATACCGCAACGACATCGGTGTTGATGCCATTACGCTACGACGTCCCTACACATATGACAAGCGGAAAAGGGGGCAAAGTTTCCGCCCCCGTTTCCGCTTGACTTCCGGTGCAACAGGCTTGGCAGCCCGTCAGTGTGCCGCTGGCGCCGAGGTCCCTTTCAATGCTGTCCAGCAACTGGTTCTTCAGGACTCGGGAGGGTTTCGGAAAAGCCCAAGCTGGCTTTTCTCCCTATCGATAGTAGACCATATTCGGTCTAATTGGCTCTTACAAAATAGATCTTATTAGGTATAATCATGTCTGTGAGCGAGGCAGAAAGGAACATTGTTTGAAGGAGCATCAGTGATGGACAGAACGGTGATGAAGGGCAATGTTTTTAAAGATCTCGGGTTTAGCGACGAGGAAGCAATTGCATTGGCAATGCGAGTCGACTTGGCGGTCGAGATCGAGAAGTTTATTAAGCGAAAGAAACTAACCCAAACCAAGGCTGCTGAGTATTTTAACGTTCCGCAGCCGAAGATCAGCAAAATCATCGGCGGCAAGGTAAGCGGCTTCTCAATCGAGTACCTGGTGAAAATGGCTGCAAAAGCCGGTAAGACCCCGCGCATTTCGTTCGCTCGTAAACAAGCCGCCTAGGGAACTTACGATGAGCCCGAAAAATGCGGTTGATTGGACCCGGGCAAGATCCGTTGCCGCAGCTGCAAGGCGCCCGTCAACGTTAGCCGGCCACGGATTCGGTTGACACGATTTGCCGAACGCGGCAACTGTACGCATGCGTCTATCATCTTGGCTCGACCGCTTGCTACGAAAAATTCACGCTGGCGTCGGCGAATCGCGAGCGACTGTTCACTTGGTGGCCTGGATAGTTGCTTGGCGGCCTTAAGCACGTCCGCAGAATGTTTAGCACTCTGTAATGTCCGTTTGTAACGTAACAACTGGCGAAAACGGACTACGGCACGCAAAAAACTACTGTTTATCGAGTTGCGGTTATCATGGATTTCTAGCGTTCTAGCCAGCGTCAGCAAACTTCAGGATCAGGCATGAGCTTCGAAAACGACATCGCAAAACTGAACGAGCACTTTTTCTTTCAAGAGTTCACGTTCTCTAAGAATCAGTTTAGCCCCATTCCAGGCAGCGAGGTGGAGTTGGCCGATAACCTGATTTGGCTGGATGAAATGACCATCGTTTTCCAACTGAAGGAAAGAAATGTTTCGGGTGACTCAACAGTAGAAGCAGAACGGAAATGGTTCGAAAAGAAAGTACTCGGTGTGGCTACCAGACAGATCAGGGATACCCTGACGTATTTGAATAGTTCCCACCAAATCGATGTTGAGAACCATCGCGGTCATCGGTTTCTTCTTATTTCATCGAACGTGAGCACCGTGCATAAGGTCGTATGTTATGCAACTGTTCATGAGCTACCTGATGAGTGCAGTCGAAAGAAGTTTCATATCAGTAGTACTGCTGGTGTTATTCATCTTTTCTCCGCACATGACTATTTGGGGATAGTCCAGACTTTGCTTACGCCATCAGAACTATCAGAGTACTTGGACTTTCGAGAGGAACTCATCAATCGGTGGGGCACAGACTGTGAATCCGTTCCGGAACAAGCTTTGGTCGGGCAGTATCTTGATGGGAATAGTGAATCACCCCCATCTATTGACTATCTCGAACACCTGAATTCTCTTTCCGCCCGCGCTGACGAATGGGATATGTCGGGAATAATCAAGAACTTTCCAGACAGAATTACGACAGACAATCAACCTACTGAGTACTATTCAATAGTAGCGGAGATGGCAAAACTAAAACGTAATGAATTGCGTCATTTCAAACTCAGATTCCAACTTGCCATGGAAAAGTCGCGAGAAGGAAAGTTCGCTCTTCCGTACCGGATGGCGAGTCTCCGAACTGGTTGTGCGTTCGTCTTCATACCGTTGGACAGCGAAATGGCCGCACAACGACAACAAGGCCTCGTCAATCTAACCATAGGCTGTAAGTACGATCTGAAAATGAACAAGTGCATAGGTGTGTCATTTGCCCCGGAAGACGGCGGATGGTACATCGTCGAATGGTGTTTTCTTGAATCAGAATGGCAGCCAGATGCCGAAATTGAACGCTGGCTCAAAGAAAGCAACCCATTTTCGCCAGTCAACACAGAGGTGATCGAACGTTACGACTATCATGATTCTTGAGCTTTCGATGTCTGTGCCCGTGTAAGGAAAAACTGCCAAGTCTATTTTCGGATACTTTGTCTCCGCGACGGCAATCCCACAAGTGTCCCGCAAGAGTGTCTCAGCCGCGATAGCCTGAGCGCAGAACGATCTGGTGACGAGCCAGATCTTTAGGGCTGAATGCTCGGAGCTTTGCTGACGCGTTGCGACCCTTACCGAGACAGGTTTTGCTGCTCAGCCAATTCTCGTATGATGCTGAAACTAACATGGTCGATAATCGCGCTTAGCGCGAGAATTGTGGACTGTCTGTCACGTAGATAGACACCAGAATTGGTGCAATGATGGTCTCGAACGAGCAATTCGCGGTGTTAATGGCGGACGTTGACCGTCGTCTTCGAGAGAAGGCGGTAGCCATACCTGCGCGCCCTTTACACGCGGTCCCCTTGGTTGCCGAAGCGCTTGGTGTCACCGAGGAGATACCCATCGATCGACGAGATCCCGTTCGTGAAATCACCGCGAAGTCTCTTTTCTCTCATATTCATCGCTGGTACGAAAACAACTACGGCGATCGTCTCAAGACTCGGGTAGGGCCGGGCGCCATTGCACTGAAAATTCGCGGCGAGGCGTGGAAGGCGAACTTGCCATTGGTTTACGGCTCAGTCGAGCTCGTCGCCGATCGGAACTTGGCTACAAACGCGTCGTCATCCGGCTTCCAGGTTGCGGGACCTGGGGGACGCCCGACACACAATGTCTTGGCAAGCATTGAGGGCTTGCCGCGACAGCTAGCAACGTTACTTACGGACAGTGAGTTACGCGAGATCTTCGACGATTACGTGTTTGCGCTCGGCGTTCTGCAGGAAATACGGGGCAAGCGGATGAACGACGCGCTCATTGCAGCGGCATTCACGGACCTCGACGTCGCGGTCGAAAAGTTGACTAGTGAAAGGCCAGACTACGGGCTATCGAGATGGTCCTCGTTGCAGTTCACTGAGAAAGTCATCAAGGCCGAGCTGCGTGTCGCCGGCGTCAAATTCCCGAGCAACCACAATCTGAGCAATCTCGCGAAAGCATCGGCCGACCACAAGCTGTTTCGCCTAGACAAGCAGGTGCTGGCCGAGATCCAGTGCTCCGCTGGCGTTAGGTACGGTGAGGAACCGACGACTTTGAGCGAGGCACTGTCGGCACATCGATCGTCAATACGCGCAGTGGTCCCAATAACAGGGTGCGGTCAAACGGTATAGGTCGTGTCTAGCGCTATTCCCAATTGGCCAATGGGGCTAGTCACGCAAGATTCCCGCACGACGACAACTTCACGCGCTGTTTGTGTGTACAAGCAATGCGGTTAGTAACTACGCTATCGGTGGTCTCGCTATTGTCAACTTTTGGCAAGGAATTAAGACCAGGGTGAGTCGAGGAGGGCGACCGGCAAGTTCTGACCCATTCTTCGCATTGAGCTTGAGCGGCTGCTTTTCCCGAAACCGGTCGCTCAAATGTCTGCTTTAGGGAAACAGTGAGGGGCTGGAACCGGCCATAAGCAGCCATTCCGAACCTATTTTCCCGAGCAAATTTTGCCAACATTCAGCGACGTTCCGTAGCTAGCAATGCAGGAAGAATGTACCGCTCGAATATCCGCTGCGGCTGCCTTGTCATCGTGAGTCCTCCACGGTAATTACCGGAGGTAATGACCGCAGTAACGTCAAGTTGGGGAATAACAAAGACGTACTGGCCACCATTTCCCCGAGCTTCGATACTGGCTATTGAATTGCCATTGACCCTGTACACCTCGTGCCACCAAAGGTAGCCATACTCGTTTCCGTTTCGGTCCAGCGGTTCAAGACGGCCATACTTCCCGAAAGATTTCCCTATCCACTCTTCCGATAAAACCTGTTGGCCCAGCCATCGGCCTTTGTCGAGATACAATTGGCCGTACTTCAACATGTCACGAGGTCGAAGGTGAACTCCGCCTCCCATATAAGGTACCCCTGTAGGGTCCAGATAGATTTTGTAGCTATGAATACCGAGTGGCCGAAACAAGTTCGTTTCGGCGAACCACTCCAAGCGCTCACCCACAACATTATCGAGTATGCTACCAAGGATTAGCGGGTTGGCCCCGCCATATATTAATCGCGTTCCCGGCGTGGCGATCATTGGCGCATCCAGCGCCAATTTTGTCCAATCCTGCTGAATGACTTGCGATTGATACCTGCCCTCACTCGCGACAGAACTTCGATCCGAATCATTTGCGTCCAAACCAGAACTCATCGTCAACAAGTCTTGGATACGGATCTCGCTTTTCATTGGGTCCCAATTACTGAATGAGCTGTATTCCGGGAAAAATTTCAGCGCCTTGTCGCTAACGTCGTGGATCATCTTTCGATCGATAGCCAACCCGATCAATGTAGAAGCAATAGACTTCGATGCCGAACGCATATCGTGTAACAAATCCCTATCGTATCCGTAAAAATATTCTTCAACGACGAGTTTCCCTGATCGAGCAACAAGAATACTGTGCGTCAGCGGCAGCTCACCAGCTGTTACTGAGTCGATCATATCCTCAAGTATTTCAATATCTAAGTTCGCGGCGGACGGCCTCGACGTTGACCAACCATCATCCGTTTGCAACGGTGCTCTATCTGCGAAAACGGGGTGATGTTGGGCACGCGGCGGTGCTGCTGTTGCGCCAGGACTCATTGCCAGTCGCTCAGATGACATAGGCTCAAACACTATCTCTGTCGTTCCTGCCGGTCCAGTTACCGTGGCTTGGAGTTCGTCGTTGTCCTCATTGAAAGTAGCTTCGAAAATCATCCCAAGATTTTTCTCGCTAACGCGGACCCCACCCTCGCCGCATTGCGTTCCGTACCCGTAAAGCCCTGGTAGTCGCTCGTCACGGAAGAACAAGTAACCCGCTGTACCACCAGAACCGTCGTCGTCAAAATATAAGTCAATCTCTGTGGATGCCGAATCGGCGGGCAATGGACTCCAGGTAGTTGACCAGGATACAGGGCTCTCAGCGGGCAGTGATACCCTGTAGAGATCTGACGCATACCCAATAAATCCGTCGATCGTCGATTTATCAGTAGACAATCGCCCATCAAAAGTTAATGAACTTGAATCAGATTGGAATTTGAGGTCTTGTCCCGATTGAGAGACGATGAAAACCTCTTTACCGCCGGAAGATTCGAGGGAACCAACAAATTTGCCACTATCATCATGCCTAATTGAAATCTGTGACTTGAACAGGAGGTTGGACTGAAACTTGCCTTCCCAACCACCTCGTAACTCTGTGGAGCATTCCTGCGCGAACGCACTCACAGTCAACGGAAACAGCATGAAAAGGCATATTGGTGTCTGAAATGGTGAGGCCTTGATTTGTAATACGTTCATATACTCACAGCCGATGATTGAGCTATTCCTAGTTTGATGCCGCTGGTTCAAAATTGGTTTCGTAAAGATTATGTGAGTAGCGTTATTAGCGCTGTATTTTGGAGCCCCCTAAGATCTTTGCGTCGTTGACGGAATACAAACTTAAAGTCGCGACCGTCCGCTTTGGGTCACAAGCCGACATTTTACAACAATTCATTCGACCGGCGGCTATGCAACGTGAAGCGGTCGTTCAAAGCTCCAATTCTGAAAAACGCAGATTGAACGTCTGCTCTCCCGGTTAGCAGTCGTTCGTTCAGGTTCCTCGCGACGGACTGCAGTCGGCCACAAGCGGCCACTGAAAAATCCGTAATACTCGCTAGACAGAGGAGATGATCGGGTTCACGAGCCACGTATCCAAGACTACGAGCGCCAAAACTGTAGGTGCGAGAAACGCATGTACTTTTCGATTCTTTGACACGGCAAGAGCTACACACAGTACGACTGTCGGGAGCCCGGAAATATTAGCAGCATGAAATATGGGCTCATGTTCGACGAGAGGAATGATAAACGTCCCCTCAACAGTGCCAAAGACTATGAGCCACCAAATGACCGGCGACTGCTTGTAGTAATAGTCTTCAAGATTGGCGTCTGTCGCCGGGCGCGGAAAGAGCATATGCGCAATCAGAAAAAGAACCAAAGATGGCACGATAAGTAACAGAACTGCTCCGAAACTGATTACCTCGACCCTAGCCAAGTCCCAGCTCTCCCACCACTGTTGCAAGAGAGCGATGAAAATGCCGAACTGAAGCCCGACGTGCACCCAGTAAAAATGTACGGTTTCGCGGACGCGCAGAAGGCTGGCGACGCCCGTCAAAAGCTCGGTCAGCGCGAGACCGATAATCACTGATAGTAGGATCATCAAAAACTCGAACAATCCCATTTTGCACTCCTTGTGGGCGGCCAGATATCAATCTGGACAATCATTCTATTCCGCGATAGTCCATCGCCGCTAGTGGTTGAGCGAGTAAGGCCGCGCTATATTCTTACGATGAACCTAAGTATCCCCGCTTTAATTTCTGCCGGTGGAATCGGTGTCATTCTCTTGGCCATTCTCTTTGGCCCGCTATTCTCTCCGCTCGAGTTTTCATGGATACACCACTCCACTTCAGAACAGGCAGGTCAGCATCTTCCAGGAGCCTGGATCATGCGGGTGGGCTTTGTAGCGTACGGGCTGAGTACGCTGCTAGCCGCGATCGTTGCCCCACGAACGTTGCCTTTCGTGCGAGGTGCGCTAATCGTGTTCGGAATTGCTCTTATTGGAACCGCAATCTGGTCAAACGCCTCAATCCTGCCCGGTGCACTGTCCGACATGCGTGAGGACTGGTTGCACTCAGTTGCCTCTGGAATTGTCGGCACCGCTTTTGCGGTCGCATGTGCTGCCCGACTGTTCTCTCCGGGCGGATCCAAGCGCGACATTTTGGCATGGATTGGGTTAGTAATTTCAGTCGCTGTTCCGTTGGCAATGGGTGCGTGGCCGGACTTTAGAGGCTTGTTACAGCGAGCCATGTTCGGGCTCAGTTTCGTTTTCGTTGCTAGAGAGTTCAGGAGTTCGGATCATCAACCTGGCTAACTTCAAACGTCCGCTTCGGGTCAACAGCCGACATGTTACTCCAAAGCATGCGATCGGCGGCAGTCGGCCAATAGGAGCCGGTCGCAACACCCAGAATGCTACATCGCTAACCAGACCTAGTTGATACAACTAACGTGAGGCCGTCGCGATCAACAACGTTTACTGACATTCCTGTGGTGAGGATCCCGGTATCCTCGGGCGCTCGAATAGCTCGCCATGTTTCACCTCGTACCGAAACTTGGCCGTGTGAGATCGAGTCGAAACCAGACATGATGGTAGCTTTTTCAGACGCCATGTCGGAGTCCAGATGCTTTTCGCCGGGGCCGATACTCACCTTGGTCGGCGCAATAGCCTCCATCGAAGCAGCTATCGCCAAGTCTGCGAGGAATGTTGAAACTACAGCAATAGCAACGAGCACCATGGCGCCCCAATCTGTAAGATTGCTGGTAAGCAGAATCGTAGTTCCACCGACAGTTACTGAGGTCGGTAGAATGACTAACCACCAGGTAAACGAATAGCGTTTCATCGTGTTATCAATTTCGTTGGCAATGCCAGAGTTTTTGGACTTGCTTAGATTCTTGGTCGCCCTGCTCGTAGCACAACAGTGCGACTGCTTTTTTCTCAAAGTAGCCTACGGCTAGTTTAGCAGCCGAGCGGCTGGGACCGGCCAAAAGCCGACGGACAAGGATCTCAAGCCGCTATCCCTCCTTGGTCCGTCCTTTGACTTTCGCAATGAGCGCCTGAATGATGCCCACTACAGTGAGAATTACTCCTACAGGGAATAAAATCAGACCAAAAAAAACGGAATAGGACGCTGCATCAGAATCCCCGAATACAGTATCCGACAACAGAAATAGTGCCGCGCCTACCAATAGAAGTATTCCGCCCAATTTAAGATTGACCATGTCCCGCTCCGCGTTCATCCGTCCGTAATGGGTCACCAGCCACCATTTTACCTCAGACTTTTCGACGGGCTGCTATGCGATGTGAAGCAGCCGCTCGGTCAGTTTCCTGGCGACCGTCTCAGTTCGGCTAGGAGCGATCGTGCGATTGGAATGATTGCATCCCCGTCAGCGTTTGATCTCGGCAGACTGTAGTATCCCTAACCAACCGTCACGGGTAGCGGCATCCATCTCTCCCGTTCGAGTCGCAATAAATACGAACACCTCGCTTTTGCCATACAGCACATGGTAGAGCGAATGCTGGGCTGCAAAAGGTGGGCAATTGCCAGAACGGCGCTCGAACATCAGCGCCTTTTTCGATTCCGACAATATCTGCCAGTCACTTTGGCAGTGTTCGTCGCCTTCGGATTTGAAGCGGTCGTACCATGCTTTCACATTCTTGGGCTCATCCTTGCGCTGCGTGTTAAGTAACTCCATCGCTTCCGTCCACTGCTCCGTAGAAGAGCCTTCGATAACGAAGCGCGTCAGAACATATCGTGGCGCTTTATCATCGGTATAGACCAACGCCTCAGGCCCGGCCGCAATTATTGCTTCATAGAATTTCGGATAAGAATGGGCACTCCAAGTAATGTCATCAGCATAGGCAAGTAAGGGCCCCAATAGTAGAAGGCTCAACAACAATCCTCGTGAGAACTGTGGTGCTCTTTGAAGGCCTCGGATAGTGCCACCGAGCCACGCCGAGCTCCAACTGAATTTCTCCATTTCGATTCCCTGAACGCTGCTTATGGTGCACTTGAAGCTGGCAGCCCGGCGATCTTGCATCCTACGGAGAGCTCCGTAAGAGGCGAGGACCCGTGGCTTTGCGTCCCTGACTTTTGTCAGGTATGCCTTTGTCGACGTAAGTATGAGGCGTAAAGAAACGCAGTCAATTCTGGGATGTACGTAAATTGGAAGCGGTCTAAGCAGCGAGAGACGAACGTCTGCAACGGGTCATCAGCAGAAATTATAACTCAGGAGCTTCGAGCGGCTGCTATGCGATGTGAAGCAGTCGCGCGCTCAGCTTCCTGGTGAAGGGCTCAGAACGGCCAGGAGCAGTCGGTCGAAAAAATTTGACGTGATCTGACTACTGGTCCAGATCTGTAACCTTTTCAAAAAACCTGCGTAACCATTCTTCGTTCGAAAGACCCTTACCCCTGCTCTTAGCGAGTTCATTGTCTATGGCTGCCACAAAATCGGGAAAGGCGGCCCAGTCGTCTCTGACTTCGCTCCAATACAACTGGCCAAAAGATCCACCGAACTGGAATGAAGCCCCGAGAAGCAAATCTTTCCACTGTGCTTCCGATAGCATGCCGTCCTTGTAGAGAAGATAAGACCTGTTAAGCGAAGTAACTTGCAGACCAAGAATGGCCACGGCGCCCCAAACCTCCGAAGGATTCATTTCGGAAGGGTTTAATAGCGATTTCACGTAGAGGGCCTGCAGATCGGTGTTGCCAGCAACAGCCGAGGCGCGCTCTTGTTGCATCGCAAAGGAGTTCTCCTCTATTTGAACATGTAGGGCGTTTGTGTTTGTGTTGATCTCAACAGCCACAGCAACCAACCCTAAGAGGACTGCGATGTTTCCAGCGACGGTCATCCAAGCATTCAGTCGTTCCATCTCCATGATGCTCTCCATGAGGAATTTGCGAACACTGAGAGCATAGCACCGCCGAATAGCGGTTCTTTGATGAATGACCGCAAAGCCAAAAGCCGCCGTTGGCCATCGCCCTATTGCTGGTTCCTTTCAGCGATTCGATCGGCCGCCTCCTGCATGTGCCGGCTCTTGTCTTCTCGAAGCGCTTTGAACTTTTTCCCTAACGCACTTTTTTCAAATGCCTCAGGATCGTGTGGACCATCTAAAAAATGATGGTTCTTGGAATTGTCCCACTCGTAGATCATGACGTATTGAGGGTTATGGTTCAGTGGCTTAATCGTATATACGCGACCACTAAACTCGCCAAACGGGCCTGAAGGCTCGTCAGTTATTGAGCCACCGACACTGTCGAATGAACGAACATCGGCAGGCAGCGGCCTGGCGCGTCGGTAATTGTGAGCTGTTGAATACTCTCTGGCGTTTGCCGGAATTAAAGCGATGCGATCCAGGACGTGGCCAGAAGGCTTACACGGCACCTGTAGCCTCGCGTGTTTGCCGTGCGTAAATAGATAGCCGTTACCGACACCGGTTTGTTTAGGGCCCTTAGTTTGCTGCACGGCCTCAAACGCAGCGACGTTTTCCCGCGCCTTGTCGGTGGCCTGGTTCGGCAGCTCAGGTGCCTGATCGCGACTGTTGACGAATGCCGGCGAAGAGCCTTGCTGATCGCACGGATAGGCGATACCGGTTCGCTCAACATAGCTTTTGTAGCTCAGCTCGAATGACAAAATGGATTGCAGCTCTCCACTTTGTGCGTGGATGACGTATTCGTCTGAATGATCGGCGGCCTGGTCGAGTACGAGCTCGTCAGTATTGGGATCCAGCAGGTGCGGTCGGAGCTTGAGTTTCACAGTATTTACTTGTGCAATAGTCTTCAGGATCTGATCCTTTGCCTGCCGATTCAGGCCCGCCTCATTTTCGATCGCCTCTGCTAATTGACCATTTTGATCATATCCATCAATGCGGTTATAAATTCGCGTTCCGGTCCAGGTGTTGCCGTAGTTGCCGCCCATGCCGAGGCTTTGCAGCACGATCGGCGGAACATCCGCAAATGGGGTGAAGGTGACCTCTGAGGTCGAGTTTCTGAGGACGTTGGTATCGATCCTCGCAATCCGGATGCGGCCGTTTGAATGCCATTTTGCCTCCTCGTAGCGAAGCTCGTCCGCCCCATTTCGCTCCAGGGCAGCCCGTGCCTCCGCGTCCGGGACGCCAATAACAATTTCAGAATAGGGCACTGTTTGCGCCTGGGTAATGCCCGTGCAGAGAAGCAGGGCCGTCGAAATAAAGCTGAAAACAGTCGCCAGAATGATCAAGATTCGCATGCCAATCCGAGCGGCTCCTTTGGGTCACCTAGCCGTCATTTTACCTCAGATTTCTCGACCGGCTGCTATGCGACGTGAAGCAGCCCCTCGGGTAGATTCCTGGCGACCGTCTCAGAACGGCCATGAGCGGCCGGTCGCAAACAACTTTGCGCTATGCTTTGGACGATGAAGGCTCAGAAGATCTATTGGATCATCCCGGCGCAGTTCGTGGCGCATTTCGCTGACGAGTGGTTCTTCGACCTTCCGGCATGGGTAACACGGCATTTCTCGCCCCTTCCGGAGCCCTTCTGGGTCAGCATGATGAGCGTGTTGACCGTGCTTGCCGTCCTTCTCGGCTGGGTGGCGTCAAGGCCGACAGCCGGGTCTGGTAGCCGTCTGACCTGCGCAGCCGTGCAGATGCTCTTCTTCAGTAACGCGTTTTTCCACCTGATAACAACGGTCGTATTTGGCGAGTATTCGCCAGGGACGGCAAGCGGAGTGCTGCTATTTCTGCCGTTGTCAGTGCCGCTGTGGCGGGCTGTGCAGAACGAACCGGATGTAACTCGGGGGAACCTCGTAGCCGCGCTCATCGCAGGCTTTGTGTTTCATGCTCTGGTGTTGCTGAACCTACTCATCGACAAGAGCGCCTGGTGAAGCGAAATGCCGCTTTCGGCCAAAAGAGCCGCTTGCGGCGGATCATTCGTTGCCGGCAAAAGCTGACGCAGTGATCCGATAGACAAGACTACTTCGGCCACCGCTATCGCGCCTTGTTCCCACACGCAACGCACCGATTTTTTCAGTGGCCCGTTGTGAGCGGATATTCTGCAAGCCTATTAGAAATACAACGCTGTCAATATATTTGAAGGCGTGATTCAGCATTAGCTGCTTGATCTCCCTATTGTAAATCCCGCCCCAGTGGGACCTTGCTAGAAACGTCCAACCGATCTCGATCTCACTTCTTTCTCGGTCGTAGCCGTGGAATCGCGACGACCCGATGATCCTGCTTTGGCTGGAATCAACTGCGATCAACGTCCCGTTGGACTGCAAAGCCTCTCGGAAAAATTCCTTGAACACTTCTTCCTTGTGCCGATCAATGACTGGATGTTGTTCCCAAATCAGTGGATCTGCAGCAACAGCGTACAAGTCATGATAGTCATCTGCTCGGAGTGGCTTGAGTTCAACCAGATTGCCTTTCAAATTCGGCTGTAGATCAAACGGCAATTTTCGAGTGTCTCCAATGGGTCACAAGGCGTCATCATACCGCAGATTTTTTGAGCGGCTGCTATGCGGCGCGAAGCAGCCCCACGCCTTGGCTCCTGGCGACCGACTCAGATTGGCCAGAAGCGGACACCATAGCCCGATTCGATACCGGTTGGCCTGTCCGTCGGGACTGACGGGATTAAGTTATTCCGAGGACTGGCACTCGCTTTGTGTGGTGTTTCCGTGATGCGGCCACCACTTTACCACTCGGAAAAGATTGATAGTTGTGACTTGGTGCAATGTGGACGACACACGACATCTGCCGCCCACGAGAAGAACAATGCACACACCGCTTCGTACTCTAATCTTGTATGTCTGACTACTCGACAATCTCATGCAGTGGCGGGGAGTGTACGACTGGCCACGGTGAACATGGTGGCATGAAGTGTATCGTCGGCATAAAAGCCAATGATGCTGGAATCATAATCGGATGGGAGAAAACAGGATGCTAAATGAAGAAGAACAACCAATGCCAGTAGGTCACGCATGGGGTCTATATATCGCGGGCTTACTGTTTGGTGGCACGTTCCTCGTCGCTATGTTCTTCAGTGCGGTCGATTCAGTACTCGATGGCAACTCAGGATTCTTCGGTGCGGTCGATAGCCTTGTGGTTGGGATCGTGGTCTTTCAGTCGGCATGGATAGGCATGACCTACATACTATGCAGAGCATTGAAGGTACACGGTGCCAACGCTTTATGGTGCTGTATACCACTGGCGTTGCTCGCAATCGAAATTTATACTTCTTAAGGAGAACAAAATGATCACATTGTTCATATGTTGGGCCACTGCGAGCCATTAAAGACGATGGGAATTAGTAAAAGTCGACCCGCTACCGAATGTCTGCTTCGGGTCAGCAGCCGCCTGTCGCCAGTTTATCATCTGGGCGGCGGCTTACGGCCAGAAGCAGCCTTTTGAGCTTGGTTGGGAGTTAAGGTGACGGACTCTCTGTCCGCCTTTCCATGCCATTCAGAAAAAAGCCCGCTCGTAAGCAAGTGTTACCGAAAAGCTTCTCTGACTGAAGGCGAAAAACAAGACAGTTTGCCCATTCGCCTAGTTGCTTAGACTCACTTCGAAAATCTCGCAGGCGATCCATGTTTGCCGTGAAGGTCGGTCCCAAACTAGACTTTCCATCTTCATAGAATATTTCTTTGCCTGTTTCCGAATATGGCAGAACGCTATCTTCGACAAAGGTGACATAGCGAATATATTTTCGCCCCACGCCATTTAATCTCGAATAGTAAAAAGATAAATCAAACAACGTGACCGGGTCCAAAAGATCGGCGAGCTGCATCTGTTGTAACATACCCCATGTATCTGGTGCCGTCTCCGACCCAGTTATACGAAAATAGTAAGGGGCGGGTCTCTCACCGCGGGCGTGGGATTGCTCCCATTCACTTAGGCCCAATTCGATTTGTTCGATAAAATATTCTTGAACCATAATCGCGTCTTTGAGATCGGCGATGAGGGCTTCAACTATTTGTACCTTGCGCACATTTTCTAGTCTCTCGTCATTCCAGTTAGCCACCTGAATTCCGATAAACACGCCGACCACGACGATGACGAAATCCAATCCGACCGCGAACCAATTTTGGTCTTTGACGTGGCGCGTGACTCGGCGGAGGATCATGATGACTGCTCGGTTCTAACGGGGCTAACCTTCTCACTATGTTTCATCATTTTATCATCAGGGTCCAGCGACACACGATCGTCCCCTATGGGTCATCTGCAGCCGGCTGTTTACAACTGCAATGACCGACTGCTGTGCGAAGTATACCGGTCGTTCAAAGATGTTTCCGCGGTAACGCGTACTTTAAACGGCGGATATTGCAGCTAGCGGTCGTTTGTTCAGGTTCTTAGTGAACTTCCGCAACCGGCCAGAAGCAGCCGCTCGGTCGCGAGCCACAGAAGTGCTAGCTCAATCGAGAGTTCCATGCGAATACCCCAACCCCAGCTGCGGCTGCAGCAGCTACAAGCACCGCTAGAAATGCAACATTGGCGCTAACAATAGCGTATTCAGATGGTGGATTTGGATCTCCTAGAGCCTCAGTCAACACCTGCTCGACCGAAATAGGAGAACGTCTAGGAAAACAGTCGGGATAACGGTTACTCCAACCGAGCGGGGCATCGGAATGCGCCGCGAAAAAAATGCGCGTGTCGTATGGCCCCCATAAAGACGGATGCATTCTTATACTGCGAACTTCCGGCCCTTTCCACTTCGCCTCGATAATTATTTCCGGCGCGTGATCCGGAAACGTATCACTTTCTTCAATTCTACCGATGAAAACTAGATCGCTATTGTTGTAGGCGTTTTCAACAGAATCATATGGGTCCATCTCAGGGCACGACAAGGCACCGGCTTCAGAGACAGAAAACCCGAATAGCACGGCGATGAATAAATTATTCTTCATGATCAGCCCTATTCTTCAGGAATTCTCAGCGTCTGCTCTGGGTCATTAGCCGTCATTCTAACTCAGACTAGGCGACTGGCGGCTTCCGGCCGAGGCTGTACAAAAACGCAATTCTCAAAAAGTCGGTGGTAAACCGAGTCAGTTCATTGAATCAATAGCCAGCAATAGTGGTACATCACGTCTCAACTAGATTCAATTTCTGTTCAACGTGGGACGCCGCCCCACCGACCCCAAAATTCAGCGAGTTTTTACACAGCCTCGGCCATTAGCGGACGCTCGGCTAAGGCGCCAAAAGGGACGACGTAAGAACCACTATTCCTACGGTGAGATGCAAGTGACAGGTTGCTTTGTGTGCATCGAGCATTGCAGTCGGATTCGCATACTCATGCCAAGAATAAACAGTGACCCTCTTGGCGGTGCCTATCGATAGCAAGGCTAACAGCGCAAACGCAGAGTACGTTCCACTGATCACCGCCAAGACGATCGAAGAATAGAGCAGTATCACGAGTCCGGGGACAACCCAACGTCCGGAAAAGCGAGGGCCGAACATGCGAACCAACGTGCCTCGACCTTGTATCTCGTCGTCTTTCCTTGTGATGAGTTCGCCGATCCAGACCCAAAGGCCGGTCACAATGATCAGGGGCACCGCAGCGACGTAAACCTTGCGTGTAATGTCACCCACTTGAATCAAATAGGCCCCGAGAACCGGCATAAAGCCAAGGCTCTTAGCCAGAATAATCTCCCCGCCTGCTCGTCGGCAAAAATTAAGGGGCGGCACAACGTATAACGCTCCCACAAAGAGCACGCATATACCGTAGACAAGGAATATGTAGTCGGGGACCCCACTGTGCAGTTTCAAGCCCTGATTCAGCTGCAACCCGACAAAACAACTCGCAATGATACAAATCCCCCCAGTCTTGAGCAGTCGAGACCTCGGCCAGTCGACTGTCGGCAGGCCTCCAAGCCCAGCACGAAGGAGGGAGAAACCGGCGTGAAATAACACGGTCGCGATGAGAAACGCAATAGCGCCAAACCACCAAATCGAGAAATTCGCGGGGCGCAACCAGAATGGAAGCGTCGTCCCAGCTAACGCCGGAAGCAAAGAAGCAGTCCAGTAGCGGC
>Ga0224512_10002327_pt1 | contig 17498 bp, 20 predicted proteins | sample SF_May12_sed_USG_4_FD_169103 | JGI IMG/M metagenome (GOLD analysis project Ga0224512, IMG submission 169103) | Sediment microbial communities from San Francisco Bay, California, United States - SF_May12_sed_USGS_13 | ecosystem: Environmental > Aquatic > Marine > Sediment | place: USA... | reverse complement strand
TGTCTTGGTGTATCAATTGGCAGTGTATTACAATTGTATTACAGGCGTGAACAATCCAAGACATATCAAGAGAATGCTTGGTAATTAATCATTTTTTTAGAATGAATTATGCCCATGTCTCAATTATCTTTCTTTTACTGCTTCTTCCCTTTTTTACTTCCTTTTATTAAATTCAATATTACATAATTGTGAAATTGATTTCAATCCTTTAAGGGCAAAAATAAACAAAAGAACAATCAAAATATTAAATCAATAAAGAAGACCAACAATTCAAACCAATTCAAATACAGTTATTCTATCATCCCAACCAACTTTGTCAACCTATCAGAGGAAAACCAGGCACAAAAGATGGGCCAGTTCTTTGACATTCTAAGAGTAATTGAAGATAGAATCAAAATTACAATGTCTAGACGAATGGTGACCATAACTGTAGAAGGGCAGACAGTCAATATGCCAGTCATGCAGGTTCATCTAGAATCACACCAACCATTAAGTGATGTTTTGGATCAAATTAAACTGGAATATATCTCAGGGGACAGACCACCAAAAACCAGGATTGTAAGAGAAAATCTCAACAATATGGAAATTATTCCATCTATTCATGAAAATGATGAATCTATAATTGAAAATGAGAACAATAATTCAATCTTTTCTCAATGTTTTTCACTGTATGGATTACCAGCTAGTTTACCATATGCCTGGATTACCAACATCTTTCAACTGTGTTCACAGATTCAAATTTTGATAAATCCTATTTCAAAAGATGAGGCCATTACAAGAATGGTCCGATTCAAAAATATCATTTATGAAGATTCCAAAAAAGATAGATCAACTGCTGAATTGTATAAGAGATCTGATGATACTGAAAATTCTTTGAGACGAGATGATACTGGACTATACGAGTGTATAATCAACTGTATGGTGACAGCTACAGACAAAAAGATATTGTATGAAAACTCTAAACTTTTCAAAAAACAAGTAAAGAGATATGGTGGTTCATTTACAGTAGTTTCAGCAAAACAAGCTGCAATGTTAATCGAGGGATATGGTAAGAAACTAACATTGGATAGAGGAAGTTGTGCAATTTTGTATTCATTTGTCTCAGCTGACATGCTGGAGATTCCAAACGGCATACCTCTGGAAATCAACATGATATCAAAGGGGCCAGTGATTTTTGATATTGCAAAGAGAGCAAACTATAACATTGCAGTGATTGGAAAATCAGGTTCAGGAAAATCATTTACTGTAAAAATTTTACTGAACAGATTACACCAAAAATTCCTCGACTCTCACATCTATGTGATTGATCCAATGGGAGAATATGGCACAATCTCACAATTTTTTGGAATGCAAAATTTGAACATTACAAAAAACAATGAACAGTTAGGATTAGATCCATTTGTTTTGCTAGATCCACAAGATGCAGCTGATATTTTAGCTGAAATGACTCATGCACCAGATACCACAAAGATACAATTTCAGAAATATTGTGACAAAGTCAATAATATGTCTGAATTTTATGATAAGCTAGGTGCAAGACACAGAAAATACCTTGATCATCTAATGGATGGTTCCTTGTCAAGAATTATTTTAGGTGAACCAAAACTAAATGATTCTAAAAAAATTATCATTTCAATGGATGGTGCAACTGGAAATGATTCAGAAGCAATGATACTTGTTTTGTTGTTAAACAAGATTTTCAAGATTTGTTCCGGTTTACCCACAAAAACAAGAAAAATTCTAGTGATTGATGAGGCGTGGATGTTATTCAAGATGCCAGGAGCTGCCAAATATGTCAACATGATAGTGAGGATGGGCCGCAAACTCAACATCAATTTTATTTTTATTTCACAAAGAATCGAAGACATTTCAAAAGAAGATGATACTGATATTGGTAAGATTATTGATAATATGGAGACCAAAATTATTCTCGGGTTGGAGGAACAGGCAGCAGAGACTGCAAGAAAAGTATTGAATTTATCAGATCAGGAAACTAACAAACTAAAATCATTTAATCGTGGTCATGCACTATTCTTAACTAAAAATCATAGGATTCATGCAAAGTTTGAACCCACACAACAAGAAAAAGAGATGTTTGATACGACACCGTTGGAATAAATTCTAAAATAAGAAAACAATTAGGAATTAACAAATCAACATGTGGTATATCAAAAAAGATTTGTCTGAAGGGAAAAATCCAAAAATTTATGAAAAAATCTTTTTAAAGATTCAATAGTATTACATTTTTGAAGTTTAGAAATTTTTAAGTAATTTTTAAAAAAATAGTTAGATATTAAAAATTAAGTTTCCAAAGTAAAACTATCAAAGATGCTTATGAAGATATAAAATATTCTTAATTTTGATGTTCTAAAATGAGATACTAGTATTTTGAATTTTGCATAATGTAACCAATCTTTTTTATGTCCATTATTTTAGCTTAAAAATGATGAATAATCCATCAATGTATGAACCCAAACATGACGTAATTAAAGAGTTAAAGACACTGATAGATGATAACAACTGGAATTCTCAGTTTGAAGAAGCACTAGAATCTGCCAATCAACTAGACGAACTGCACCTCGATAGACCAATCAAAACTCTTGAACAATACTATTCATGGTTGGACAGATTAGTTGAATGGATTCCACAGATAAGATCACCGGATCATCCAAATCATTTGGATGATGTATATCATAAATTTTGCAAGTTCTATTGGATTTTAGATCAGCATCCAGTACGGGAACTTCAAGGAGACATACGCTCCAAAGATAGAGAAATTACACCGCTTTCTAAATGGATAGTTAGCTTTGCCAAAGCTTGGGGATTATTCTTAGATACTCCTGAATCAACAAAATATATCAAAACATTTGAAGAGGATCCTGACTTTCACATAGATGATTATGTGGTTCCAGAATCTGGTTGGTCTAGCTTTAATGAATTTTTTGCAAGAAAAGTAAAGCCTGAAAGAAGACCAATTGCCGAACCAGAAAATGACTGCATTGTTGTTTCTCCTACAGATTGCACTCCAGTAGTCTGGCATCGAATCAACAATGATTCAAAAATAATTGCAAAAAATCTACAATGGTCCATAGAACAACTCTTGCAAGACAGTCCGTACAAATCTGATTTTAAAGGAGGAATGTTCATGCACAGTTTTCTTAATGTAAATGATTATCACAGACTTCATGTTCCTGTACGAGGAACAATAAAAGAGGCACGGGTCATACCAGGAAGAGCACATCTTAGGGTGCATATGAAAAACGGAATAACTGTATCTCGTAATGTGCGCAGAAATAGTGAAAATTTTGATGTACAAGATTATACTGGTTATCAATTTACACAGATGAGAGGATTGGTAGTCATTGATTCCCCTAAAGGACTTGTTGCCGTGCTTCCAATTGGAATGGCACAAGTATCATCTATAGTACTGGATGTTAAAGAAGGAGATTATCTCAACAAAGGTGATGAATTTGGGCGCTTTTTATTTGGAGGTTCAGATATTGTTATTCTTTTTTCAAAGAATCAAGATGTTCATATTACTGCAGAAGTAGAAAATCATTACAAACAAGGAACACAAATCGCCAAGATAAAATAATATTTCAAACTGCTATTGTTCTTAAAAAATCATTGGTTATTCTATTTGTCTTATTTCATAATCTTGTATAGGATTATGCATTGCAATGTATTCTCCTGTGATATATATTCCAAAAATAAAACTCATTCAATGACAAAAACAATACTAATAATGGCATTAGTCATTACTCTTATTCTAAGCACATTCACACTTGGAAACACTGCATCTGCAATAATCAGTGAGAATCCTGCATTACAGTTTAAAATCAAATTCATAGGGCCTGGAACCTGCCAGATAGCAACTGGTGTAGAATGCGGTGCAGGTCTGCTAAAGAGCATGGTACGTCTACAGATACAAGAAGCTACTGAAAATCCTTCTACAGGCATTGGCAGTATAAGGACTATCATGAGCATAACTGATGGATGGGACTTTGAGGATGAATTTAGGAGTAAATCTCTTTTATTTGCTTATGATAAGATTGCAAACACAATATCTATTTCAGGAGATGCCAAATCCAGCAACGGCAGTACATTTCAACTTGATATGAATATTGTAAGCATTGATCTTGAACAAAAGAAAGGTGACTGTTCTTTAACATATACTCATACAAGCGGTGTGACCATAACCCAACAAGAGGTGTGACCATAACCCAACAAGAGGTGTGACCATAACCCAACAAGAGGCGCCATGCAGAATAATTCTTGTTACAGTTGGTTCATAAATTACAAAATCATTTCTCTTCTTTATTTTTTGAACCACCTACATAATTTCTCTCCTTAAATAAAATCCACATTCTACATTATAGTGAAAACCAAAAAGAAAAAACAGTCATCATTCAAGAGCAAACTCTTAAGATCATCCCATCCAGGCTTTGTCTTCACAATTCCCCTCATGTTGGGAATTGGGTTACTAATTTTTGCAGCCCTAATTGGCATCTCTCAAGTCTTTGTAGATGTTGGTGGTCCTCTGGTACCTCAACTAATCACGGACATACCTACCTTTTACGACTATGATGATACAACGGGAGAAATGATACTTGATGGTGATGGTAACCCACAAACCAACGAACGAGTTGATCTATATTGGTTACTAGTCACAATATCTGCAATAATCCTAGTGTTTCTTGGAATTGCCTCCATTTTGGGATATCTGTTTGAATCTGTAAAGATAATTCATCCTGGAACGGCAATCCGACTAATTGGAAAAATTCTGTTGTTCTTGCCATTGTTTTTGGTATTTCCATTTGTTTGGGATGCATATGCAATCTTGATTGAAAATTTCTCATTGTTTTTACTTGATCCATTTGATAGTGGAGTAGATCCAGCTGATAGAACTGCATTACTTTGGGATACAATGGGTTCTGTAGTTCCACCCGATGCATTAGACTTGGATGCATGGGGTGAAGCTTTGGCAGATCCTGGAACATTTGGACAAGGTTTGTTAAAAGATGTCTTTTTGGGATTGTTCAAAGGGTTTGCAGTGATGTTTATGACTGCAATGATGTTTATCATTAGTACAATCCGAATTTTATTGACAATTATTCTTGCAATGGCAATTCCATTAATTTTGACGTTAGGATTGATTCCATTGTTTGGAAAAGTAAAGGGAATGTTAGTCAATAATCTGGTAGGGTTGTCTATTGCACCGGTATTTTCTGCACTTGTGTTGACTACTGGTTTAGCGTATTTGGATTCAACTACATTGCCTGCAATGCAAGATTGGTTTGCATCTTTGGCAATTGGATTCTTGGCAGTATTCTTTCCAGTAATGCTAGCACCAATCTTAGGACAGATAACAACACAAGTAGGACAGATGGTAACTACTGCAATTACTGCTGGAAGTGTAGTGGGGGCAGTAGCAGGACAAGGAGCTTTGAGTGGAATACAGAATGCATCTAATCAAATGAATAATGCTACAATGAATATGGCTGGAATGGCTGGATCTAGTGTAGTAACATCAGGTGCATTTGGAAACAGTAGAGCAATTTCATCTAATGAAATAGGTAAGATGACGTCTGGAGTTAGTAGTATATCATCTACCAATACAACGATACCTGGAAATACAATGAATTCGATTCAACAGACTCATGTCATTTGGTGAAAAATTCAAGACATACACAAAGGCAGGACTGGCTGGAATGGGTGCTGGATTACCTGCAGGAATGATACAGTCTGCAACTCATGCAATGCACATCCCACAAGTAGGGAGACCCATTGCAAATGAAATTTTGCATGTAGGTGATCTAAAGACAATTGAGATTGGACAAACAGGAGTTGTAAATCATAATCTCAATTATATTGATAATAATTTGAAATCATTAGAACCTACAAACTATGTTCCTGTAATTGAAAAAACAGTAATTCCTGAAACCGAACAAAATGCGCCCATTGTAATGAATCCAGGTCCTGTGATAAATGAGATGGATTATGTGAGTACTGGGCGTGATATTATAGAGAATCCTTCATTGCAGCAAGAATATTTGAAAATGCAGCACAATCAGATCAAGGGATTTGATAAGTTTAATCCAAATGTTCAAGCAAAGGCAGATACAAGATTGTTAGAGCAGTTACATGAACATCCAGGTTCTGTGGGGAAGATGTTTGAAAATATGAGAACATTAACACGACAAAGAGAAAGTATTGGAAATACAAGTGGAATTAATTAGATTATTTTCTATTGTATAATGTTTTTAATTCTTCTAGAGGAACAGGCGGAAAAATACCAAATTTATCAGAAATTTCATTTTCTTTTTCACACATACTAAATCCATCTGTACCAACAGTTATCCAACGTTCAGATACTGTTCTATAGAGTATTGCATCTTTTTGTGATTTTGGTTTGATTCTTGATATTACTATTTCGTCTGTTAACATATCATCAGTCATTGTAGGTAACAAAAACCACACATCATAATTTTCAGAGTTTTTTTGAATTATAGCAGGATATCCAAATCTAAATTCAATTTGTTCAGGTTTTATTATTACTCCCTCATCTTTAGTTTCTTTTTGATATTGTATTTGATGTGGACGTTTCCAAACATCTTCAAATTTTTTAAAATATTCACAATGAGTTACATACAACTTCCTTTCCTCATCATACCAACAATCATTCCACACATTATGATCTTTGATATTTGATGTAACTTTATCAGATCTTATCACAGTCATTGTTTTGGAACATTCCAAATTATTTTCAGTTATCTGAATTTCTTGTTTGGTTTTACTTATCTCTTCTAAAACATTTAATCTGGATTGCTGTTTGTGTGGGTGGTCATCATCAATAGAATCTAACTTTATTTCTAATTTTGATAGTTTTGATTGGAGAGGGTTTAGCATATCTTCAAATCTGGTTACGTATGGGTTTTGGGTCAATATACTATTCATGATTGTTTATACTCCATTTGCATAAAAAGACACTGTTCATTTTTTCCTCCTAATTGTGAGTAAATTTCTTTGTATTTTATATTCAAGTTTGTCTCCTTTTTTCCATCCCAAAGAATCTACGATATTGGGATCCAAAGTTATATCCCATCTATAGAATTCTTTTCCCGTATTTTTGTCTTTTCGGTTTAGAACTTTCTTTAATAGCATTTTATGTTTTATATGTACATACTAATATATAAATAATATGTACATACAGTTGAGATAATGAACAAAACTAATAAAATTTGTAGACAATACTTAATTGATGTCTGTTTTATCAAAATAAAGATTTTAGCTTGTGTGTTTTGTGCACATCCATGATATTTGAACCTCAATTTCTAAGTTCAACATCAGATATATCTCAAAAAATATCTGAATGTTAAAATATAAAATAATGCAAAATACAAATTTTCTTATTTCATGTAAACACGGCCTCCCTAGACATCATCTAGTTTTCACTTATTTGTAGATCAGAGCAGATCATCAGGATCAATGAATCACTTATGATTATTCCATTACATGAAAAATAAATACCAACGCATGATATACCTCATGCGTCAGATTCTCAAGAAAATGCATGTTCCTCTTTATCTGTGTCCAAAATCAAAACATGTCTTTTCTGTACACCAACACATCATCATGCTTGTTCTTAGGCAGTACGAGTCAAAAAGATACGAGTCATTTGTGGAATGACTGTATGTATCTGATGGAATAACTGCAATGCTTGGCATTAACACCATTCCACATTTTACCACGCTGCAAAAGGCAGCATCAAGGCTCAGTGACATACTGTTGCATGTGGCAATTGGCAGGTTCATCCAAATCACATCTCCTGGCAGGATATTTGCAGGTGCAGATGCAACTGGATTTGAGGACAGGCATTGCACACCATACTATACGTGGAGAGCCAGAATCAGGCGTTCATACACAAAACTGTCTGCAGGATCAGATCTGAAGACACAATTGGTCTGTGCAGTTGTGATTCAGCACCATCCGATATCTCATGACACCAGACATTTTCCTCAGTTATTCTCACAGATGGTTGCAATCATCCCTATGAGTATCATGGTTCTGGACAGAGGTTATGATGCAGAACCAATACACCAGATGATTCGAGATGAAAACGTAATCTCTGTGATTCCTGCAAGAATCAAGAGCCATCTGATCAGCAGAACCAGGAGAAGGTACAGAAAGATGATGATAAGATATTTTGATGAAATAACATACCATCAGAGAAACAAGTGTGAGACGATATTTTCAGTCATCAAGAGAAAGTTTGGGTCTGAAATCAAATCATACAATGACTTCATGAAAGAAAAAGAGTTACTGTATCGTGTGCTGGCTTACAACTGTCACAGAATGTGTCTGATTTCTTGTTTGTTATGGATGATGTCTAGGGAGCCTAACCGAATGAGAGTTGTTATAATATGTATGAGGGTAGATTAAGCAAAATGAATTTGATTTACATTTATGTAAATAAATTAATAACCAACTTCAAAATGTATGATCAACTCCTTATACTACAAAAATTAAGAAATAATCCAATGAGCAATCATGAATATGTCTATAAAATATGTTTTTCAAACGGGATTAAAAAAGTGACTTTGAATGAATGAATTAACAATGGATGAGAATTTAAAGAAAACCTTGAGTATTCAAGAAACCAAATGTATCTGCTGCCACAATAATTTTGTATCTTCACTAAAACCAATTTTATTTAAAAAAATTAAAAATTCAAATGATGAGGATAAATTCATAGCTTTATGTTCTTCATGTGCGAGTGGAGTTCATAAATTAGACCTTGGTTCTGAATCTGCCATTATTGAAAAAGATCTTCAATCAAAAATTCAATTGTACCAAGAAAAACTAAAAGATGTAGAACAAAATAAAAAGGAATTACTTGGCATGTTTTCTCACGAGTTTAAAACACCTTTAGTCCCTATTCTTGGCTTTTCCAAAGTTTTATTGAACACTGATAGATTCGGCCCACTAAACGAGAAACAACTATCTGCTGTAAAAACAATTTTTACAAATGCAAAGACGTTGACGAATAAGATTGAAACTATGTTAGATCTTCGAAAAATTGATATGAATGGAATGACTTTTCGTAACACCGAATTTGAAGTAAGATCTTTAGTTATATCACTTCTTAAAAATTTTTCACATGAGTGGTTTTGTGAAGATGTACAAATACTTAATTGCGTACCTGAAAAAATCTTGCTAAATTCTGATGAGGATAAAATTCGACAAATATTAGAAAATCTTCTTCTCAATGCAGTTGATTTCGTTCCAGATGAAAATGGAAAAATCGAAATTGGTGCACAAGACAAAGGAGAATCTGTTTATTTCTATGTCAAAGATAATGGCACTGGAATACCAAAAGAAAAACAAGAACAAATTTTTGACAAATTCTATCAACATGACCAATCACATAAGAGAAAACATTCGGGTTTAGGTTTAGGATTAACATTGTGTAAAAAACTAATTGGATCTCTTGGTGGTGAAATTTGGGTGGATAGCGATGTTGGTAAAGGTGCCACATTCCACTTTTTAATTTTGAAACATCATTAACGTTATATCATTTGTTACTATTTTCGTTAAAATATGATGTCTTATTTTCATTGCAATAGTTTATAATCCTAGAAAATATTATAAAATATGAAAATAAATTATAAGTTAGTTATATTATTTTCAACAATTTTGGTGATTACTATGGGGATAACTTCAGTCGTTGCTTTTCAGGCAGTTGAGGCAACCGTAATAGATTCTGAACTTCAGGATATGAAAAATTTAGTCCAGTTCAAAGCAACAGAAATACAAACTTTACACTCAAGAGCTTCGGAAGATCTTGTCTTTGCAGTTAAAAATCCACAATTTGTAAACTATTTTGAATTATCAGATACAGAGGCAGGAAACGTATTTGATGAAAATGGTGTAAAGCAATTTACTCCGGCTCAACGGGAAATTAAGTCCGATTTAGATAATTGGATATTTGAATTCCAAAGTAAATTCTCCGTAGATGAAACTTGTTTGATTGATTCGGTAGGACAAGAACATACGCGATTAACATTTCAGGAAATAGCCCCAGATGATGATTTATCCTCAGAAGAAGCAGGAGCTCCCTTTTTTGAACCATCTTTTTTGATTAACAAAGGCGAAGTCCATCTCCAATATCCTTATGTCTCACCTGATTCAGAAAGATGGGTTTTTGCATATACTACCCCAATAATGAAAAATGATGGCACAAAACCAGCATTTTATCACTTTGAGATGCCTATTACAGTTTTTCAAGAATTAGTAGATGTTGATGTTGGAAGAATGTATGTTGTTGATCCTGACGGGTTCATAATTGCAGATTCTGATGATGCATCAACTGCTAATGCAAAATTCAATGTTGAGCCTGATTTTACTTCTAACTTTGATCCTCGTGAATATTTTCCATCCGTAAAAATAGTGTCTGCATCATCAGAATATAATGAAATAGTTCAAAATATGATAACTGATAATCCATCATCCGTTACTAGAATAGGTAATGAAGGTTTTGAAACATATTCTGAAAATGGTCAACTGAATTATATTGCTTACACCGTGTTGCCAACATTTGGATGGACTCTAGTATATGAAAAACCATATACGTTAATGTTGTCAGGTGATACCAGTTTGGATAACCTAGGTGCCACTATGGCATTAGTTGCTACCATTATTTCTACTGGCGGTATCTTGACTATTTTCACAGCTTCAACTAGAATTTCAAATCCAATTAAAAGATTGGCAAGTCAATGTCAAGAGCAGAACCCTCGTGCTCTGAAAAAAGTAACTGTAAAAACTACTGATGAGGTTTCAGATGTTTCAAATGCAATAAACGTGATGATTGATCAAGTTAACGATCTTGAAAAGGAAAAAGAAGAACTTGCTTCTGTGGTCACTCATGAACTTAAAACTCCTTTAACTCCAATTATTGGATGGTGCAAAACTCTGAAGAATCCAAGGATAATAGGTACAGGGTTGACTGAGAAACAAACTAAAGCTGTTGATGCTATATTGAAAAATGCAGCTCGATTACAGATGATGATTGGCGATATTTTGGATGTTCAAAAACTAGATATGAATAGAATCAAATTAAATAACAAAAAAGTCGATATATCTGAGTTTCTAAACTCAGTACACGAAAATTTACAAAATGTAATGGAACATAAAAATATCGAATTTACAAATACTACAAAAGATAATATCATTATTACTGTTGATCCAAACAGACTAGAACAAGTCCTCAACAATTTTATACTTAATTCAGTTGATTTCGTTCCAGATGAAAATGGAAAAATCGAAATTGGTGCACAAGACAAAGGAGAATCTGTTTATTTCTATGTCAAAGATAATGGCACTGGAATACCAAAAGAAAAACAAGAGGGTCTTTTTACTAGATTTTATCAAGTATCTACAACCCAGCAAAGAAAACATGGAGGAACTGGGTTGGGTCTCTCAATAGCAAAAGGATTGGTAGAGGCATTTGGAGGTAAAATGTGGCTAGATAGTGAGGAAGGAAAAGGATCAAACTTCCAATTTGAAATACCAAAAAGATCTCCTCAAAAAGATTCACCTGACGGAGAAGTCAAAAATTGAAAATTTTAGGAATTGATGACAATGTTGACATTACGGATTTATTGGATATGGTACTAAACGTTGATCATGAATTTCAGTTTACTAATTCTGGAAGAGAAGGCGTAAAATTAATACAGGAAAATAAATTTGACGTGGTCTTGTTGGATTTATCAATGCCTGATTTTACTGGTATAGACGTTATGGACGAACTTAAAAAAAATGGACTCTTAGATAAACAAAAAATTGTTCTTTTTACTGCCTCATCAATGACTGATTCTGAAATTGATGGGATATTAAAACAAGGAGCTCATTCTTGTATTAGAAAACCAATTGATACTGATTTGCTTTTGGAAAAACTTGAGAAACTAACATAACAAATTGAAAATATTAATAATGATGTCTAAACCATGGGGGTTTACAAAACCTAATATCTGAAACCATATAGTTGTTAAATTATGCTGAGTAAAATAAGCTACTTGGGACCATTTCTATTCTTTTCAATATTTGTATCTGGCACATTTTTTATTCATAGTGTATTTGGTTCAGTCTCTGAAGGATGTGGTCTATGGGATGTAAATCTTGAATGTGATCTTTCTGGTTGGATGAAACTAACTATGGGTGATATTGGTGTGGGGGCTGTTTTAGCTGTACTATTGCATGTTTTAGCACATCGTAGTAATGTAAAGTTGGAAGAAAATGGTCTTGAATTAAGAAAAAATGGAGAGAGCATACAAAAAATAATTGAATCTCAAGAATCTATGAGAAAAAGACGTCAAGAATTTGCTGTACAAAGCTTAAGAAACCATTTAACAACACTGCTTTTAGTTTTGGGGGTTGTGAACAAATTCATATCAAAATATAACGAAGAAGATCACGATAACATAAAATACTATGATAAAATTAAGAGTGAAGAAAATAGAATCGAGCGAATTTTGCAAACGATTAGAAATACTTTGTTGTATTCTAATGATTCACTAGACCCAATTTTTGTAAACAAAGTGGATGAATTTTGTACTGTTTGTCAGAATTTATTCAAAGAAGAAAATAACAAAATTATTATTCCAAAATATGAAGAAGCTAAAAAAAGGATTCAGGAATTAACAGAAAAACTAAAGGAATTTGATTCTTCAAATGATATATTCAAGTAAAACTGTCTATTTTCTCTAATTCTATTTCCTTCTTCAGTTTATTGTAGATTCTGTGTTGTCAGTTTCATTTATCAATCTGGTGTTGTCATGTACCACTCCTACATCTTGATTTATCAATCCAGCAGTATCATCTATCTTTCCAATCATAATTTACATATCACCTCCTGTTTATCTTCAAACTGTAATTGACACAATTTTCTCAACGTCTTTCCCTTGGGTTTATCATGGTAGAACTGCTTGCCTTTTATTCGATGAAATGATTACTCTAAACTGTGGCCTTTGAAGATATAACATCAGAGTTTATCGAAAAAAATCAGAATGATTTATGCCAATTTATGCCAGAATCCCATAAACGTGGACCATACTCCAAACAAGACAAACAGGCAAGACAAAATGAAGTATACAAATATCATTTTGAGTATGGATATTCGGCAAGAAAAATAGCTGAACTGATGAACATTAATCGAAATACGATAAACGGTGACATCAAACACTGGTATTCCACAATATCAAATTCAAATGACATACAACCAGAGTCTGCATTGTTTACAATTCTTGAGAGACTGGACATTCAGAGAACCAGAATCAGGGAATATCTTGATAAGACATCCAACATCTCAGAGAAAATTACAATTGAGAAGATGATTCTTGATATTGACTATAAGATTGCCCAGATAAACCAAAGGATATTTGAATCAGCGCAAGCGATGATGAGCTTTGCTATAAAATTTCTTAACGACCACCTAAAGGCACAGAATCAAAAGCAGAGATACTTTACATTTGGACAAAAAATGTCAGTGTCTGATTCTGCAATAAAGAGAATTGACAAGATAATTTCAGAAGACAAGAAGAATCTTTGGGGCAGACAGAATTGAAGCTGGAACTTACTCCCCAAGTAATAAAATATCTCTTGAAATTGAAGAGCAAAAAATCATTGACATTACACAAAAACTTGTCTTGACTGCAAAATCACAATTACAAGAAGATGATTTGCTCTATGAAATAATCAAACTTACAAAATGTGATCTAACTACTGCACATGATATATTTGAGAAAATGAATGATCTTGGATTGAGCGTTTGCACTAATTATATGATGGCAGGATATTCGCTCAGAATGTTTGCAGAGATGCGAGGCTATGCAACTGAAGAACTAGAACAACTGGATAAGAAATCTCAAGAGATAGAAGAAAAAGCAGAAAAAAGAGAAGTACAGTTCATGAAAAAATATGGCACTGACAGGTCAAAATGATCTGCTGAGGTAATGGGAGAAATACGAGTATGGAGATAAGATACCGCAATAACACTCAAGAAGTATCTTAGTGTAATTTCTTTGTGTCTATTCTGATTCGTAAAACCCAAGATCTTGACAAAGTAAAAGACATTCGAATCAATATTTTTAACAAGGAATTAGGAATTTCACTAAATGATATCTTTGATTATGATGACCAAAAACTAGAGCAATTTTTTATCACAAATAATGAGAAAATTATTGGAACATTCAGATTAAGAGAACAAAACAATTCCAATAAAATTGAAAGAATGGGAATTCTATCTGAATATCGTTCTCAGGGATTTGGCAGGGTAGCTTTGGAAGAAATCAAAACATATTCAAAGAAAATGGGCAAATCAAAAATTATTTTAGATTCAATCTATGATGCAAGAAATTTTTATGCAAACTCTGAATTTGTTCAAATTGGACATGTCTACTCTAAAGTAGGAATTCCTCATGTGAAAATGCAGATCAATATATGATGATTATTTCCTAGTTACAAGATTCATGAGATACCAGCAACTATGGCAGTGGATGCAGGCCTGATTAATCAAGAGTTTTTGGATGCAGAACGTGAACGGCTGGGACCGTTATATCCAATGTATTACGAGTGTGACTTTTACAATTTCAACAGTACCTGGTACAAGCTAGAATATTTTCAGTATTCGGATTATGGTGAGGACATGTAGGTAATGTAATGATGACTCTCTTCTAATCTTTTCATAATCCTAATGGAGATTATGAAATATTTCCAGTGATAAATTAAAACACTAAAGAGAGATTATAAACGCATAACATCTTTGGACATTAATATTTGATAATCTTGATATTGGTACAATTCTTGTTTCATCCATAATTTCAGGGGTAACAGCTATTGTAATTGCTTGGTTATTTAGATTTAAAGTGAGACCAAAACGTGAAATCATTTTTGATAAAAATAGACAAAATAACATTAATCGTGTTTGCCATATCATGAATTTTTTTGACGGTATTTTTCTTAGAATTTATAATAATATTGAAAAAGAATTTGGAGAGTTAAATCAAAAAAAGTAGAACTTATTCCTAAACCAAAATTCAAACCTGTAAATGAACTTAATGAATCCAGTGAGAAAATAATTGATTTTGGTACTCAAAGCAAGATGGAAGAGTTACTAAATCAGATAAAAGAAAATCACAAACTAGCATTAGAGACTGGAAAAACAGATAAAACTTTTTTTTGATGATTATTCTATATATCATAATTATTTACACGATTCATTCCTAGTTGATGTTAGAAATTACTTGACAACCACTCTTGATTATTCAGAAAGGCTTCTGGAAGGATATAATTACGTAGGTATTGGCATAATGAGATTGATTATGCTAGAAATATCATTTCATATATACAAAATGATAAATCAATAGATGAAACAAAAGGGATTAAGGAATTTATTTCTAAATGGGAAAAATATATTCAAGAAAATTCATAATACATCATAATCTTAGATAGGATTATGAAATTATCTACGTATTACTAAAAAAGGACTAATTGAGAATCAGCTCAACTTCCATCTTGCCGCTTTCAAATTTACTTTTGATTCCCTTGACCTTGCTTTTGTACAAGAAGAGTCGCTTTCCTTCATCTGTAATCATACCAGACGTGCGAATCAGTTTGGCGTCATGAAGGGTCTGGATTCTCCTGTATACGGTACTAATGGGAATCTTTTTTTCACTGGCTATCTCCATTGTTGATTTTGGCATATCCATGATGGCTTCAAGAATGAATCTGCAATACTTGTCTGCGACAACTGAGAGAATGGCCTCATTTTTTACGTCTTCTTCTATTTCGTATGTTGATTGTAATTCTTGCATACTGTAATCACGCCTATCTTCGATATAACCAGTAAGTACACATTGCATACAACATGTTGAAGTACATTCTCATAATCCTACACAAGATTATTTCTTAACCTTAGATAGGATTGTGAATTAGTTCTCTTTTCCTTTCAGAAATTTTTACAATCATTGCCACGATACATCTACGGAGAAGACCCAGCTTCACAAAACGATTTCTTTGGAATAGTAATACACGAGATGCCTTCTCCTACAAAAGAAATTCCAAAGCCCGTTCCATTATTACGAGACGTCTATGCGCTAAACCATACATCATTTGACAAGATAATAGAATTTCATACCTGAGTACTATTTCCAAAATTTCCTCCTTCCCTGATGGTCTTTGATTACACCAACGAGAGAACCTTCACTGATTTGATGGAATCTAGATTTGGCAAGTCAAGAATAGCCAAAATCAACTTCTCAGCAGGCACATCAGGCACAAAGAAGATGCTAAAAGACGATGGGCTGTCAATCCTGAAGCAGGGATATCGATTCCCAAATCCTGCAAACATCAAGGATCCTGCAAAATCTGAACTAGTATGAGAACTAATTAACCAACTCAAACATGAGGAAATGCTGCTGACTCCATCTGGCAGGGAATCATTTGATCATCCTACTGGCAGACACAACGATTTGGGAATCGCATGAGATCTGTCAATTCACGGATACATTCAGACGGGTTTGAAGATTGACATGCCGGGGAATCACGTTGGTTCGCAACTGATTGAAACTCCTGAAATCAATTATTCTATTGGAAGTTACTAAAATTTCATAAACTCATAATTGTGCATTTTCGTAGCTTGACATCATATTAACAACTCCAATCATTTTCTGTTCAATTTCCGTCACTTAACTGTCATGAGCACATTTGTATTTAATGACAAATAATAACAAAATACTGATAACTTCTATAATTGCGATAACTGCAATTCTTGGCTTTTCTGTTTTAGATGATCAGCAGGCACATGCAGCATCAATGACCTTTACTGAAGATACTACAATCACCACAGACCAAACCATTACAAGTGGAGAGATCTGGACTGTTAATCCAGGTGTTGCATTAACCATTAATCCAAGTGTGACTGTAACTGTAGATAATGGCGGCACCATTCACAACTTCGGCACCATCCACGCCGGCAAAATCGACAACGACGGCGTGATCATTGGTATTAATTGCGGTACGGGTACAACACTGAATGAAACTACCTTTCAATGTGTTGTAGATGCTGATCCAGAAATCTCATGCGGTACAGGAACACAACTTAACACTGCTGAAGATGGATGTGAACTAACTCAAAAATCATCCGATGATATTGCAGCTTTAGTAACTTGTAATGATAGCCTAACTACAACACAAGGTAACTTGAATATATGTGCTGATGACAACACCTCACTTCAATCAAACCTTGACAACCTAAATGATCAACTCATCCTAAAACTCTCCAATACATCATAATTGACGCAATGTTAACAAACGCAAGATAATTCTCGGCTATTCTTTCATATCTGATTCTAATTCTACGGAATCCATTCTTCAACCAAGCAAAGAACCTTTCTACAACGTAACGAGTCTTGTTGTAATTTGCATGGTGAACTGTTTTTGTT
>Ga0224512_10002325_pt1 | contig 17501 bp, 14 predicted proteins | sample SF_May12_sed_USG_4_FD_169103 | JGI IMG/M metagenome (GOLD analysis project Ga0224512, IMG submission 169103) | Sediment microbial communities from San Francisco Bay, California, United States - SF_May12_sed_USGS_13 | ecosystem: Environmental > Aquatic > Marine > Sediment | place: USA... | reverse complement strand
TTGCGGGCGGCCGGTCTGTGCTGGACATGGCTCGTCAGGCTGGCTGCGAATCGTCCGTCGTCGTTCGAGGGCGACTTCCACACGGTGACGTGCTCGGCCATCTCGTGCGATCGGACTTGCTGCTTCTGCTGGCCACCGGGCAGCCGGAACAGGTCCCAGCAAAGGCGTACGAATACCTGGCGGCCGGTCCACCAATCCTCGCCCTGGTGGATCGCGGAGCGACCGCGGAGCTTCTTTCTCACGCGGCCGAAGTCGATTTGCTGTTCACGGACGAGCCGGCAGAAATCGCCCGTTCGCTTGCCGCCCGCCTCGGGGCCTGGAGCCCCAGACCAGACGGCATGTGGTCGTGCCCGGAGGCCGCACGGGAGTTCGATCGACGCGAGACCGCCAGGGGGCTGGCTGAACTCCTCACTCGCGCCGGGGTCAATTAGGTGCTTGCCGAACTGGTGTTCTGGCTCAGCGTCTCTCTGCTGACTCTCGTGTACGCCGCGTATCCTGCGTTCATGTCGTTGCTGGCGGGGAGGCCGAAGGTGAAGCATTCCGGCGCCGATCTCCCACATGTGACGGTCGTGATCGCCGCTCGAAATGAGGAGGCCGTGATCACGCCGAAGTTGCTCTCGGTAATCGGGCAGGCGTATCCGGAAGATCTGTTGGACGTGGTGGTCGTATCCGACGGATCCACCGACGAAACGGCAGCCCGGGCTCGGGAGGTAGGGGGAGACAGGGTTCGGAGCGTGGAACTGCAGAATCCGGTGGGGAAGGCAGCCGCGGTCAACGAGGCCATGAAACACGCGACGGGAAGCATCGTCGTATTGACCGATGCGCGCCAACCCTTGGATTCGGAGGCTGTGCGGCATCTCATCGAGAACTTCAGCGATCCGAGAATTGGTGCGGTGTCTGGCGATCTTCGGTATGACCGTTCACTGGAATCCGGGATGCAGCGTGCGCTTCACCGTTACTGGGACTACGAGAAGCGCATTCGGCTCGGAGAGTCCAGAATGCACTCCGTCGTGGGAGCGACCGGTGCCCTGTGGGCGATCCGGCGGGAATTGTGGGTGGATCTGCCAGCCGGTACGCTGCTTGATGATGTTTATGCGCCGATGCGCATCGTTCTGGCGGGCCATCGAGTCGTGTTCGATCCCCGTGCCTGGGCACACGACAAGGCGTCCGAAGGAGATGAGCACGAATTCCGCCGTCGGGTTCGCACGCTGACCGGTAACTATCAGCTCCTGGCCCTGCTTCCGGACCTGCTCAGCCCGTTCCGTAATCCAGTTTGGCTGCAGTTTGCATTGCATAAGATCGGACGCCTGGTGTCGCCCCTGCTGTTGCTTGGAATGCTGATCGGATCGGGCCTGGCGACGAGTCCCGGATACCGAACGCTGTTCTACCTGCAAGTTTCATTTTGGCTGACCATCTTGCTTATTTCTTCTAGCCGCACCGCGCTTCGCTTCGCGCGGCCGGTCGCCTTGCCGTATGCGTTTGCCGTGACCCAGGCAGCCGCTGTGGTCGCCTTCATCTACTCCGTACGGGGCCAATGGGATGTCTGGGGTAAATAACATGGGGATCGTCGACAAGATCAGGCGGAGAGAGACTCCATTCTACGATGCCCTGTACAGGGCTGCCAAAGCGCTGCGCCGCTTCGAGCTGCCGGTCTGGAAGCCGCTCGCCAGGCTGCTGTATGCGGAGCGAGCGGCACGCGTCGGTGCGTGGAGAAATCTCTGGCGTGTCGTGTATTACCAGCCTCTGTTTCGCTCCCGGTGCGAGCCGGGAGGTCGCGGCCTCTACCTCGAAGGAAAGGCGCTGCCTCTCGTGATGGGGAAGCCGCGGATATTCCTGGGCGATCGGGTGAGGATCAACACGTTGACGACGTTCACGGCGCATACGGCGAGTGACCAACCGACGCTGAGAATCGGAGACGATGTTTACATCGGCAGCAACGTGCTGGTGGCGATCGGGAGCGAGGTGACGATCGGGGATCGAGTGCTGATCGCCGCACGCGTGTTTCTTGCCGGATACGATGGGCATCCGGTGAATCCGATCGACAGGTCAGCCGGCGTCCCGGACGCCGTTGCGCCGCCCATACGCATCGGCGACGACAGCTGGATCGGTGCGGGAGCGTTCATCGGCAAGGGCGTCACCGTTGGCCGATGTGCCGTCGTCGCCGCCAGCTCGGTTGTGACCCGCGACGTGCCGGACGGGGCCATCGTCGGTGGCAATCCGGCCCGTGTGATACGCGACATCGAGTCGCTCCCTTCCGCCACGGAGGTTACGACTGCCGTTGAGCGCGGTGACAGCGGGTCCGCGCCGATCGGAGCAGTCGAGTGAATCGCGTGCAGGCGCGGCAAGGGACGTCAGATTTTCGGGCAAGCCAGCGTTCCGTGCGTCGGCGTCCCAGTCAGAGCGCGGTTCCGGCTCGTTGGCCTGCGCCTCTGAGATATGTGCTGGTGTTCCTGTTGCTGGTGGTCATCGGCCGTGTGCATGAGGCAGTTCCGGGACTGGGGAGTTTGCCCGTCGCCACGCCTGCTGTCGTCCTGACCGCAATCGGTCTTGTCTGGTTTGGCTTCACGCGACGAATTCCCACAATCATGCGCGCTCCGCAGCTCCGGCTGGTTCTCCTTCTGTTAATGGTGGGTCTGATCTCCGTGCCGTTCTCGCTGTGGCCCGGAGGAGCATTGGCAGGCGTCCAGACGTTCGCGCGGCTGTGTGTGGTGTGCTGCCTGCTGACCCTCGCGGTGGTGAACACCGAGCAACTCGGCACGCTGACCCGAGTGTTCGCGGTGGCCGCGGCGATTCTCGTCACGGGCCAGATCTTACAGTCCTTCGGTGGTATGGCCGGATTCACGAGGCAGCAATCGCTGAGTTTCGACCGCAACGAAGTCGCGATGTACTGTGTCATGGCCATACCCTTTGCGCTTGGGTGGGCAATGTCCGGCAAGCGGCTCATCGGGTTCGGTCTCGCGGCATACCTTGCCGTTGGAGTTGTAGCCACCAATTCGCGCGGCGGTTTTCTCGCGCTTGCGGTGCTCGGTGTCGTGTTTCTCGTGCGGAGTCCGATGCTGAGCAGGATGAAGAAGCTCGTGCTCGTCGCGGGAGCTGTGGGCCTTGCGGGCGTGGCCGGTTCAGAGGAGTACTGGGATCGTATCGGCAGCATTGCGCGTCCCGCAGATGACTACAATTTCCAGGATCGGGAAGGACGGGTCGAGATCTGGAAACGAGGTCTTGGCTATGCTGCCGCCAATCCCATAACAGGGGTCGGATTCGGCAACTTCCCGATCGCCGAGGGTGGGACCCTCGAAGACGAGGGCTACGGCGTGAAATGGAGCACGGCGCACAGTTCCTATGTGCTCGTTGCTGCCGAGTTAGGCATTCCCGGTCTCCTCGTGTTTGTCGCCCTTGTACTGTCGATCTGGCGCGAAGCCAGGCGAGCCGCGCGGTTGACTCAACGAGGACGAGGTCCGCCAGAAGCCATCGATTCACGTCGTCTCGCCCTGCTCGGCGAGGCGACGAGCCTTTCGCTGGTCGCGTATCTGCTCGCGTCGGTGTTTCTTTCCGCCGCGTACTCCGCGGGTTTTCTGTTCCTCGTTAGCGTTGGAGCGTCGGTCGGCATACTCCGTCGGCGGGCCACAAAAGGGCGTCTTACTGTAACCCGCTCCAGAGTGCCTGCGTCCGCATGAAACTCAGCTTCCCGGTTGAGGAACCGGAACCCAGACGGTTGCGCCTTCTCGTCCTGCTTACGCACATCAGGCCTACGGGCCTCGTGCGCCAACTTCTCGAATCTCTATCCCTGCTGGACGCTGGCGGCGTCGTGGAACCCATCGTGTATTGCGTGGCGCGTGACGGAGCCGACACAGGTCCGCTGCAACTCGAACTGACTCAGCGCGGGATCGCATTCGAGATAGTCCGGGAGCGCGGTCCGTTCGATCCGGCCCCGCTGCGTGCGCTGCGCTCCCGCCTGACCCAGCTGCGCCCCGACCTCATGCAGACTCACGGTTATAAGCCTACGGCCTACGCGTTGCTGGTGCGGCGTGAAGCGGCGGTCCCCTGGATCGCCTTCTACCACGGACGCACGGCGACGGATTGGCGAGTGCGTCTCTACCACGCATTCGATCGATGGGGTATGGGACGGGCGGACACGATCATCACGGTAGCCGAAGGCGTGGACGAGCACTTTGCACCGGCCGACAGGAACAGACTCCGTGTTGTTCCGAACGGTGTTGTCGCTCTGGAGCCTCCGATCCGGGAGGCCAGCGCGATCCGGAAAGGATTTGGCATCGAAGGCCCCGGCCCGGTGGTCGGCTTCGTGGGACGCCTGAGCGAGGAGAAGGGACCGGATCTGTTCGTGGAGGCGTATGCGCACCTTGCGCGCGAGTACCCGACAATCAGTGCTTTGATCGTCGGTGACGGGCCCATGCGCGCAGATCTCGAACGGCAGGCCACCTCACTCGGTGTCGGCCAGTCCACCCGGTTCACGGGGCACGTTGCGAGAGTGTCGGAGATGTATCGCGCCATGGACGTGCTATTGATCAGCTCGAGAAGCGAAGTGTTCCCCAACGTCCTGCTGGAGGCAGTAGATGCATGCGTCCCGGTAGCCGCTACGCGAGTCGGGGGCATTCCCGGCGTGGCTGCCGACCTGGTTTCGGTGGTGCTGGCGGACTCGCTTGTTCCCGCAGCGATCGCACGTGCTGGCAACGAAGCTCTTCAGATCGATAGGTCCCGGTGCGTCGCGGCGCGGGAGCAATTGCATGACACTTACTCCCAGCAGAGGCGTGCAGAGGCACTTGCGGGCATATACACCGAGCTCACGCGAGTCTCACAATGAACGCCGCTAGCGACACGCTCACAGAGCTTACGTACAGCTTTGCGATCGGCGGTTCGGAGCGAATAGCACAGGTCGTGGCGCTGCACGCGGTGGAGCTCGGAGTCCCGGCCACCGTGTGTGCGACCCACGGCGGTCCCGGTCCGATCAGCGAGCAGTTGGAGGCGGAGGGAATCCGGTGTGTCCCCGTCCAGATCGGCCGTGGCGGTCGATTCGGACGCGCTCTGCGACTGTACCGGCACTTCCGGCAGACGCGCACCACTGTACTCCACGTGCACCACTTCAACATGCTGGCGATCGCCTACTGGCCAGCCCGGATTGCCGGGGTCAAGAGAATCGTCGTCACAGAGCACAGCAACTACCTGCTGCGAACCCGATCATCCGCCCGCCGGATAGCCCGTAGATACGGACGACGCGTAGATCTGACGACGGTTGTGCATCAGGGCCTGGCAGACTACGTCGCTGACGAGATCGGGCTCGGCGCGACGCGCGTTCGAGTCATTCCGAACGGTGTCGATACTATGATGTTCCGACCCGGAGAGGCAGTTCCTCTGCGCCTGCAGCTCGGGATTCCGGAGGAGGTTTGTCTCGCTGGGTATGTTGGTCGGCTCCATCCGGACAAGGATCCGATGAATCTCGTCCGGGCCGTCGCGTGTCTAACGCCCAAAGAAAGGGATAGACTGCGGGTCGTATTCATTGGGGAGGGACCCTGCCGGGATGAAATGCGCCGACTCATCGACGAACGCGCCTTGGACTCGACGATTCGTCTGTTGGGGGAACGAAGCGACATACCGACCTTGCTGCAGGCCATGGATGTGTTTGTGCTGCCGTCGCGCACCGAGGGCCTCCCAGTAGCTCTGCTCGAAGCGATGAGCGCCGGCCTCCCGATCGTCGCGACGGCGGTAGGCGGTGTGCCCCGTGCGGTAGGGGACGGTGGCCTGATCGTCCCTCCGGAGAATCCTGAGGCGCTGGCGCGCGCGCTTGCAGGCCTGCTGGACGATCGATCGAAGCGTGCTCGCCTGGGGAAACAGTCTCGGCGCCATGCCGTTGATCGGTTCGACCGATCACTCATGTTCGAAGCCTACGTCGCAGCTCTGTTTCCGCCCGAGGCAGCTACGTGACCGGGGAGAGACCACGATGAGACGTGTGATCAAGAGGTTCGCGTCGGCCGCAGCTTGGGTCGTCGCAGCCCCGCTTGCCTACGTCGTGCGCTGGGTTGCGCCCTGGGACTCTGGAGATGAACTCTTCCGCGGCGGATCGCAAGTCGCCAGTCTCCTGCCTGGTCCGGTGGGTATCCTCGTCCGGCGTCACTACTATCGGATCGCCCTCAATACTCCGGCGCAGGACGTAACAGTGGAATTCGGGACGATCTTCTCATGCCGCGGCACGAATATCGGCCGCAACGTGTATATAGGTGCGTACTGCACGATCGGCCTTTGCCACCTCCATGACGATGTCTTGCTCGGCAGCTGCGTAGACGTCGTGAGCGGGAAGCAGGTGCACTTCTTCGATCGAACGGATATCCCGATTCGCAAGCAGGGCGGTCAGCGACTCAAACTCGATATCGGCCCGGACGCGTGGGTTGGGAATAAGGCCGTCCTGATGGCGTCCGTTGGGCGGGGCACCGTTGTAGGGGCCGGGTCGATCGTTACGGCCGATTGCGGTGAGATGGGGGTGTATGTGGGAAATCCGGCCCGCCGCCTGAAAAGCCGCGAGGCCGGATCTCTGGAGTCCTCGAGTGAGGCTTAGTTCGTGTACTGCGGGTATCGCCAGCTGCGCATGAAGCTCTGGTTGAACTGCTTGTGACCGCTCCAGAACGTCTTGGCCAGTCCAGCCTGCAACACGTCGTCGCCCCGCTGGCGGTACACGTCCTCGCCGCTCACCTGGTAGTACCACCCGAACGGAAACACGATCAGCATGTTGAGGTCGACGGCCGGTCCCGTTCCGCCTGCAGCACATTCGACCGTGTTGTAGCTGAAGGCCTGCGCCCCAGCATCCCACCACTGCCACATATAGTTGAGGCTCTTGCGCACCACGTCAGGAATCCGCGGGTCGGGATTGACGAGGTCGTGATAGCGGATCAACACCTCAAGCAGCGCATGCGATACCTGGAAATTGGCTTGTCCGCCACAATACTGGTTCATTTCCCAGGATCCGTCGGCTCCACTGACCTGATACCATTCGAGAAGGTGCTCGATACCCCGCGACAGTTCGGCATTCCAGTCGCGTAACGGGGGCGCTCCAACTTCAGCAGCGATCAGCTGAGCCAGCACCGCGCGGCCCTGGATCCTGCCATCCTGATAGTTGGTCGTCAGCATGTTGTCGAGCCACCCGACCTCTGACATCCGCTTCGCCATCAGCGCGATGGCGTCTCCGCTCAGCGGATCACCCGTCAAGATGTAGTGGATGGCCAGTCCTTCGGGGAACACCCACCGCGGCGGCACTCCGCCGTTGTTGGGCAGGACGTAATCGTCCCGATAAGCCAGGACGTCGGTTTCCGCTCGTTCCAGGTAGCGAGCATCGCCGGTTCGCCACCACGCCGCATACCATGCCAGGGCCCGATCGTAGTACGTGTACTCCCATTGCCCCGCCGAGCGTGACCAGTGCGTATCACCCCATTCGGTGAACTTCGCGTCGTACGTTCCCGAGAACGGGAGACCTGACCAGGTGTTCTGGAGTTCAGGTACTCCGAGAATTCGACCGACCGACGCCTCCTGGTTGGAATCCGTCACGGTCACCGTAACGGCATCTGCGCGCTGGCCGATCCGTTTGCCGGGTTTGTCCGCTGTCACGCCGACCTTGACGGAGCCGGACTTCTTGGCGTACAAGACGACGGTCGAGTCCGTCTCGACAATCTCGAGGACATCCGGGTCCGACGTCGTCCAGGTGTACGAAATCTGTTCACCGCTCTCCGGTCCGGTCACCCAGGCCACCACCCGCTGCGTGTTGCCCACGGACAGCCAGACGTTCGAAGGGGCGACGTTCAGATTCTGCGCCTGGTCCTGCTCCGCTGGTTCCAGCGGTGAACTGATGCAAGCAGCGGCTGTCAGGAGTAGAGTAAATGAGAGCACGATCGATGCGTATCTCCGGTGAGCCCGTCCGCGCGCATCTGCATGCGGACCGGTCGGGAATCTGTCGCCGGACACTGTCGAATGGTTCCAGCGGTCGTCGATTGCTACCATTTTGTCGGCCTGAAGTTTCGAGATGCCATCAGCTGCGTTTCGCCGAGCAAGCTCCTGGGTGCAGCGGAGTCTCTGGGGCTCCGGGACGACTGGCTTACTACGAGATTCGTTCCACATCGCCGGGCACGGCGGGTCCGGTCGGGCATCATCGCCATAAGTATTTGTGAAGTATCGATATATCGTCGTTTGCGACGTATCTTGATTCGCTGGCCGCGGGTGCGGTGGGCCTGCAGATAGTTCCGGAGGTGCTAAGAAGTGGTAGGGACTCGGAGGCACGGAGGGGACCGGGGAGCGATATGCCTGGAATAGCCGGTTGGATCGCGGAACCCGGATCGGACGCGCGGGGGCCGGACAGCCGGTGGTTGGGCTCCCGGCTGCTCCACGAGCCGGGTGACGCATGGAGCCCGGTGATGGAATCGACCACGGCGACAGCAGTCATTTCCGTGCGTGACGTGCTGCCGGAGGAGTCCTACACGGTCTCCCGGGCCGACGTGCCTATAGTGATGGCATTGTCGGGCGAACTCTACCGAAGCTGCCCTGAAGACCTGTTCGAAGCGTATCTGGATCAGGGAGATCGGGCGCTCGACGGACTGGATGGATCCTTCGTCCTGTTCATCTGGGATGGTCGGTCAGGGCAGTTCACGCTCGCGACCGATTTCTGCGGTTCGCGACCCATGTTCTATGCCCCCTGCAACGGGGGACTCGCGTTTGCTCCAGAGATTGCCGTGTTAGCGGAGCTCGGGGGCGATTCGAGCCAGCTCGACGCCGACGCAGCCGTTTCATTTCTCGTTAACGGTCATCTTCTGGATGATCAGACGTGGATACCCGGGGTTCGGTCTGTTGCCCCCGGGACCGTGCTCACGATCGACGCCGACTGCAAGATTGTCGAACGTCAGTACTTCCGAATGGGTCCTCGACCTGCCCGGTGTCCGGACGCCGGAGAGACACAATACCGCGGCCAGTTGGCCGAGCTGCTCCGCTCGGCGGTCATCCGGCGCCTCCGGGGAACGGGAGACCTGGTCCTGCCGCTGAGTGGAGGGATCGACTCGCGCGGAATCCTCGGGTGCATGCTCGAACTTGGGGTCGAACGCGTGAAGACGGTTTCCTGGGGAATTGACGAGACTACTGATGGTGCGGACGCCTGGATTGCCCGGCGGCTGGGGGAGCGCTTCGGCACCGAACACACCTTTCTTCAAAGGAGGACGGACCAGCTTCCACAGGATGTAGATGAGATGGTGGCGCGGATCAGCGCTCTCACCGACGACCCCGCGCTTCACCACCATGAGCTCAACCTCGTGCGCCGTATTCGGGACGAACTGGGCGGCCGGCAGATGTTGCGGGGGGATGAGTGCTTCGGCTACGGCGGTGCGTCCGCGTCCGACCAGGAGTCAATGGCGCGTGTCGGTCTGTCACAGCTCGCCCATGCTGCCGACGTCCAGAGCCTTCTGCCGGTCGAGCGACTGAGCGAGCACATCGGGGCATCACGGGCTCTGCTTGGGCGAATCTCCGCTGCATGCGAACTCGCAGACTTTACAGACCGCAAGGACGCCTATTACGCAACGCAGCGGCTACCCCATTATCTGCATCGCTCCAGCTATTACAAACTCACCGTGCTCAACCTCAGAAACCCCTGGCTGGACCGCGAAGTGCTGGAGTTCATCTGGGGCGTTCCGACGGAGTACCGTATCCAGAAGCGGCTGTTCGTCCAGACTCTACGCGATATGTTCCCGGCCCTGATGGAGGTGCCCACGGCTTCAGTTCATAGCCTCGAGGACTGGACCAGCGTGATCCGTGCGAATGCCCGGATCAAGTCGTATCTGAGGGATCGCCTGGTGGACGGCGCAGAGTGTCTCGAACCTGTTCTGGATTCCGGGCGGGTCGCAGATTACGTGCGTTCCGCGCTCGCAGATGGCGAGGGTCGCGAACTGCCGACCCGACGTCGTGAAGCGATCGGCAGACTCGCTCGCCTGGTGCTTCCGGAGCGAGCACGCACCGCGTTGAAGACGCGGTTCATTGATCATGCTCTCCGGCGTTCCTTGCCCCCCGGTACGCTGGTACTTCGATTGTTGATTCTGAGGCAATGGGCTGACAGGGTCCGCGACTTGCGGGGATGAATGTGACAAATCCGGCCCTGTCGCTGTCCGAACGTGGGGCAGTTGTCTCGGCCGGAATTCCGCAGAAGCGAGTTCGCGCCAGGCTCATGGCAGCCGGGGAGGTCGCAGTAGGGCCGTGTGCAGGCCTCGGTTCGATTCGAGCACTACAACGATACGTCAGCTTGAGGAGCGTGTTCTTTGCCCAGAGTTCTTGTCACCGGCGCCGCCGGATTCATCGGGTCCCATGTGGCCACGGAGTTGTTGGCCCGGTCCGCCAGCGTTCATGGAATCGACAATCTCAACGACTACTACGATGTGGCGTTGAAGCGAGCCCGGCTCGACAATCTCCGGGCGCACGGCGGATTCACCTTCGCCCAGATCGACCTGGCCGACCGGGAGGCAATGACCGCGGTGTTCGCCGAGGGACAGTTCGAGGTGGTCGTGCATCTTGCCGCACAGGCTGGTGTTCGGTACTCACTGGAGAACCCTCACGCGTACATCGATAGCAACATCTCGGGCTTCCTTACGGTGCTGGAAGGATGCCGGAACACGGATGTGAAGCACCTGCTGTATGCCTCGAGCAGCTCCGTCTACGGTGCAAACACCCGGCAGCCGTTTTCCACCCACGAAGCGGTGAGTCACCCCCTGAGTCTGTATGCGGCGACCAAGCTCGCAAATGAGGCGATGGCCCACTCGTACAGCGATCTGTTCGGGCTTCCGACGACCGGGCTCAGATTCTTCACCGTGTATGGGCCGTGGGGCCGTCCGGACATGGCAATGTGGAAGTTCGTGAAGGCGATTGACGACGGCCAGCCGGTGCTGCTGTTCAATCGTGGCAATATGGAGCGCGACTTTACGTATATCGATGACGCGGTGCATTGCGTGGTGTCTCTCATCGACAAGATCCCCCGCGGAAACCCTGATTGGACGGGCGAGAATCCAGATCCGGCCTCCTCGTCAGCCCCCTTTCAGCTGTTCAACATTGGGACCCATCAGCCTGTCCAGATCGGAGAGGTGATAGAGATCATCGAGAGCCTGACAGGCCGATCGGCAGAGCGCAGCCTGCTGCCGATGCAGCCCGGCGATGTTCCATCGACGCGAGCGGACACGGCGTCCCTCGAACGGGTGATCGGTTCGCTTCCAGCTACGCCGATTCGCGAGGGGATCGGGCGGTTCTACGACTGGTATCGCAGCTATCATGGCTAGACAGCTGGCATGTTGAGACCAACTGCCAGACGTTTCTTCGATTACTTTGCGAGCGCCTATCCCGCCCGCACGGTTCGAATGATCATCCTGTTCGTCGGGGCCGGCCTGGCGGATGGTGTGGGTATCGCCGGCCTGCTCCCGGTTCTCGAGCTCAGCCTGGGCCAGACGCAGGCGGAGCAGTCGAGAATCTCGCAGGGCGTCGGGTCCGCGCTGAATTCGATCGGCATTCCGGCGTCTCTCCCGATTCTGCTCGGCCTTGTCGTGTCTGCTATCGCGCTGAAGGGTCTGTTCAAGTGGCTCGCGATGCGAGAGGCCGGGTTCGTCACGGCGCGCGTCGGGATGGATCTGCGACTCCGCCTGATTCGGAGCCTGATGAGGGCAGAGTGGGAGTTCTTCGTCAGTCGGCCCACCGGGCACTTCGCGAACGCGATCAGCTCGGAAGCGCACCGGGCAGCGATGGGGTACAGGGAGGCCTGTGCGGCGCTGGCGGGGTTGATCCAGGTGACCGTGTATGCCGGCTTCGTGATCCTGATATCCTGGCAAGTCGCACTGGCCGCCATGGTCGCCGGCAGCGGCATCCTGTTCGCGCTCCGGAAACTGGTGACCGCAGCTCGGCACGCCGGCATCGAGCAGGCGCGGACGATGCGCGACCTCGTCGCACGGCTGACCGAGGCACTTCCCGGAATCAAGCCGGTCAAGTCGATGGCGCGGGAGCCGTTTCTGCTGCCCCTGCTCGAGCGCGAGACGGAGGGCTACAATGCGGCCCAACGGAAGCAGGTCGCTGCCGTAGAGAGCATGCTCGCGTTCCAGGAGCCCATCCTGGTAGCGGTCCTGGCGGTTGGCCTGGGAGTTACACTGACTGTCGGGACCATGGACTTTCCGAGCGTGCTTGTGCTAGCGTTCCTGTTCTGGCGTCTGGTGGGCGGACTGAACCAGTCGCAGCATCGATACCAGTCGATGTCGACCGGCGAAGGCGCTTTCCTGTCGATCGAGGCACTCATTTCGGATGCGGAAACGGCACGGGAAGCGAAGACAGGCAGGCTGCCAGCTCCCGACAGGATCGTCCGGGGGGTCGAGTTTCGCGGGGTGGGGTTCGCGTACGGTGATACTCAGGTTCTGCGCGATGTTCACATCGAGATCCCGGCAGGGCAATTCGTCGCTCTCGTCGGGCCTTCGGGAAGTGGGAAGACAACTCTCGTGGATCTCCTGACCGGACTGCTGGCGCCGGCTGAAGGTCAGATTCTCGTTGACGGCGTCGACCTGGCGGAATTCGATCGCCGGTCCTGGCGGCGCGGTCTGGGCTATGTGCCGCAGGAACTCCTGCTGTTCCACGAGACCATCCGCCGCAACGTGACGCTCGGAAACGACGCGATCCCGGACGCGGATGTGGAGCGCGCACTGCGCGCTGCCGGAGCCTGGCAGTTCGTGACGGAATTGGCCGAGGGCCTCGATCACGTTGTGGGAGAGCGTGGGGGCCGGCTTTCCGGCGGTCAGCGCCAGCGAATCGCGATTGCCCGTGCCCTCGTTGAGCGCCCGCGCCTGCTGATTCTCGACGAGGCGACAACGGCTCTCGATCCGGAGACGGAGGCTGCTATCTGCCGGACGCTCACGAATCTCAAGAGCGAAGTGACAATCGTGGCTATCAGCCACCAGGCTGCGATGCGGGACGTGGCCGACATTGTGTACGAAGTGGAAGGCGGGTCCGTTCGCACGGCGGCCGCCGTCTCACCGGACTACGAGGATTCCAACAAGCCGCGGTAGACGGAAAGCATCCGCTCACCGATTGCGTCCCACGAATAAGAGCGCACGGCGACGGCGCGGGCTGCTCGCGACAGGCGCCGTTCCAATTGAGCGTCGTTCAGAACACGGACGACCGCATCGGCGAACGCAGTCGGGTCGTCGCAGACGAGCGCGTTGTCTCCGTCGACAGCCGGCAAACCTTCGCAGCCGATACTGGTCGTCACCACAGGCTTCCCCATGGCCCACGCATCGAGGATTTTCAGGCGGCTTCCGCCGCCGGCGCGCAGCGGCACCACAACACATCGAGAACCTTGGATCCACGGTCGGATGTCATGCACATAGCCAGTGAGTGCCACGTCATGCTGCTTTCGGAACCGCTGTATCTCCGAGTCCCTCGCGCGACCTACGCTGACCACCCGTACATTCGGCAAACGGCTTCGAACCAGCGGTAGAATTTCGTCGACAAAGTGCTGCAGACCGTCGAGGTTCGGGAACCAGTCGGTTCCACCCAGCAGGGCGATCCCATCCGTTGGCGTGTCGGCGGGACGGAAATGGTCGGTATCCACTCCATTCGGAACGGTCACGAAGCGCGCGGTCGGCGCGATGGAAGAGAACTCGGCGGCGTCTTCGTCCGACACCGCAATGTTCAGGTCGAAGGCCGGAGACCGAGTGCTCTCGGCCGACCGCAGCAGCCCGGCCTGGCTCCTGAGATAAGCTGACGCGACGGGGTTTCGCAGCACCGCGGCTCTGCGCCGCAGCAGTTCGGACTCGACATTGTGATGAACGCAGACGGACCGCACGCCGATACCGCCATCTGTGTACCGGCCGAGCGCCTGGCTTTCAAGGTGAACGATACTGTACCTGCCGCGCTCGATGTGCCTGCTGAAGGTCGCACCAAATCCGCGGTGCTCGAAAACGAAGTCGGTGTAGGGTTTTCTTCGCAGGAGGCTGGCCAGGTGATCCCTTGCTCCCCTTAGCCTCGACCATTCCTGGGGAATCGGAAAGGCCGTCACGCCGGCGTAGTCCTGCAATCCCTCAACTGCCGCCCGCACGCCCGCCGCGCCACCCGTCTGGCGTCTCCGATAGAAGCACAGCGCTGTGACGTCGAATGCGCTGCTCAGGATCCTGAGCGTGTGATATGCGCGAGTCTTGACTCCGCTATCCGGCGGAAACGGCAGGGTCTGGCTGGCGAACAGCAGACGTGGCCGCATCAGAAAGCTGTGACTGCTCCGTCTCTCTCGCGAACGCCGGGAAGCAGCCTGATCTCGCTGTCCGATGTGCATCGGACCCCGAGATCCGATCCTTCGACGAGCGTCCAGGGACACGCCGGTACACTCTTGGACTGCCCGTTTCGTGGCGCCTCGTAGGAGGCCCGGAATAGCAGCGCACCCTGTCCGGGCTCGCGCCCGAACCGCAAGATCACCGATTCCGCAATCGAACGCCGATCCCAGGACCGCTCCTGATCGTCGACGCCGATGAGCCAGCGGCCCCCGGCGAGAGAGCACGCCTCGAGATCGATGGCGTAATCCCCCGGTAGTGGCAGCCCGGCGTCGTCGCCGCAAACTTCGATCGTGATGGTGCCGCTCGTCTCGCCTCCGAGCACGGTCAATATGACCATACCGGCCGGATCAGCATCTGATATCGGAGTGCTCGGCTCGATGACAAGCTGTGTCAGCTCCGTCGCCCCCACCGGATCGGTGGGTGAATCGCCGGCGCACGCGGCCAGCGCCATTCCTAACATCCCGATCGTGACGGCAACTGCACTCGTGTTCATCATATGCCTTTCAGCTGTACCGCAGCTTTCCCGCAAGCTGCGGCGCTCGAAGTTGGTACGCCAGTCCGCATCGCTCACGGAGCACCAAGGAGCAAGGCACATACCCATATGATAACTATATATGATAGAATGAAATACGAGGACTGCCGTCGCAGGATGTCGCATCCGTCCGACAACTCGGCTGAGGAATCGAGGCTCAGGCCACGGCCTCGCGGATGAGCACGTCTATCTGATCAGCCAGCGTTTCCCAGTCATGGTCCCGGGCGACTCGCCGTCTGCTCTGCACCATCTCAGGAGCGGAGGATGCCGGGTCGATAGCGAGTTCGAGCGCCTGGGTCCATTCCTCGACGCCGTCCGCCAACAAGACGACATCCTCGTACTCCAGCAGGGAACGAATCGGCGTTCCGATCGTCGGTGTTCCTGACGCGAGGTACTCGTGAAGTTTGAGAGGGAAGATGTAGCGCGTGTAGTTGTCCTGAGAATACGGCATGATGCAGACGTCAAAATGCTGCGGATAGCGCATCAGTTCCTCGGAAGTCTTCCCTCCGAGAAAGTACACGTTGGTCCGGCGTGCCAGATCTTCGATCAGGTCGGAAAGATCTCGATGACGCAGGGCACCCACGAACACCCACGAATAGTCGGGGTGGCGGTCGATGAGTCTGGTCAACAAGTCCCAATCCATCTGGCGCTTCAAGTAGCCACAGTAGCCAACCCTCGGGTGCGGGATGGCCGCCAGGTCTGAAGGCTCCGCGGAGACTGACGCACAGGCCTCGTAGTCGACGCCGTTTGGGATGAATGACATGCCATCGGCGCGACCCTTCTTCTCCTGTAGACCCGGCGAATGAACGATCAGCCGGTCTACCGCTTCGATCAACCGGGCCTCCTGCTCGGAGGTAGGCGGGTCATCCGGCGAGAAACTGTACTCGTCCACGATGTGATACACGCTGGCGTCATGGGACACTAACTCGAGCGCATCGGCGTATTCCGGGCGCCAGACGTAGAGTACGATCCTCTCACATCCCTGCCTGAGGAGATACCACCGGGCCCGGGCCAGTCTGCGCGCCCTGAGCCACCTTCTGAGGGCGGCGGGACGGTACGTGGACGGGAGATAGGCCGGCGGAGTGTAGATGGTCAGCGCATCGGCCACGCGTAAGAACGCGGGTGTTCGGCTAAGCAACCGAGAGAACGTGTCCCTCCAGTGGTGTGCAGGCGTGACCCACACCACCGGATGTCGGCGGGCGAGTCGAAGCACGATGTTTGCTTCGCTCATGTAACGATCGGACCACGCCCGCTGGGTCAGGGCGATGATACCGATGGAGCTTCCGGTCACGAGGACCCGACCGGGACCGCCGCCGGGTCGATCGATTCGACCTCGTTCAACCACTCGACATAGCGGATCAGGCCGTCAGAGAGCTCGACGCGCGGGCGATATCCAAGTTCCTTCTCCAGCAGTGTCGTATCGGCTAACGTCACCGGAACGTCACCAACGCGCTCCGGCCGCCGCGACATGCGAGCCCTCACGCCGAGCACGCCTCCCAGTGTCTCCGCCAGTTCCGTCGTATGAACCGTACGACCATGACCGACGTTGAGAATGCGGAATACCGGCGCATTTGCCGGCAGCACACGGAGGTTGGCGGCAGATCGGCAGATGCCCTCGACGACATCATCGACATGCGTGTAGTCACGGCCCGTCGCCGGGCCACCATGCACCGGCAGCGGTTTCCCCTCCCGCAGCAACGCAACGAACCCGCTGATCGCCAGATCGGGTCGCTGGCGGGGGCCGTACACCGAAAACAGACGCAGGCAATACACCGAAAGGCCCCACGACTTGTGCCAGGAGTGACACATCAGCTCGCCAGAACGCTTGGAGGCGGCGTACGGCGACAGCGGGTTGCACGCCGGACGGTCCTCGGCGAACGGCAAGGCGGCATCGTCTCCGTATACCGAGGACGAACTGGCGAACACGAACCTCGAAACCCGATGCCGCCGCATCGCCTCCAGGAGGCGGAGCGTGCCAGTCACGTTGACGTCGTAGCACAAGCCGGGCTCACGGATGGACGGCCGGACCCCCGGCCGCGCGGCCAGGTGCACCACGAGGTCGAACGGGATCGAGCCGAACAGCCCGTCCAGCAATACCGAATCCCGAACGTCACCTTCCACGAGGTGCATCTGGGTGTGGCCCAGGCTGATCGAGATATTGCGACGCTTGATGGCCGGGTCATAGAAGTCGTCAAAGTTATCGACTCCCCAGACCGAATGGCCGTCTTTCAGTAGCCGCTCACACAGATGAGAGCCTATGAACCCGGCCGCTCCCGTTACGAGGACGCGCATCGTTCGGTCCGTCTCGCCGACCCCAGCCATCAGACCGACTCCACCTGGTAGTAGTAGTTCGCATAGTAAGGGTAGTAGTGAGAGCTGGTGGGGACCGCATTCAACACTGCACCGACGATCGGCAAGTCAACGTTGCCGATCAGTTCGAGCTTCGTTCGCGCCAGGACCTCGTCCGTCTCGCCGGCCCGGAGCACCACGACGACCTTGTCGGCCCGCTTCCCGAGCACGAGGGCGTCTGCGCCCGCCGCCAGGGGTGGCGCGTCCACCACGACGACGTCAAAGTCGGCGCGGAGCGCCTCCAGCAACCCATCCATGAGAGCCGAGTCCAGTAGTTCCAGATTGAAGTGCGTGCCGGCTCC
>Ga0224512_10002324_pt1 | contig 17506 bp, 16 predicted proteins | sample SF_May12_sed_USG_4_FD_169103 | JGI IMG/M metagenome (GOLD analysis project Ga0224512, IMG submission 169103) | Sediment microbial communities from San Francisco Bay, California, United States - SF_May12_sed_USGS_13 | ecosystem: Environmental > Aquatic > Marine > Sediment | place: USA... | reverse complement strand
GTATTCCTTGGTCTCAGAAAACAGGCCGGATTCACCGCGTTCCTCTTCAGCTGCAGGATTGATTTCGATCGAGAACTCGTTGTCCGACTGATAGGCAAGCTGCTCATACTTGCCTTCTGCGGAGATTACGATGCGTGTATCCAGATTCGTGCGCAACGTATCCACAGTCGTAACGGGGGTGGCGAAATCCATCACGTCGAGACGACGCATCAGCTCGGCCGGCAGCGCAGTGTCCTTGAAAATGGCGACGACACGACCGCCTTCCTGACGAATGTCGACCGGTGTCGACGGATCACTCAAGTTGACAATGACGCGACCTCCGCCATCACGCGTCCGGCGAAAATCGACGCTGTTGATCGCGCGTGCGCCCGGGCTTGCATAGGACCGTGGCTCCGCGGTCTGAGCGCTGGCGAACTGGGTGGTATCGGCGCTGTAGTCGCCGCCGTCACCCAACGTGACCACAAGCGTGTTGCCGCTGCGGACGGTCTCGTATGAAACCATCGAGTCCAGATTCAATACTACTCGGGTGCGGCCATTGGCTTCTGCCGTCAGTACTGTGTCCAGCGGGCCGAGATTGACGTCGCGACGTCGCGAGGACAATCCCAACGTTGTATTGGGTAAGTCGATCGCGATACGCGCGGGACTATCAATCGTGAACGAAAGCGGCTCTGGCGCCGTATCACTCATGATCAATCTGAGTTCCACGCGCTGCCCGGGCAGACTTTGAACCTGAATGTCCTGTAGCCGGTTGCCGTCCTGCGCGTTTACGGTGTGACCCGCAAAAAGCAGGAACAGGGCCTGCGCCAGGGCAGCCAGTTTTAGCACCGAATATCGGTGATTGGCCGTCTGTCTTATTTTGAGCATCATTCCAATTACTCCCAGTTCCGTTCAGGCATCAGTCGGAAAGACTTATGGCGGCATCCCTCTCGATGTACCCGCCGATCCCGTCAGAAATAATTTCCACAAGTTCGATTTCAGATTCCGAAATGCCGACAATTCGTCCATCATTCTGGCCCATGTAGTTGCCGGACACGACACGGTGAATCAGCCCGTCAGAAGTTTGTACGAGCCCGTAAGTCGTCTGCGCGATATCGAGAGTTCCGACCATGCGCAACGTGTCCAGAGGGAACCCCTCCAGAAATTCGCGGCTGCGGTCAGAATCGGGCCGTATTCCGCCTCCCGCACCGGCCGAAGCCTGCGGCGTGTCCGGCACGAACGGTGAGCGCAAGCCTTGCGCATCCGCGACGTAGGTAAATACTTCGTACGGCGTAATCTCGGGTAACGGCTCGATACGACCCCCGGGTCGCGCCTTGACTTCGTTGATGTACTGATCCAGATCGTCCATCGTTCCGCCGCACGCACTGAGGCCTGCGGCCAGCAGCAACAGCATGAGACCGTTACGGAACATGAGAGAAGCATGCATTATTATTCTGCCTCCTCTTCAATATAACGGTAGGTCTGCGCGGTCACTTCCATGCTCAACCTGTCGAAACTCTCAGCGTCTTCGCGCGTGATGTTGATGTTGTGCAGCGTCACAATGCGCGGCAGTGCTGCGATGCCGCTGACGAAATTCGCAATCTCATGATAGCCACCGGTCAGCCGAATCTTGATCGGCTTCTCCGCGTAGAAATCTTTGGGAATTTCAGGCTGCGGCTGAAAAAGCTTTTCCTGTAGACCGGCCGCGAGGCCAGTTTGGGAAATGTCCACGATAAGGCTCGGAATCTCGGTCTCGCCCGGCAGCTGTCTCAGCATTGTGCCAAACGACTGTTCGATCTGTCCGAGTTGCGCCTTGTAGGCATCGTAATTCGCGGCCTTGCGCTGCTTGTTTTCGAAAGTCACCCGCAACGTCTGTTCGTCATCCTGCGCTCGCTGCAGCTGCGGCGCCTTGTCCTTTACGATGGTCCAGTAAATCCCGAGCCCGATAACGACGAAAAAAGCGATTGCGATCACCCCGGCGCGAAAAACCAGTGGCCAGCGTCCGATGTCATTGACGTCGAGATTTCTCAGTTCTTCGACAAAATTCATGCCTCGTCCTCCGATTCAGCGCCTTGACGGATCTGTTTCAGATAGACGACAAATTCGGACTGTCGCGAAGAACCTGACTGTCTCGTTTCGACCCTCTCGACTTCGGGATCGGCGATCCAGGCGGAAGCATCGATCTGCCGCATCAGCGCCGAAACACGCGTGCTCGACTGTGCGACACCTCGAATTTCTACACGCGCCCCGGTCTGTTTCACGCCGGTCAGATAGACGCCCTCCGGCAACTGCCGAACGAGTTCATCGAATAGGTGGACGATCTCGGGCCTGCTCTTCTGCAGTTCCTCGATGATTTCCATGCGTGCGAGCAGACGCTCCTTCTGGCGCTCCAGGCCATCGATCTCGGTAATGCTCTTTTCGAGTTCGACAATCTCGTTGGTTAGACGTTGATTGCGATTGTTCTGATTGTCGATCATTTGTGAGTACGCAAACATCGTCAGCATGACGACTGCGACGCCTGCAACGACCGATCCGGCCATGGCGATACCGAAATCGCGTTGACGTTTTTTGCGTTCCGCCTCACGCCATGGGAGTAGATTAATGCGTGGCATATTAGTCGAAGCTCCTCAGGGCAAGGCCACAAGCAGTCAGAAGCGCAGTAGCATCTTTATGCACGCCCTGTGATTTTGCTTTGGATGAAATTTTCATTTGTCCGAGCGGATCGCCTATCTCGGTTGGAATTCCAACGCGGCTCGAAATAACCTCGGCAATGCCCGGGATGTTGGCACAGCCTCCACACACGAGAATCATATCAGGTTGTTCGCGTCCGCCGCCGGAGGCGAGGTAAAACTGCAATGAACGACTGACCTGTTGTGTCATATCGTCAATAAACGGCTCCAGGACTTCGGGCTGATAATTGCTCGGCAGACCTCCCTGCTTTTTCGCCCGGCCCGCGTCTTCCATGGACAGGCCATAGGTGCGCATGATTTCCTCTGTGAGCTGCTGGCCGCCGAAATTGAAATCGCGCGTATACACGACGCGGAGATCCTGCAGCACGCTGAACGTCGTGCTGCTTGCGCCGATATCGACGACCGCAACCGACTGCCCGATACCGCCGTCCGGAATCTGGTGGCTCAACAGCTGGCACGCATTCTCGAGGGCGAACGCTTCGACGTCGACGACGTGTGTACTCAGACCGGCCGCACTCACGGCGGCCTGGCGCTGCTCGACGTTGTCGGTGCGCGTCGCAACGAGCAGCACGTCCATTAGCTCAGGGTCCTTTTCATTCGGGCCGACGACTTCGTAGTCGAAGCTGACTTCTTCCATTGGAAACGGAATGTACTGGTCAGCCTGAATTTCGACCTGCCCCTCGAGGTCTCTCTCGGACAGGCTCGAGGGCATCTGTATCACCTTGGTAATGGCGGCGTCGCCGCTGATCGCCACGGCGACATCGGTGGCCTTGGCGCCGGCGCGCTTCACGGCGCGACGAATTGCCTCGCCCACGGCTTTGGCATCGACGATTGCTTTTTCGCTGACCGAGCTCGGTGGCGTCGGCTCTGCTGCGTAAGACTCGACGCGATAGCGTTTGCCGCTTTGCGCCAGCTCGATGAGCTTGACCGAAGAGGTAGTGATATCGAGGCCCAGCAAGGGTTGAGATTTTCTGCCGAAGAGCACGTGTTTTTCCTTTATAGGCCGGTAAGTTGCGAACCAATTATAGTCTTGGTCTGAGCAAAACGACTTAACTATATATCAACAAAATACTAAATAAAACGTGACTTTGCTCACGATCCCGCGAAGCCTATGGTACTGCCGCAGGGCAGGATCATTCCGTGAACTGGTTGGCGGCTCTGATGTGCTACGGGAGCACAGCCCCGCCCGGCACGCCTCAGCGGGCCCCCGGACCCATAATCCGAGCCGAAATTGCCTGTCTTCTGCCCCACCCCGCCCCGGTGCCAGGTAGCCCGAGACGTTGCCACATCAGGGGTCCGCTCGCTATTATGCCCCAGCACGCGGCAGGATGGCCCGCCCCAGCGCCCCGGAAACCCCATTTTTTTTGCACCTGGCGGACACTACCATACCCATTAATTATAGTACGCGAGTGCCGCGATTATCGGCACTGTTCGCGAGCAAACGGCAATGACGAAGCACAGCTCACAGAAATCGCAAAAGAGCAGGGCTCACGGATTCCGGCGCCGGCACCTGCGCTGGCTGGTCGTGTTCTTCGGACTTGGCGTTACGGCCACGATCGGCGGCCTGGCGACGATTATTGCCGCCTACTATTTCGTCGAACCCGGCCTGCCGAAAGCGGAGACAATTCGCGACATTCCGCTGCAGATTCCGCTCAGGATTTACAGCCGCGACGGCTATCTGATCTCCGAAATCGGCGAACGCCGGCGCGTGCTCGTGACCTACGAGGACCTGCCGGCGCAGGTCATCAATGCCTTCGTCGCGGCCGAGGACCGGCGCTTTTTCGAACATCCCGGCGTCGACTACCAGGGCATCCTGCGGTCTTTTCTGCGCCTGGCAAGAACCGGTGAGATCTCGGGTGGCGGCAGCACACTGACGCAGCAGCTCGCCCGTGACTATTTTCTGACCCGCGAACAGCTGTTCACACGCAAGCTGCGCGAGGCGTTTCTGGCCTACAAGATCGAACAGGAATTCACCAAACAGCAGATCATGGCGCTGTTTCTGAACAAGATGTTTTTCGGGCAACGTGCTTACGGCGTGGCAGCCGCAGCTCAGGTCTACTTCGACAAGAGTCTCGCCGACATCAGTATTGCCGAGGCCGCGACGCTCGCCGGAGTATTGCCGGCGCCGTCACGCTACAACCCGGTGCGCAGTTCCGCGAATGCCAAGATGCGCCGTGGTTACGTACTTGGCAGGATGCTGGAACTGGACTTCGTTACGCAGGCCGAGTACGAGCAGGCAATCGCGGAACCCATGGTTTCGCAACTGCACGGCGCCGCTGTCGAACTCCCCGCCCCCTATGTTGCCGAAATGGTCCGCCGGGAGATGCTGTCGCAATTCGGAGATGCCACTTACACGGCCGGCTACCAGGTCGTCACGACACTCGACTCGCGGCTGCAACGCGCCGCCAACTACTCGCTCCGAAACGGGCTCCTGGAATTCACCCGCCGTCGCGGTTATCGCGGTCCGCTGGCGACCATCGAGCTGCCGGATGACACGCTGACGTCGACGCCGGAGGAATGGCCGGACGCGATTCGTCAGCAGCTCGACCAGTATGTCCCGGGAGGCCTGTCGGTCGCGCTCGTAGTGGCGTTGAACGCCAGGAATAATGCCGAGATCGTATTCGGGAACGGCACCCGCGCGACCCTGCCCTGGGGCGGCATGAGCTGGGCAAAACGATACGTCGATCGCGAGACCACAGGGCCTGATCCGGAGACCGTCAGTGACGTGTTGAACGTGGGCGACGTCATCGTCGTGATGCCGACCGCAAAAGGCGGCTGGGCGCTTGCCAACATTCCGGAGGCGCAGGGTGCAGTCGTTTCGCTCGATCCGTACGACGGCGCAATCAGCAGCCTTGTCGGTGGCTTCGACTTTACGACCAGCAAATTCAATCGCGCGACGCAAGCTTTCCGCCAGCCGGGGTCTTCATTCAAGCCTTTCATTTACTCGGCCGCGCTCGAATTCGGCAATACTCCGGCGACAGTCGTGCTCGATGCTCCCGTCGTGATCAACTCGTCGGAACTCGAAGCCGTCTGGCGTCCCGTCAATTACAGTGGCCGCTTTTACGGACCTACGCGAATGCGCGAAGCGCTCGTGCGCTCGATGAATTTGGTCTCGGTGCGCCTGTTGTTGTTCAATACAGGCATTGGCAACGCCGTCGGGCATCTCGCAAAGTTCGGCTTCGGCGATGCCGCACTGCCGAGAAACGGCTCACTTGCGCTGGGCGGCGGCGCCACCTCACCGCTCGACATGGCGCAGGGTTACGCGACGATTGCGAACGGCGGATACGCTATCAAGCCCTACGTAATCGACTCGATATTCGGGCCCGACGGGGCTGCACTGTATCGTGCTGAACCGGCTGTAGTCTGCGAGCAATGCCTCGGGGATGGCCAGGCAAGTGGCAAGACGATGCCTCTCGAGCAAATGGCGGAGGTGGCGCTGAGTTACCGGCCGACCGCACAAACCGACGCCGCCCTTTTCAGCATTGTCAACGCCGCACCACGTGTCATTGCCGCACAAAACACCTATTTGATCGCGGACATGATGCGGGACGTCATCCGCCGCGGTACCGGCCGGCGCGCGCTCGTTCTCGGCCGTAGCGACTTGTCTGGCAAGACCGGGACATCGAATGACCGCCGCGACGCCTGGTTCGGCGGCTTCAACGCCGACCTTGCGAGCGTGGTCTGGGTAGGGTTCGACGACGATCTGCCGCTGGGACCCGGCGAAGAGGGTTCGCGCACGGCACTGCCCGTCTGGATCGAGTTCATGCGCATCGCCCTCAATGGAGCGCCCGAAAATCAGCTGCCGATGCCCGACGGTATCGTAACCGTGTTGATCGACACTGAGACCGGGTGTCCGGCCCGCGCAGGACGTCGCAACGTGACGTTCGAAATCTTTCGCCAGGACACAGTGCCGCAGTGCGAAAACGTCGACACGATTCCGGATATTTTCAACGAGTCAGCCGAAACGACCGAACTCGGGGAGGAACCGGAGCCCGAGACTCTGTTTTGATGTGATGACCAGAAAGTCTGCAAATAGCGGCGAACGGGTACGTCAGCTCCTGGCTCAGGAGACTGCACGAATCATTGTCGACCAGGGTGTTCGCGACTACAGAGCCGCGAAGATCAAGGCCGCGGAACGACTCGGTATGCGTGCGCACGGCGCGCTGCCCGGGAATGCGGAGATCGAGCGCGCCGTGACCGAGCACTTGCGATTGTTCGGGCGCGAATCGCACGCGAAACTCCTCTGCATGATGCGCGAGACGGCCTTGTCGGCCATGGAGCTTCTCGAAGCTTTTACGCCACGCCTGGTCGGTCCCGTGCTCAGCGGCACCGCCGATGCGAATTCGGCCGTCAATCTGCATGTGTTCGCGGACAGCGCCGAGTCCGTGTCGGCAACCCTTACCGGTCTGGGCATCAGCTACCGAGCCTATGAGCGGCGCCTGAAAACCCGCCGCGACCGTACCGACACGTTCGCGGGTTATCAGTTTCACCACAGCGACTCCACCGTCGAGGCTACAGTGTTTCCCGTCGACGGCATTCGCCAGGCGCCGATCAGTCCGATCGACGGCCGACCGATGAAACGCGCGGATCTGAAGGCCGTGCGCGGTCTGATCGACGATTTGTAGGCGCCCGTCGCGGGGAGCGAGGCAAACAGGGACATTCTGGTTTTTCTCGGGAAAAAGCAGAATGTCGAATTGCGTTTCTGCCTACCTCTTGTCGACCGGCAGGTAATCGCGCTGTGCGGCACCCGTATACAGCTGCCGGGGGCGCGCAATGCGGCCGGCGGGATCCGAGATCATCTCCCGCCAGTGGGCTGTCCAGCCGACCGAACGTCCGATCGCGAACATGACCGTGAACATCGAGGTCGGAATACCCAACGCCCTATAGATGATGCCGGAGTAGAAATCGACATTCGGATACAGTTTCTTCTCAACGAAATAATCGTCGCTGAGTGCTACCTGCTCGAGTTCGAGCGCGAGTTCGAACAATGGCGAATCGTTGTGCCCGAGTTGCTTCAGAACCCTGTGGCACATATCCCGAATGATTTTCGCGCGTGGATCGAAATTTTTGTACACGCGATGACCGAAACCCATGAGGCGGAACGGGTCATTCTTGTCTTTGGCTTTCGCGACGAATTTCTTAATATTCTTTACATCGCCGATTTCCGTGAGCATTTTCAGCACGGCTTCGTTGGCGCCCCCGTGCGCCGGTCCCCAAAGCGCGGAGATGCCGGCTGCTATCGCGGAATACGGGTTTGCGCCCGAACTTCCCGCCATCCGTACGGTCGACGTCGAGCAGTTCTGCTCGTGATCGGCATGCAGTATGAACAACAGGTCGATAGCCTCGGCGGCAACGGGATCGATTTCGTAAGGCTCGGCCGGAACGGCAAAGAACATGTGCAGCACATTTTCGCAGTAATTGAGATCGTTGCGCGGGTAGATGAACGGCTGGCCTTTGTTCAGCTTGAAAGCGGCGGCCGCAATAGTCGGCAATTTTGCGAGAATGCGGTGCGCGAAGATGTCCCGGTGATCGGCATTCGTAACATTGGTCGTGTCGTGATAGTAGGCGGACATCGAGCCGACAACAGCGGAGAGCATCGCCATGGGATGCGCGTCGTAACGAAATCCGCTGAAAAACCGCAGCATTCCTTCGTTGAGCATCGTGTGCGTACGAATCGTCGTGTCGAACGAATCCAGTTGCTCGGCCGTCGGCAACTCGCCGTTCAGCAACAGATACGACACCTCGATAAAATTCGAGTGTGCGGCGAGTTGCTCGACCGGATAGCCCCGATAAAGCAGTACGCCTTCCTCGCCATCGATATACGTGATGTCGGATTCGCAACTTCCGGTCGAGACAAAACCCGGGTCATAAGTGAATACACCAAGCTGCTTGTACAGAGCACCGACATCGAGTACGTCGGGTCCGATGGTGCCGCTTCGCACGGGCAGGTCGATTTCTTGGCCGCTGGGGCTCGTCAGGCGGTATGCATCCTTGGTCATTATCTTCCTCAGGCTATGGGTACGCTGATCGAACAGAAACTGGTCGGACAGCGGATTGATCGCCACGGCGAGATTCGATCGCCAGCGCCGCCATCGCGACCGTACAAGCATAGCAGAGCCCCGTATGTCGGGGCTTGCGATTTAGCTGATTTGATCGGGCCGCGCCGTCACCGGGCCCGGTCCGAATCTTGAGGCTTCAGCTGATGCCGTACTTGCGGCGGAATTTGTCGACGCGGCCGGCCGAATCAACGATTTTCTGCTTGCCAGTATAAAAAGGATGACACGCGGAGCAAACCTCGATCATCAGGTCCTCGCCAAGCGTCGAACGCGTCGTGAACTCGTTGCCGCAGCTGCAGGTAACCTTGATGTCCGAATACTTTGGATGGATATCGGCTTTCATTGTTGTACTCCGGAACACCGGCTTGTGCAGAAGGCCGCGTAGGATAATCGCATGTGCCGGGTGTCGCAAGCCCCCGCTCGTCTCTGCTGCAGCTCAGGCATTGGCAGGCGGAAAATTATCCACAAAAGCTGTGGATAAGTTTGTGGATGGAAATTGAACGAATGACCTAAGGTGCGGATTTTCAAGCCTCGTTGTCAATATGCTTATTTTATGGTCACTTTATTTAAGGTTTTAATAACAATAACTTATGATGGCTTTGCGACGATCAGAATCAATTGAGGCGTCTGCTGCACTGAAAATACAGGCGTCGGCTTCGCGTTGTGCATAAATGCCGGCGTTCAGCGGTGGCGGCGGCGGCGATGGGCGCGTGCCGGGGCGCGCCGACGGGCTTCGAATCAGGGACGCACGGCCCCGTCAGTCGGGCAAAAATACTGCCTGCAGATCGTTCAGGAAGCGCTGCCCGAGCGGCGTAGGCTGCCAGCGCTGGTCGCGAACCTCGCGAATGAGCCCCTTTTCTATTGCCGGTGCGAGTCGATCTCTGAGCGCTGTGCCGCCGAGTCCCGTGCGGGCCTGAAACAGCGCCTGATCGAATCCTGCGGTGAGCCGCGTGGCATTGAGCATGAATTCGAACAGCCGCTCGGAGTCGCTGAGCGCGACGAGTTCGGGGGCCAGCTCACCCTGTTCGGCCGCCCGCATGTAGCGCTCGGGATTGCGCGGTTTCTCGTAGCGATAGATCTCGCCGGGCGTCGAAATCTTGCCGTGCGCACCCGCCCCGACGGCCAGATAATCGCCGAAGCGCCAGTAATTGCGATTGTGGATCGACCGCATTCCGTCACGGGCGTAGGCCGAGATTTCGTATTGCTCGTAACCACTGTCACTAAGGAGCGCCTGTCCCGCGCTTTGAATCTCGTAACAGCGATCGCCGTCCGGCACGCCGGGCGGCGGTCGAGCATAAAACACCGTGTTCGGCTCGAGCGTCAGCTGATACCAGGAGATGTGTGTGGGCGTCAGGCTGACCGCCGCACGAATATCAGCGAGCGCGGCGCTGACCCCCTGGCCCGGCAACGCATACATCAGGTCGAGATTCACGTTCGTGAAACCCCCGGCGCGGGCGGCTGTCATCGCGCGTCCAATGTCGGCGGCCGCATGTATGCGGCCCAGTGCTCTCAGCGAGTCATCGTTGAAGCTCTGCGCGCCGATCGACAAGCGGTTGACCCCCGCATCCCTGTATCCGGCCGGATCGCCGCAATCGACAGCACCCGGATTTGCCTCGAGCGTGATTTCGGCGTCGCCGGCAAGGGTGAATCCGGCACGCACGCCGTCAAGCAGACGGCCTATCTCGGCCGGCGTAAACAGGCTCGGCGTCCCCCCGCCGAGAAACACGCTGATGATTTTTCGGCCACCCGCGCGCGCAGCCTCGACGGACAGGTCCGCCAGCAGCGCATCGAGGTAGCGCCGCCGCGGTGTGTGCATCGGCGCCTGGTAGGAATTGAAATCGCAGTACGGGCATTTTTGGACGCACCACGGCAGGTGCACATACAGGGACAACGGCGGTGAGGCGAGTTGTTGCGAAACCTCGCCCTCGGATCCCAGTTGCTTTGCGGCGCTCATCGTCGCGCCCGAAGTTTGTCCGCAAGTGCCCTGAACGCCTTGCCACGATGGCTGCGGGCGTTTTTTTGTCCAGCGTTCATTTCAGCGGCGCTCATGCCCGCTGTGGGATCGTAAAACACCGGATCGTAGCCGAAACCGCCTGCGCCGCGACGGGCTTCGAGAATCCGCCCTCGCCATTCGCCGTCGGCCAGGACAGGCTCTTCGTCGTCCGGCATCACGAAGCACGCCACGCAGCGAAATGCCGCGCCGCGCTGCGCCGCGGCCACCCCGCATAGTTCATGCAGGAGTTTGTCGATATTTGTGGTATCGCTTGCGTTCGGACCGGAGTAGCGCGCCGAATAGACGCCCGGGGCCCCGTCGAGGGCATCGACAACCAGTCCCGAGTCGTCGGCAATTGCGGGCAACCCGGTCGCGGCAGCTGTGTTACGAGCCTTGATCTCGGCGTTCTCGGCGAACGTAAGCCCGTTCTCCTCGGCATCGCGAACGCCAAAATCCGACTGCGGCATCACGATGATATCGAGATCGGCGAGGATCGCCCGGATCTCGGTGAGCTTACCGGGATTACTGCTGGCCAGGACGATTTGCCGCGGCATCTGCACGCCGGAATCCAGGCTAGGGGTTGCTGGCGGCGAGGGCCGCATTCTGCGCGGCAATGATTTCCCGGATACCGGCGCGGGCGAGGCTGCGCATCGCATCAAATTCGTCGTCGGTGAACGCGTGGCCTTCGGCGGTACCCTGCACCTCGACAAATCGTCCGGCTTCATTCATGACGATGTTCATGTCGGTTTCGGCTTCGGAGTCCTCGGCGTAGTCGAGATCCACAACCGGCACGCCCTGGTATATACCGACTGACACAGCGGCAACCTGCCCGTGTATTGGATTGCCTTTGATGAGTCGTTCGGCGGCCAGCCGATTGAGCGCGATCGCCAGCGCGACATAGGCTCCGCTAACTGCTGCCGTACGCGTGCCACCATCAGCCTGGATCACATCGCAGTCGAGCGTCACGGTTTTTTCGCCCAGCGCACGCAGATCGATGACGGCGCGCAACGATCTGCCGATCAGCCGCTGTATCTCGAGGGTTCTGCCGCCCTGCCTGCCGCGCGCCGCCTCGCGCGCCATCCGCGTGTTGGTGCTGCGTGGCAGCATCCCGTATTCGGCCGTTACCCAACCTGAGCCGCTGCCGCGCAGCCACGCCGGTACGCGATTCTCGACGCTCGCGGTGCAAAGCACCCGCGTGTCGCCAAACTCCGCCAGGACGCTACCCTCGGCGTGACGTGTGAAATCGGGCGTAAACCTCACCTGTCGCAGCTCGTCGGCCTGCCGACCGCTTGGACGCATTGTTGTTCTCCCGGTTAACTCTGTAGAGCGGCTGTGGTCAGGATCCCAGCCAGCGCAGAGCTGTCCCTGTCGTATTGTCGGCGTAAGGCGAATTTGTGTTCAACGCCTTGATGCTCAGTGTTTTCAGATTTTCGGCGAGATTGTTTTCCCCGGGCGCGGCAATGCTTGCCATTTCGTCGTCGGCAATACCGGACCACAGTCCGTCGCTGCATGCGAGCAGCACGTCGCCCGGCAACAGGCTGCGTTTCGCCGTGATGCTCATGTCGGGTACCGGCCCATCGCCGCCGATGCAGCATTCGACAAAGTTGCGCATCGGGTGATCGAGGGCCTCTTGCTCCGTAATCGCGCCCTCCTGGATCAGTACCTCGACATGGCTGTGATCACGCGAGCGCTGTAACACCTTCCCGCCACGCACCTGGTAGATACGGCTGTCGCCGATATGTGCCCAAAACGCGCCGCTCTCCTGCACCAGGCATATCGCACAGGTTGCGCGCGGCCGAAAATCGACCGCGGTGTCGCGACCGAGACCAACGACGTTGTCATGTGCTTTCGCGAGAGCCATGTACAGGAACCCCTGTGGGTCAAAGACCGGCAGCGGTGTCGACATGAACAGGTCCTGTACGGTCTTGAGCCCGGTTTCCGCTGCCCGCGCGCCTTCGGAATGTCCGCCCATGCCGTCAAACACCAGCATGATCGCCGCATCGTCGGCCACTATCACGGCGGCGCGATCCTGATTGTCCTGTCGATCACCGAGCGCGGAGACTTTGGCGTATTCGATTTGCATGGCAGGTTGGGTCGCAGCTGGTTTCAGGATTTCGGGCTGGCTTACTCAACCCGGGCGCTTCGGATGATGTGCCCGACTGATCGACAGTTCCTGAAGCAGGCTGCGAACGAAATAAGTAAACTGTCCCCACGATTGCGGCCGAAGTATGCCGCGTCACACACCTGAAAAACGTGATCGATGCGGCACAAATCGGAGACCGATACTGATGTTATACAGCATGACGGGCTTTGCGCGACAGTCGGCGGAGCTGCCGTTCGGCACGCTGACCTGGGAAATACGTACCGTCAATCATCGCTATCTGGACGTGCAGTTTCGCCTTCCGGACGAGTTGCGACCGAAAGAACCGGCGCTTCGGCAACAGGTCAGCACCTTACTGAGTCGCGGCAAGATCGAATGTGCGCTGCGTTTCCAGCGCGCGTTCGATCAGAGCAGTGAGTTGCTGCTCAACACGGATCTCGTGAGGCTGCTCCGCAAACGAACGGCCGAGCTGGCGCGACTGCTCCCCGAGACAACGGCGTTGAACCCGATCGACGTGCTTCGCTGGCCGGGTGTCGTCCAGGAGCCCGAAATCGATGCCGAGCCGTTGTTCGATGCAGCCGCAGCGTTGCTGCTGCAGACGCTCGATGAACTCAAGACAATGCGGGGCAGCGAAGGCGCGCGCATCGGAGCGATGCTCGGGCAGCGCTGCGATGAAATTGAAGCGATTGCGAGCGCCGTACGCAAACGTATGCCGGAAGTTCTCGCAGCCGCACACGCGCGGCAGAAGGAACGCATTGAGCGACTCGATGTCGACGCCGATCCCGCACGGCTCGAAGTCGAATTGGCCCTGATTGCACAAAAAAACGATGTTGATGAAGAGATTGACAGGCTCGACAGTCATGTAACCGAAATTCGCCAGGTGCTCGAGGCTGACGAGCCTGTCGGCAGACGTCTCGATTTCCTGATGCAAGAGTTGAACCGTGAGGCCAATACTCTTGCATCCAAAGCGGCAGAGACCCAAACCACAAAAGCCGCTGTCGAACTCAAGGTGTTGATCGAGCAAATGCGCGAACAGGTCCAGAACATCGAATGACAGAATCGAACCGGCAAGAATCGGCTCAGCTATTCGTAATCGCCGCGCCGTCGGGGGCAGGCAAGACTACGCTCGTCAAGGCGCTCGTCACCCGCCATCCGGATCTCCGATTTTCAATTTCCTATACGACTCGAGCCAAGCGACGAAACGAGGCGGACGGCGTCGACTACCTGTTCGTCGGTACCGAGGAGTTCCAAAGACTGATGGACAGCGGCGAGTTGCTCGAGTCCGCCGAAGTGTTCGACAATCACTACGGCACCAGCCGAACGCAAGTAGAAAAACAGCTCGGCGCAGGCCACGATGTTATTCTCGAAATCGACTGGCAAGGCGCTCGTCAGGTCCGTGAGTCCATGCCCGAGGCAGTCAGCGTTTTTATCCTGCCGCCATCACTGGACGAACTCGAGCGCCGCCTGCGGGAGCGTCGCACCGACAGCGAGGCGGTCATCGAGCGCCGCCTCAGGGATGCCACAAACGATATGTCCCACTGGGACGAGTTCGATTATGTGATCATTAACGACGATCTCGACACCGCCGTCGCTGATCTCGAGGCCGTGCTCGGCGGCACCGGCGGAGCGTGCTCGACGGATAACGTGATGCTGCGCCGGGCCGTCGCGGGGATTGTCGGCTAGTCCGAAATCCTGGATTTCCTCTATCAGACTAAAGTAGACTGGTCAGTCTTGTGTGTGAATATGGCAGCTGAGGAAAGCAGCATATGGCCAGAATTACGGTCGAGGACTGCCTGGACAACATCGACAATATCTTCGAGATGGTGCTCGTTGCCGCAAAGCGCGCACGGCGCCTTGCGCACGGCGCCGATGCGATGGTCGAGCTCGAGAATGACAAACCCACGGTGATCGCGTTGCGCGAAATTGCCGACGGGCATATCACTCCGGCAATTCTCGACGAGATCGAACAACCTTCGACTGACGACTTCATGCAGCCCGAAGTCAACGATGACCTGCTGCCTATGCGGGGCATCTCGATCGGCGACTGAGGGGCCCGAAGCCGGCAGCTGTCGTCCGCTGCCGAATTCCATCTCAGCACCCCGGCAGCGCTGCCGGCATGTCCCCCGATCGCGACAGATTCCCCGCGACCCGGGTATGATCGGGGCATGGATTATGCTGCAAACCTGTTGTCACGCCTGCCCGGTGGGTCGCGACGCGACCACGGTTTTCGGCGCCTGGTTACGACGCTCGAGTCGTACCTGCCCGCCTCGCAAATCGACCAGATTATCGGGGCTTACCATTTCGGGGCCGCCGCACACCAGGGTCAGAAGCGCAAGTCTGGCGAGCCGTATATCTCCCATCCGGTTGCGGTGGCTCAGGAGCTTGCCGACATGCATCTCGATGCCCACGCCATAGCCGCCGCGCTTCTGCATGACGTAGTCGAGGACACATCGATTTCAATCGCCGATATCCAGGACAAGTTCGGCGAGGAAGTTGCATTGCTCGTGGATGGTGTCAGCAAACTCGACCAGATTCAGTTCCGCAGCCAGGCGGAAGCACAAGCCGAAAGTTTTCGTAAGATGATGCTCGCGATGATCGGCGACATTCGGGTCATTCTCGTAAAACTCTCCGACCGACTGCACAACATGCGCACGCTCGACGCAATGCCGCCAGACAGTCGACGCCGTATCGCCCGCGAGACACTCGATATCTATGCGCCGATTGCGAACCGACTTGGCATCAATCGTATGAAGATCGCGCTCGAGGATCTTGGCTTCCGCCACCTGTACCCGTTTCGCTATCGCGTGCTCTCGAACGCTCTGAGCAAAAGCAAAGGCAGTCAGCGCCAGATCGTCAAACGCATTTCCGCCGAGATCGAGAAAGCGTTGGCGAATGAGGAAATTGACGCGGAGGTCATTGGCCGCGAGAAACATCTTTACAGCATCTATAAAAAGATGTCTGAAAAAAATATCGTGTTGAACGACGTCGTTGATGTATATGGATTTCGCATTATCGTCGACGACGTAAATTCCTGTTACCTGGCACTTGGCCTCGTGCACGGACTGTACAAACCGATGCCTGGTCGCTTCAAAGACTACATCGCGATTCCGAGGCTTAACGGCTATCAGTCATTGCATACGACGTTGTTCGGACCAAACGGCTTGCCGCTCGAAGTTCAGATCCGCACGCGACATATGGATCGGGTTGCACAATCCGGTGTGGCTTCACACTGGCAATACAAGGCTGAAGAGAAATCCGACGCGACCCCGCAACGTCGCGCCCGCGAGTGGCTGGCCAATCTGGCTGAAATACAGCAGTCCGGATCGTCCGAGGAGTTTCTCGAAAGCGTCAAGGTCGATCTGTTTCCGGACAAGATCTATGTGTTTACGCCCAAGGGCGACATCATGCCGCTGCCCAAAGGTGCAACGACCGTCGATTTTGCCTATGCCGTGCATACGCATGTCGGTAACCGTTGCGTCGAGGCCAAGGTTGATCGCGCGCTCGTGCCTTTGCGCACGACGCTCGAAAATGGTCAGACCGTCGAAATCGTAACCCGTCGCGGGGCATCGCCGAACCCGAACTGGCTGTCCTTCGTTCGCACCGCCAAAGCGCGTTCGGCGATCCGTCAACACATGAAGAACATGCGTTCGACCGAGGCGCTCGACCTTGGCAAACGACTGCTCGATCGCTCGCTCAAGGACCTGGGTTCATCGCTGCGCAAGATCGGCAAAATCCGCATGCGCAAGGCCGTCAGGGAACTCGGTCTTCAAAACGATGCGGAACTTTTTGAACAGCTGGGCCTCGGCCAGCGTCTCGCGCCGCTTACCGCAAGATTTCTGGTAGGGGTCAGCGAGGACGATTCGTCAAAACCGCGTAACGCGAGCCTCGTAATCGCCGGCACTGAAGGCATGGTCGTCAGCTACGGCAAGTGCTGTCATCCAATTCCGGGTGACGAAGTCATGGGCTATCTTAGCTCGGGCCGCGGCATCGTGATACACCGCAACAAGTGCCGGAACCTGATGAATTTCCGCAAACAGCCCGAAAAGTGGATCACTGTCAGCTGGGAGAAAGACATCGATCGCGATTTCACAAGTCAGATACAGATCGAAACCCACAACAAGACCGGCGTACTCGCGGAAGTCGCGGCCACGATCGCAGATTGCCGCTCGAATATCGAGCAGGTCTCCGTCATGGGCCGACAGGACGATTCCTCCGTGCTGACCTTTCTGCTGCACGTCAAGGATCGCAAGCACCTTGCGCAAATCATGCGCAACGTACGCAAGATGCATACCGTAATTCGAGTCGCGCGAGACGGCACCTAGACAGGCGGGTAGCACAATGACGAAGGAAGCAATTCATAGCAGCAAGGCTCCGGCGGCTATCGGCACTTACTCGCAGGCGATCCGGGCCGGCAAACTCGTATTCCTTTCGGGCCAGATCCCACTCGACCCCGTGACGATGCAGATCGTCGAGGGTCCGTTCGAAGCGCGGGCACGACAGGTATTCGACAATCTGCAGGCGGTCACAAAAGCAGCCGGCGGCAGTCTCGATCAGATCGTCAAACTTACGATATTCCTGACGGACCTCGACGACTTTGCGACCGTCAACGCGGTCATGGAAGATTACTTCGAAAAACCGTATCCGGCACGTGCCGCCGTCGGTGTCGGGTCGTTGCCGAAGGGTGCTGACG
>Ga0224512_10002323_pt1 | contig 17509 bp, 14 predicted proteins | sample SF_May12_sed_USG_4_FD_169103 | JGI IMG/M metagenome (GOLD analysis project Ga0224512, IMG submission 169103) | Sediment microbial communities from San Francisco Bay, California, United States - SF_May12_sed_USGS_13 | ecosystem: Environmental > Aquatic > Marine > Sediment | place: USA... | reverse complement strand
GTCTTGACCTGGACCGTCCCGAGCAATGTCTCCCAGTGCTCTGTCACCTCCGCGAGAACGGCATCGAGATCGCTCTCGCGATAGCGGGCGATCAGCGCCCGGGCCTCTCCGGCTGACCCGCATTGTCCGACAAACGAAACGACTTCGATGCTCTCGCCCGCGCCGATCTCCACCACGCTCTGCAAGGCCGCGCAGGGGTCGAGACCGGCGCCGGTTGTCCCGGACAACGGCGTTTTCCCGACCAGCGCCGCGGGCGCCGCAGGTCCGCCGCCGCAACCAAGAAACTCAGTGCGATCGCCCGTCCAGGCCGTCTGTTTACCGCCGAGATCTGCAAAGGCGACACGGCCGGAGAACGCGATGCTCCAGGGATTGCGGGCCAGCATCGCGCCGGTGGTCCCATCGATCTCCGTCCTGATGAACGGACCCGAGGCGCCACGGGACGTGCCGAGCACCCACTCCGCATAGGTTGTGACCGATAGCCGGCGGGACCTTGCCGTCATGTTTCGAAGGATCAGGCGTGAAATCTTGATCGGGTCGGCAAGCGGCACGTATTGCAGCAATTCGAGCGCGATGCCGTTCGTCTGGTGTTCGAAGCGGCTGTAGCCGTGACCGTGGCGAGCAATGTAGGTTCCGCCGTCCCGGATCGGCTGCGCCGTTGCGCTCCATAGATCCAAGGTCTCTTCGTCGCGAACGTAGATCGCCTCGCCTGTCGGGTCTCCGACCGGGTCGTTCGACCAAGGCGTCAGCTGGTTGTCGCGGCTGTTTTCAGCCCAGGTGTAGCCGCTCCCCTCCGCCGCCACCTGGAAGCCGAAGCCGGGATTTGCGACCACGTTAATCCACGGTGCAGGCGTCGTATGGCTAGCGTCGAGGATGGTCACATACTCCCGGCCGTCCTTGTCGAACCCGCCATGGCCGTTGAAGAACTCGAGATCCGCTGGCGCACACGCCGGCGACGGTTGTGGCGCCGGCATCGGAGGCTTTTGACGCTGGACCGGTGATGGCCGGATCGGCGACTGCGGCAGCCGGGCGAGTTGGTCGGCGATGGCACCGCGGTGGGCGACCAGCGCGACACGGGCGGTTGATTGAAGCAAGGCTCGGGCATCGCCGCTCATCAGATCGGCGCGCAGCGCATAGACCGCGCCTTGCGCGAGCTCTTCGCCGAAACGCGACCGCGATTGATTGCTCCGCACGGCGCTCTCGATCGCGATCTGAAGATCCTGCATGTAAGAGGATGCATGCTCGTTGACGATGACAAGGTCAACTTCGAGGCGTTTCATGTGCCAATATTCGTGAGCGCGCAGCAGTTGGCGAACCTGGACGATGTCCGCAATATCGTCGATACGCAGGAGAACGATGGGAAAGTCGCCGGAAATGGCGTGCGGCCACAGGCCTGACTGGGAACCCGCCCCGTGAATGATCGCTTCCGAGGGCGACCTGAAGCGCGGGTCGGCGTATAGGATCGGTGCAGCCAGTCGCTGAAAGTCGGCTGCCTCCTCCGCCTCGACATCGAGATGGCGAAGCTGGACCTGGGCCTGGGTCCACGCAAGAGTCTTCGCCCGGTTGAACGCGCTGCGATCATGATGTTTGTCGACGAGATCCAGAAGCTCGACCCACGATGACGCGACAACGGTCCAATAGGCGACGCGTACCACCTTACCGGGCGCAATCACCACGCGATGTCTGAGCGAAAAGACCGGGTCGAGAACAGTCCCGGTTGTGTTCGAAAGCGGTCGGCCATCCGCGATGGCAGCAGCCGCGCCGACTGAACGGCCCCGGCCCACGAAACGCGCCCGGTCGGACTCGTACTGCGGATCGGCGACGATCTCGCCTTCCACGACGGCGAAATGGGCGGCCCATACCCGCGGCTCATCGTGCGACCGCGGGCGGCGTGTCGCGATGAGCGCACCGAATTCGGCGACATGCTCGGTTTGGACGAACATCTTGGCGAAAGCCGGGTGCGCGTTATCGGCGGCCGGCGTCGTCAAGACCACTTCAGCGTAGGATGTGAGCTCGATCTCACGCGGACTGCGTCCGCTGTTGGTCACCGATATGCGGCGAACCTCGCCGTCGTCCTCGCCAGAGACGAGAACTTCCATGGTGGTCCTCAACGTGCCATTGCGGCGGATGAATTCAGCATGATCCTCACCGAAGACGGCTTCGTCGTATTCCGCATCGCGCCCGAGCGGGTGCGCGCCAGCAGACCAGACTTTTCCGCTCTGTGTATCCCGCAGGAAGATAAAAGAGCCCCAGTCGTCGCAGGTCGTGTCCTCTCGCCAGCGTGTCACGGCAATATCGCGCCAGCGGCTATAGCCCGCACCCGCTGCCGTCAGCATCACCGCGTAGCGCCCGTTTGACAGCAGATGCGTGATCGGAACGCCGTTGGCCGACGCCGTGATGCGGCGCACCGTCGGGGCCTTGGCACTGGCCTCGACTGCAGAAGCCTTTACCTCTTCGGCCCGCGGATGCGCAATGGCGACGTACCGGGGCGTGCGTTCCTGAAGCAGCAGCTCACTGGCCTTGATCATGGGTTCGCGGTGGAACCGGGCGCGCATTTGACCATCATGCAGGGCGTTCGCGATGGCAACGATGGTCAGCCCCTGGTGATGGGCCATGAAGGTGCTTACGATCGCAACGTCCTCGTTGGCGGGAAGTCGCGATTGGGTGAAATCGAGGGCTTCGTAGAAACCGTAGCGGCCAATCGCGCCCATCGCGGCAAGGCGAGTGTAGTTTTGTCGTGCGCCGTGCGGGTCCACCATGGCGGCAAGACCCGTTGCGTAGGGCGCAATCACCACATTTTCGGAGAGGCCGCGCTTCAGGCCGAGACCGGGAACGCCGAAGTTGGAATACTGGTAAGTGAATTCCATGTCGCGGGCGTTATAGGCGGATTCCGAGATGCCCCAGGGAACGCCCCGCGATCGTCCGTAAGACTGCTGTCGCTCCACCACCAGACGGTTGGTCTGCTCCAGCAGGCTGCCGACCGGCGCGCGCATCACCAGCGACGGCATCAGATATTCGAACATGGATCCGGACCAGGAGATCAGCGCCGATCCGTTTCCGAGAGGTGTCGCGGCCCGGCCGAGGTGAAACCAATGGCGTGTCGCAACGTCTCCCTTGGCGACAGCGAACAGGCTGGCGAGCCGTGCTTCCGAAGCGAGCAGATCGTAGCAGCTCGGGTCGAGGCTATTGTCGGCAAGGGAATAGCCGATCGACAGCAGTTTCCGCTCAGGGTCGAGGAGAAACGCGAAATCCATCGCAATCGCCATCTCACGCGCGGCGTTGGCGAGGGCACCCAATCGGAGCTTCAGTTTTTCCGGAGCATCGGCGATCTGAAGCCGGTCACGGCCATGCTCGGCGATGGCCGTCTTCAGCGCCTCGATCCAGAAAACCAGATCCGCGGAGCCGTTGTCTGCGACCGCGGGTATGACCTTCCGGGCAGCCTCGGCAGCGTTTTTCGCAAGCCGCTCGAGGATCGGCAGCAGCGTCTCAGTGGCCTGCTCTCCATTCAATTGGGATTCGATCTCTTCAACGATGGAGGCGAGCTGGCGCGCGCGCTGGTCATTCGCAGCGGGCATGGCGTCGACGGCTTCACGCGTCAGCCGCAGATTGTCGGCAATGCCGCGCCGAGCATCTGGCGCCAATAAGGCGTCCGTCCACTCTTCGCATGCGTTGGCGAGCACGATCAAATGACCGGCGAGGTTTCCGCTGTCCACGGAAGAGACGTAAGCGGGCTCGAGCACACGCAGATTCTTTGTCCCGTACCAGTTGAAGAAATGGCCCTTGAACCGCGGGAGCTTTTGCATCGAGCTGAATGTCGCTTCCAGCCGCTCCACCGTCTCTGTAGTTCCGGCCCAGCCGAAGTCGCGGGCGGCGACGGTGGAGAGCAGATAGAGACCCATGTTGGTAGGCGAAGTCCGGTGGGCGACGACCGGCTTCGGATCCTCCTGGAAATTGTCCGGCGGCAACATGTTGTCTAACGGCGTCACGAACGTCTCGAAGAAGCGCCAGGTGCGACGGGCGGTGAGCCGTAAGTCGCGCGCATCCCGATCTGGGACCACGAGCTTCGCTGCGACGGACGGCGACCGGCTGGCCCACATGGCGAGTGCCGGCGCGGTCAGCCATAGCAGTGCAAACGGCATCACGAGTGGCCAGGATGACGGCGCCAATCCAATCGCGCTGGCTGCCATGACAAGCCCGAGCGATGTGCCCCCCGCCATCTGCCGATAGAAGCCGCGCAGCGCCAGCCTCGGACTCCCCTTCGTTTTTGCGGCCGTCGTCCATTCGAGCAGGTGGCGGCGTGTCGCGAACAATCGCACCAGCGTTCTAACGATGGCATCACCCATTCGCCAGGCTTGATCGGCGAGGAACGCGACCGAAAGCAGGGTCTGCGTGGCTGCGAGCCGCAGGTCAGCAGCGAGCATGCGAACGTGATTGCGAAGACGAATGCCGGTGTGATGCGGCAGCACGGAAAAAAAGATCGGAAGGAATGCCGGGATCGCGATGGCGGCGAGAACGAGCAAGGCTCCCACCATGCTTGAAGGCATGGGTAGCAGCCAGCACACCCCGAGGAGCATAAGCGTAAACGGCGCAAGCAGCGAACGCCTCAAGTTGTCCAGCATCTTCAAGCGGCCGATCAACGGAACCGCAAGACTCCCCGTTAAGTGCCCGAACACCCAGGGAAGGAGCTGCCAGTCGCCGCGCGCCCAGCGATGCTGGCGTTTGCCAGCGACATCGTAGCGAGGCGGGAATTCTTCGACGACCTCGACGTCAGAGGCGAGGCCGGCGCGCGCGAAAACGCCCTCGAAAAGATCATGGCTGAGCAGAGCATTGTCGGGAACGCGGCCGGCAAGAGCTGCCTCGAAGGCGTCAACGTCGTAGATACCCTTGCCGGTATAGGACCCTTCACCGAAGAGGTCCTGGTAGACGTCCGAGACGGCCGCCGCGTAAGGATCGATACCACCGGGAGTAGAGAAGACCCTTTGATAGAACGAACCCTCGCGGCCGACCGGCAGCGAAGGCGTGACGCGCGGCTGTAGAATGGCGTAGCCGTCGACGATGCGCTGCTCGACGTCACTGAATCTCGGCCGATTCAGCGGATGGGCCATCTTGCCGATCATCCGCAGCGCTGCATCTCTCGGCAGCCTGGTATCGGCATCGAGGGTGATGACGTAACGGACATCGGCCGGCACCTGCAGCGCGCGCTCCGCGATGGGCATGAACGTCGTGTCGGTGGCGCCGCGCAGAAGCCGGTTGAGCTCATGCAGCTTGCCTCTTTTGCGCTCCCATCCCATCCACTTGTTCTCGCCCGTATTGAAGACACGGTGCCGGTGCAGCAGGAGGAAGCGGTTACCCCCGGGACCCGGTCCGTAAATGCGGTTCAGTTGTCCGATCGCCTCGGCGGCCACGGCGAGCAGATGGGCATCGCCCTCGAGGACCTCCTTGTCCGCATCGACGCCGTCCGATAGCAGAGCGAAAGTGAGATCGCCGTCGGCGCCGGCGAGGTGGTGGACCTCCAGCCGTTCAATCTGCTCCAGAAGGTCGGCTTCGCTGGTCAGCAGCGTCGGCACGGCGACGAGCGTTCGAAGCGATTGCGGAACGCCTGCCGTGAGTTTAAGAGCCGGCAAGGTCATCGCGCCAAAACTCCAAGTGACTGCGCGGTTGACGAGCGAAATTGCTACCTCGGTCGCCGGGAGAAACCCAATCAGAGCAAACAGCACCAGCCAGCCGACAGTGAGTCCGGGGATCCAAAGCGCCCACAGGGCGAGCAACAGCAGTGCCGCGGCCACAAACAGGTTCGCGCCGACATAGCCGCCAATACCGAGGCGATTGTAGAAGCGGCTGATCCACAGACGCAGAGGCGGCCGAAACCCGATTGTTCGCTCGAGTGCGCGCCGACCCCCGGCGATCAGGTGATAGCCGGGATCGGCGACACGCTCCGCCTCCACCGCATCGACTGCTCCAGCCGCCGCCACCTGTGACGCATTCAGCGCATGATCGGCAATTTCGAGTTCCGAGGACGACGAGCCGCGGGCCAGCTGCTCGATCGCGCTTCGGTATGAATTGCGTGAGGGAAAATCCATTGCGGCAAATGCGCTTGCCGAACATAGCCGCTCATCAACAAGGCTTACGCTCTCGAACAGCTCTTCCCAATCAATATCGGAAATCAGCCGCATGCTGGTGATGACATTGCGCACGCTGACGTTTGACGCGCCCTTGCTCCGTTGCTCGTGCTGCACCACCTTATCTATCGAAGCGCCCTGAAGTCTGAGCCGCTCCTCCAGCCATCCGAGCGCCGGCGTTGTTACTGGATCCTGGCCCCTCAGCCGCTTCGCTAGGTGTGCGGCGAAGGTTTCGGACAAAGTCCCAGATGAGCGCGTGGAGATATCCGTTTCGAGCGCGGATCGGGCATCTCCTGATACGAAAAGCCGGTCGGCCAGCGCGTCGGCATCTGCCCGCGCTATTCCTCCGGCCGTAATCTCATCGGCCAGCCGGCGCAGGTTCTCGATGAGTACGATGCGCAGCGTGATCGCAGCAGCCCACAGCTCGCCGATCGTGAGCGGCTGAACCCGCTGATAGGCTGCAATGAAGCGACGCAATATGACGGGATCGAAGAGGCTGTCGGTGTGGGCAACGAAAGCCCAGGCAAGGCCGAACACCCTCGGATAACCGACGAACGGCCCCTCAGCCAGTTTCGGTAGTTGGCGATAATAGCCGGGGGGCAGGCCATCCCGAATCTCTCGGATCTGCTCGTCGACGACATGATAGTTGTCAAGGAGCCATTCTGCCGCCGGAACTACGCCGCGGCCGCTCTCCAGCTCCACGGCGCTCGCGCGATAGGCCGCGAGCAACACCGAGGCATTGTCATTCAGCCGGGTGTGCAAAGACAGAACGGCTAGCGGTCTGGTCGTTACCAGTTGTGCGGCCGCAAGGCTTTCCGCGTGCTGCTCAAGCCGTTCGACGCCAAAAATCTCTTCCCGCACCGGGGCGATGTCGTTCCATGGAGGCGATGGAATGCGATGCCCGAGAGCATGACGAAGGATCGAGTTCACGCGCGCTTCTCCGGCCAGCGCTGGCCCGGGATGCGCGCCGAGGCGAGCAAGCCTATCTGAGGAGCCGCGTGCGGTACGTCCCGGATGGCTGCACTCCCTCCAGTCCCTTCAGTACGAACAGCCATTTGAAGATCACCGGCGTATGACCTGCGCGCATTGTCATCAGTTGCCGCTGGAACGTTGGGCCGGAACGCCATTGCCATCCGGGCTCATACCCTTGAGAAACTTGAACAGGTCGCTGTCCGTGGACAGTACCAGGGTGGTGTTTTCGGCGATGATGGACTTGTAGGACTGCATGGTCCGGGTGAATTCATAGAACGCCACCGCTTCGGGACTCTGGTTGTAAGCCGTTGCGTAGATTTCGGTGGCTTTCGCGTCCGCCACGCCGCGGATCTCTTCGACCTGCCGGTAGGCTTCAGACTGGATCTTGTTCAGATCGCGCACGCGATTGCCGCGGATCCTGGCGGCCTCGCCGTTACCTTCCGACAGGAAGCGTTCCGCGATCTGCCGTCGCTCGCTGATCATTCGATCATAGATCTTCGGGCGCACGCTTTCATTGTAGTTGATGCGCTTGAAGCGGATATCGAGCAGTTCTATACCAAACACGCGAACCTTCTCCGCAGCCGCGGCAAAGATCTCCTGCTCGACCAGTTGGCGTCCCTTCTGGATCGGCACTAGCGACCCCATATCGAGCTCCTTTTCCGCGTCGGTCAGCAGCGCATCGCGCAGCGGCACGCGATCTTTGGTGGTGCGGATGATCTCGATCAGCTCATGCTTGGCGACTGCGTTGCGGGTCTCGCTGCCCAAAATGTCGTCCAGCCGCGACTGGGCACTGCGTTCATCGCGCAGCCGCAGAAAGTACTGGAGAGGATCTGTTATCCGCCAGCGGGCGAAAAGGTCCACCGAGATGTAGAGCTTGTCCTTGGTGGGCATGTCCGAAGGGCTGCCGTCCCACTCGAGCACCCGTTTGTCGATGGGATTGACCTCCTGGATAAAGGGCACCTTGACCTTGAGCCCAGCGGTCGTCACCGGTTCGCCGACGGGCTTGCCGAACTGAGTGATGATCATCTGTTCGACTTCGCTCACCGTGTAGATCGAGCTGATGGCGAGATACGTTCCGAGACCCAGGACCACCAGCAGGGCGATTTGCAGGCTCTTGCTCATTTCAGGATCCCCTGCTGAGTGTCGAGATTCAGCAGCGGCAGGATGCCGTGCGTTTGCTCATCGACAATAATCTTGGAGCGTATTCCCGGCATGACGTCCTGCAGGGTCTCTATATATATGCGGCGGCGGGTGACCTCCGGCGCCTTGGTGTACTCAGCCAGTAAGGCGCTGAACCGAGCGACATCGCCCTCCGCTTCATTGATTCTCTTCAGCCGATAGCCGTCGGCCTCGCGGATCCGCTGGTCCTTCTCGCCCTCGGCCAGCGGGATCACCTTGTTGTAATCGCGACGGGCTTCGTTGATCAGCTTCTCTTTCTCCTGCTGCGCCTGGTTGACCTCGTTGAAAGACTCCTGCACCGGTTTGGGCGGATTGATGTTCTTCAACTGCACCTGGTCGATGCTGATCCCCATCGCGTACTTGGTGGAGAGCGCCTGCATTTTGGTCAGGGCTTCCGTTTCGATCTCCTGCCTGCCGATGGTAATCACCTCGTCCACGGTGCGATCGCCGACGACTTCGCGCATTACCGATTCCGAAACATAGCGTAGCGTTTCACTCGGCTCCCGAACTTCGAAGAGGAACTTAACCGGATCCGAGATGCGGTACTGCACCACCCATTCCACCAGCGCGGCGTTCAGATCACCTGTGACCATCTCAGTTTCCCGCTTCGTGTCCCGCCTGCCGTCGCGAGGACCCTGGTACGGATCGGTGGCGCCCGGCGTCGTGAACCCGAACTCCTGTTTCAGCTGCCTTTTGACCGGAACGATTGTGGCTAGGTCCGCGCCCAGCGGCAGCTTGAAATGCAGCCCCGGGGGAACTTCCTTGAGATACTTACCAAAGCGTTGCACTACCGCGACAGAGTCGCTCGGTACCGTGTAATAAGCCGTCCATGCGCCGAGGGCCGCAAGAATGAGGACGGCAACGACGATGAAGCCGCTGGCACCACCGCTCGGCAGCATCTGATTGAGCCAACCCTGCCCTTGCCGCAGCAAATCCTGAATATCGGGGGGTTTGCCTCCGCTACTCCAGGGGCCGTTACCGTTTTGCGATGGCACTGCGAAGCCCTCCTTTTTTGGGCGTGCTCGAATTGACGCTCGGCGTCTTTGCGTTACGCTGAGCTGGACTGACGCTTACGACACTACTCTCTTGCGCGCGCCGTTGGGCGGTTTTCACTCTCGAGCAAGCATCATTCAATTGAGGGACCGCTTATTAAATTATTTTCCTCCTCTGCCCCCAAACCTTCTGTGCGGCAGCGTACTTAGCTGGCGAACACCCCTGTGCCCATTCATCGGTCGAGACCCACGAGGGCCAACCTCCGCGTTTGGCGGCTCCGGTGACACCTAAGCTGATGAGTGCCGGGCATTTTCCCGGCGAGTTCATGCCGTGTGGCTGGTTTTCTCGCCGCAGGCGGCCAAGGGGCATCCCCCAGACACCGAGATGCGCGGCAACCTGGGCGGCAGGCGGGCTGCGCAGGGCAACCGCCGGCAGCCGTGTGGTGTGTACGCTGCCGCACCGACGACAACCGGGCACCCTGGTATAGATGAACATAATCCACCAAAGAGAGGACGGTTTAATGAACGACAACACTGACAAGACTGCAGAAATCCAATCAAAACTGCGAGAAGCGGAGATGAAGCTCAGAGAGCAAAAGGGTGAACTGCGAGATGCAAAAAGCCGCGGCGTTCGATTAGCAGTCGGGTCCGCTATAGGGGGATTCCTGCTGTTTGCAATCGGAGGTCAGTGGTTCCCCGGCTACCAGCTCGACAGTACCGCCGAGGCCACTTCAAACCAAATGGCCACCAGTGCTGTGAGTGAGCTCATGTCCCAGCTCTGTGCGGAGCGCTTCATGACGACATCAGGACTGGATGCCAGACTGGCTGCCCTGGATGAGGCAAGCGGTGACTGGAATAAGTCCAATTACATTCGAGACGGCGCGTGGGCTAACGCCCCGGACGGCGAAAAGGCTGATTACGCCACCGCCGAAAGGTGCAGGAATCTGATCGGAAAACGTGTTTCAGAACAGTCGGCGAAGGCTTCCTGATAGCAGCGCGCCCAGCCACTTTAGAGGATTTGGCAATTGGCCGCGGGTGAATAGCCTGCGGCCCGTGGCTTCTTTTTTTGATCTAAGATCAGGTGGCGAGGGGCGGCGATCAACGCTCAGGAGCGAGACCCCATGACCAAGTCGGACAAGAGAAACGCGGAAGCCGATCCGCTCAACTTCCCCAATCCAAGTCGCAGCTACGACGAAACGGGACATGGCGTCCGCTTTTGGGGCTATGACCGAGCCTTCGAGCTTTCGTTTTTCGTCGAAGACCGCGCGCTATCCAAGGTCAGTCCGGAAACCAGCGCCGATGAGGCCGGATTTTTGAACGCCTTTGATGTCAATCGCGATCAGATCTGCGCGGTGGCTTGGGACATCTATTCACGGCGTCACAAAGCTGCACACCTCTTTTCATACACTTTGACCGCTTCAGACTTCTAAGGCGCCATCACCGGCGGGACCTGGACGGCGGGGCTTTGAGTTCTCCGGATGCGGGATGGGTCTTGCAGGACTCGGTCTTAGTCAATTCGTCAACTCCGTTACCGCCGCCCGAGCGCTCATAGCACTCGGAATATCTGCCAATGCGGCGTACCCGATACGATGTATGGCTCGATATCCTTGCTCCACTGCTTGTGGGCTTCGATGGTCCCAAGCTTCTCCTATGCCCTACCCAGATCGGCGAGATCTTCAATTTCCACCTCAGACTGAATGGTTGATTCCAACGCGCCGACCGACCCGGTCAAAAGCCGAACCTTATCTGCCGTCCAACCGACTTGCGCTCCGATTTCTTCGTTCCAGCGCTTAAACATGTCGATCACGGTCTGCTTGTGACCAAAACGAGCTTCTATTTGCCAGCGTGCAATCATGATGGTTTATTTTCTCCTTCCAATGCATCGGGGATCAATTGTCTCATTACAACACAATCTCTCTGCCGTTTACCGCCCGGCTGACCAGAAGTTCAGGCGTCAGTTCTCACAACCCAACACACGTTTGCTACTTGCCAGTGCAAATCCCAAATGATGTTGGATTGTGAGAACTGACCCCAAGTGCTCCACCAAATAGGCGCGCGTAAGGGGCCCTGGAACCCCCGAGCGCCCGTCTCTTTAACTCCTATCACTGCCCGAATATCTGAAAGTACTGGTACGCTTCCTGAAAAAATCGCGGCGGGCAAGCTAACGCCTGTACTACCGTGAGTTCGACATATTCGTATCCGGGCCTAAAGAAAACTCTTCCCGAAACAACCCCTCTCGCAGGGTCGTAGTTTGAGGGGATCTGTCTAAACGACTTGCCGTTCCATGCCAGGATGCGAAGATCCTTGCGTTCACCATCGAAGGCGACCCCGCCGACGTACAAGCTCACGTCCGCGTAGCCGGACTTGGAGAGCTCACCAGTAAAGCCGAGTCGGTAGGTCACGCCTGAACTTCTTGCCATCCCAACGACTCAGGGCGCCGGGATTGCCCCCGGCGCCCACGACCGAACGTGCGGCTCGAGCCCGCGCCTTGCCTACGGCTCGGGAACGAACTCGCGAAGGATCAGGCTGCCGAACTGGTCACCGACGTTGAGCGGCGCCGAGCACGAAGTATGCACCGCCAACGACTGCAGCACGGACCCGCCCTGCTCGACGTCGAACTTGATCTCGGAGGCGAATTTGTTTCCGTCGTTGTCGCTGATGGTGACCAGCCCGCCGATCCCCAGGGTCTCGCCGTTCGGCGTAACCGTGATCTCGTTGGCGTCCTTGGTCATCACGACGCGCACGGGCGAGGCGCCCGCCGGATCGCCGGAGCAGTCCGTCTTGCCGCCCTGATTGTTGTTCGACGCGCCACAGCTCTGGCCCGTGTACTCGAAGACCAGGGCGGTTGGCTTGCCGTCGGCACAGGACTTCGGCGGATCCTCCACAGTCACCGTGGTCGACGCCTGAGCCGAACACATGAGCTCCGGGTTACCGTTGAGCGTGGCGTTGGCGGTGACAATGTTCGTGGTGGTGGCGAGAATCTCGGTAATGATGGAGAAACTCGCGACCTCACCGCTCGCCAGGTCGATGACGTTCTGCCCAGGTGCCGGAATTGGGCCCAGCTTGTCATCCACGAGGGTTACCTTGGCCGGGTCGCCCTGGTTGGTCACCGTGTAGGTGTAGGTCACCTCGCCGCTGCCAACACCCACGCCGTTGATGCCCACGAGGGTCAGGCTCCCGAACACATCCCCCGCCGCGAGGGGCTGCGAGCAAGAGGTATGGATCCGGTTGAACTCGGTGCCGCCACCGTTGCTGAGCTCGATCCCCGAGTCGGAGTCGAACGGTCCGGTCACCGTGAAAGAGTCTCCCAGCAGCACCGGTGAACCTACCACGCCGTAGAGCTTGGTGAGGTCCTTGTTGCCCGCGGTCACGGTCGCTGCCATTCCGGTATTGACACTGCCCGAGCATACCGACTTGGTGCCCTGGTCGTTGTCGCTCGCGGCACATCCGCCGCCGGTGAACTTGAAGGTCAAGCTCGAGGGCTTGCCGCCCAGCGTCTCGCAGCTCGGCGGCGGGGTGGGAATGATGGTCTCGGGGTCCGCTTGCTTGCTGACCATCACCGCGCACTCGAACTCTTGAATGTTCACCCTCGAGGGGTCCTCATCGGACACTTCACAGCCGGCTGTATCGCCGCCCACAAGAACCGCTCGGCCGATCGCGGTAGCCGTGTTGCGGAATCCATTGGTGACGTTCGGCCGAGTGCAGATGTAGGTTTTGCTCTCACCCGGCCCGAGATCACCGATCATGGCCTCGCAGTCAGGCGCTAGCGGATCGATTACCTTGACGTCGGTGAGCGCCAGGTCCCCGGTGTTGGTCACCACGATTTCGAAGTCCACATCCGAGCCGGCAGTAACGGTGCGCGAATCGTTACCCTCTTCCTGCTTGCGGATGTCGATCATGGGCTTTTGCGTCACCATCACGTTGACCGATTGGGACCGGCGTTCCGCCTTCCCGACGACGCACTGGGAGTTAATTTCAAAGTCACCAAACTTTTCAAAGTCACCAATCGCAGTTGCGCGGTTACTGAACCCTTCCTGCACATTAAGCGCTTTACACTCGTAGGAAAACGAGGCGCCAGGGTCCAGAGGGTTTGGACCGCCCCTCGACACGAGGTAGCCCCCGCAGTCGGGAGCTGCTTCATCTCGCACGAGGACGTTATCGAGGGAAACGACGCCTGAGTTCGTGACCGTGATCTTAAAGGTGACGTCCGATCCGAATGCGACCGACGCTCCGCCGACGATCTCCTTGTCGATCTGGAGCTGTGGCTCGCTCTCGCTCCAAGCCGGCGGAGACAGCGCTCCGAGCAGTAACAAAGTCGCGCTGACGACGCCAGCCTTAACAACATGGTTCGAACCACGTCTTTGGTTTTTCTGCTTCATGATCTCCCCTCCCTATTGGCGTTGACCCGATATTTCTAGGAATGAAACGCTTATTTTATATCCGCAATGCTAACCTAAGGTTGCGCCCCTGAAAAGCTTTTTGAACACAACGGAACCGAGCGAGCCGTTGGAGCATAGAGAATGACGGCAGTCCGTTCGTAAGCGTCCCCGGACGGGCGACAGCCGAGCGCCCCGGCTATATCGCAAGACCTATCGTAATGAGGTCTCCGTTGGTCATGGCCAATGACCGTGTCACATTGGCTATCAGCAAGAAATCACTGCTGCCGTTCGGGCCTCCATCCATAGCCTCTGGCCTCCAGGCACATCTCGTACAGATCTTGGTTGACCAGCGGCCCCGTCGGACCGGGATACAGCGGCCGGACCAGACGATAATCGCACCAACAGTTCGCAGGGTACGGAAACCACTCCGGCTGATAGGTCGCCTCCCTGGTGCATTCATAATTGTCCTTTTTCCACTGAGCTTCCGTGGTATCGGGCCGTGTCCATTGGCCGTCTTGCTGTAGCGCACATCCCGCGAGGAGTAATACTGCGGCGTAAGCTATTTTCATGGCCTTCCAATGATCAGTCCTTCAAAAATAAGCTTTGGTATTGACATGCCCTGACGCGCTGTCAAGCAGCGCTTCGACATTCCACCACTTCGCCTCGGAGTGCTGACCGTCCAGCGCGATTTGAGCCGCCGGGTGCAGACGACACTCGTAGGCCAGCACAACATAATGGGTGCTGACATCGTCCTCGCCAAGGAAATTGTCCTCGTATAGGTGCTCGAATACGCCAACGAATCCCGCGTCTTTCAGCTCAAGCGAATGGCCCAGTTCGGTCCTAGAAATCCGCCCGAACGCGTCAACGATGAGTTCATTCTTGCGAATGCTGCCGTCTGGAACAAACCAATATCCCTTGGCCGGTCGATTCACCCGTTTACCCAACAACACGTCGCCTTCTTCATTCTTGACGATCAGATCGATCTACACCAAGGGCGCAGACGCGACGACGTTCAGAAATTCTTTAGCTTTCACGCTCTAGGACTTGCTGCTGTTTCGATATGGCTGCTACGAGGAAAAGAAAAGGGGACGCACTTATTTTATCTGAAAAATAAATGCCTGCCCTTTTCCGAAAGAGAAAACTGCGATTGGAAATCGATTAATCCTGGTCCCGATAGGCGTCACCGTCGATGACGCGTCCTCCGGGGGGATTCTCGCGCAGTTGCCGGCGCAGATCGCGTGTTCTCCACCACACATAGCCCACCCCGATTACGATGACCACGGACACAATCGCCAACGCCACTACGGAAATCATGAACGCAATCACCAAGGCTGCGACACTCAACACAAATGCCAGCACCTTGGCAAGCATGCTCGGGGGCTGCGCCTCGTGAGTGGCATCTCTCACAATGATCCTGATTTTTCTCTGGTTTCTTTGCATTGGTTCCCTTGATTTAGCGTATATTGCGTCGCGCGAGTGAAAATTGGAAAGAAACCCGGGTCAGAGACCCGTTTCGTACCAGGAAATTAAAAACCGTCTCACCCGGTTTTTTCTTCTTAGAATGGCGGCCGATTCTTGCGGTAGGAGTTCTTTACCGCGATCTTTCCCCCGCGGAAAGTGAAAATGTCGCACCCGTTCACCTCTATCCGTTTGCCATCGGCTTGCGTACCCGAAAAAATCCACTCGGATACTCCTCGGTCGCCGCTGACGAAATGACGGGCATCACTCCATTTAGCATCGGGCAAACTCTCCCACGCCTTGGAAAATCCCGCTCGAACTTCGCTTGCGCCCTTGTAACGGATGCCACACACATCACCGCCTGCGGAGGACTCGAAGACACAGTCATCTGTCATAAACGACATGAGCTCGTCCACATCATGGCGATTCCAAGCATCTGCGAACGCCTGCAAGAACTCAACGGTGACTTCAGAAGCGTGTTTTGTCATTGTCTGTCACCTCTCAATTGTCCAAATAGATATCGACACTTGCCATCTGACTCGTTGACGTAAAAATCAAAAAAACCGGTTCAGAAACCTTTTGTTTTAGGCCGGTCGTGCGATTGATCCGCCTAAGTTGCGGGGTCTTTCTTAAATCAATCGTCTCTCACCCGATTTTTCCCAATATGAGCAGTAGGGTAAAAGGAGAAAGGGCTCTCACCTCTTTTCCCTGCATGGGTCCGAAGCGCATCGGTAGACGCTCGATTACGCGAAAACGGGCGGCTATTCTTCCTATACTCCAAGCGACAAAGGAGGAATCGCGTGAAAAACATACTCTTTGCGCTGTTGGCTGCCAGTATTCTGGTCACGGCCGGCTGCGGCGCACGCCGCGGCGGCGTGGTGATCGATCCTACCGGAGTCGACATGGGCATGTATCACCAGGATCTCGCAGAATGCCAGGAGATCGCCAAACAGGTGCCCGGTCAAGCGGTGGGTGGCGCCGTGGGCGGCGCGCTGGTCGGCGGGGCGGTCGGCGGCATCGTCGGCAACAGCACCACGGCGCAGAAGGGTGCAGGGGCCGGGGCCGTGGTCGGCGGTGCACGCGGCGCGCGCGCCGCTCGCCAGGAACGGCAGTTGGTGGTGAAGAACTGTCTGCGGAATCGCGGTTACGCGGTTCTCAACTGAGCTCGGCCCAGGCCGGCCCGCACGCGATCGGCGCGTGCACCGGCGTCAGTTCTCACATTCCAACACGGTCTCTCTACGGCCTATCGCGCGGCTCCCCAGGGCAAAAGGATCGCGTAATAATCATTTCGGCTCCGACTCCATTTTCCCGAGCGTCGACGCTCGACTGCGGTAAGCTACCGCACACTGGGACCTCGTGTTCATTGTTAATTAAGGAGTCGGACCGTGCCGAAGGCTCTTGGCTCGACCGAAGTCGAACAATTCCGCCGCGACGGCTACCTTCCGGCACGTCCCCTACTCTCGGTGGAGGAAGCGCTCGAGCTCCGCCGAGGTCTGGAGGCCTATGAGGCAACCCTTGACGGACCGCTTCGGGGCTCGAATCGATTCAAAACCCACCTGCTGTTCAAGGGTCTGGCAGATCTGATCCGCGCGCCACGGATTCTGGATGTGGTCGAGGATTTGATCGGCCCCGACATCATGGTGTGGTCCACCGACTGGTGGATCAAAGAAGCGCGCTCACCGGCGTTCGTCTCTTGGCACCAGGACTCGCAGTACTGGGGTCTGGACACCACCCGCTTGTTGACGCTCTGGGTGGCGCTCTCCGCGGCTACCGAGCAAAGCGGCTGCATGCGCGTGCTGCCCGGTAGTCACCTAGGCCCGGATCTGCCGCACACCGAAACCTATCACCAGGACAACATGCTCACCCGCGGGCAGTCTATCGAATGCATCGATGAGCACCAGGCGAGAAATCTGCAGGTGCCCACCGGCCACGCGGCCCTGTTCGCATTTCGTATCGCCCACGCCTCCCATCCCAATCGCAGCGACGACCGGCGCATCGGCTATGCCATCCGGTACATCCCGCCCGATGCCCGGCAGACGTTGTCAAAACGCGACGCCGCGGCGTTGGTGCGGGGCGAGGATCGTTTCGGCTATTTCGAGCATGAGCCGGAGCCGGCTCGTGATTTCGACCCCGTGGCGGTCGCCTTTCATCGCCGCACCGAAGAAGACCGCCGGCGGATCCTTTATCACGGCACCGGCCGCGACGAGCATCGGACTTGACCGGTGGCCGACTATCAAAACAGAAATCCGGGTCAGAGAGCCATTTCATACCGAGACATTAAAAACCGTCTCTGACCCTGAGGGATCCCCACAAAAGTTGATCGAAAATCAATAGGTTAAGTAAATACCGAATTTTGTAGCGCGTACATTCCGCCTCTGTGCAGCAGAACATTTCACACTATGAATACAGGACA
>Ga0224512_10002322_pt1 | contig 17509 bp, 14 predicted proteins | sample SF_May12_sed_USG_4_FD_169103 | JGI IMG/M metagenome (GOLD analysis project Ga0224512, IMG submission 169103) | Sediment microbial communities from San Francisco Bay, California, United States - SF_May12_sed_USGS_13 | ecosystem: Environmental > Aquatic > Marine > Sediment | place: USA... | reverse complement strand
CTGCGCAAGACGCCGGAACGCATCCGCAAGGAACACCACGACTACCTGGTGGGCCTGGAACGCAAGGGCATCCTGTTCGGGGCCGGGCCGTTCATGAACGAAAAGGGCGAACGCGTCGGCGTCGGGATGCTGATCATCCGCGCGCCCTCCACCGCCGCCGCCAAGCGCATCGCCAATGCCGAGCCCTATACCAAGGCGGGCCAGCGGGTGATGACCGTGACGCCCTGGCAGCGCAACGAGGGCTGCGTCAGCCTTTCCATCAATTTCGCCGATGGCGAATTGACGCTGGACAACAGGACCTGGAGCCTGACACCGAAGGGGTAGCCCGTTCCCGGCGAAAAGGTTTCCTTTTTGGGACCGCGCGCCTAACATCGAACTATAAGCAAGAACAATAACCGGAGGGCGTCCCGGCAAGGGATCGGCATGAGGATTATCAAGGCAGCGGCCCGGCGGGCCAACGCGCGGGAATTGCGGCGCGCGGGGCGGGCCGGGCCATGACGGTTCAGGAAGCACACAGCAACGCAGGACCGGAAATTTCCCGCGCCGACGTCATCGCGCGGGCGCAGGAAATCGCCCCCCGGCTGCGCGAGCGGGCCCTGGAGGCGGAGGAGGCGCGCTGCTGCCCCGCCGCCACCGTCGATGATTACCGCCAGACCGGGCTGATCCGGATGATCCAGCCCAGGCGCTACGGCGGCCAGGAAATGGGCTGGGACGTGCTGTGCGAGGTGACCGAGATCCTCGCCGCCGCTTGCGGATCCCAGGCCTGGATCCAGCGCATCTGCACCGGCCACGCTCAGATCCTGGCGACCTTCCAACCGCAAGCCCAGGACGACGTTTGGGGCAAGGATCACGACACCCTGATCTCCGCCGCCTTCGATCCCACCGGTCGCGGCAGGCCGGTCGACGGAGGCTACGTTTTTTCAGGCCGCCACGGCTTCTCCAGCGGCATCGACCATTGCGATTGGCACATCTGCGGCGGCTTCAAGGAACTGGACGACGGCAAGCTCGACGGGCCGTTCTTCTTCCTGGTGCCGCGCCGCGATGTCGAGATCATCGACGACTGGCACACCATGGCGCTGCGCGGCACCGGATCCAAGAGCTTCGAGGTGAAGGACGCCTTCGTGCCCGAACACCGGACATTGGACGTGCGCAAGGCGCGCGACGGCAATGGTCCCGGCACCGTCATCAACACCGCCCCGGTCTACCGCACGCCGCGCGGCGGCATCACCACCACCGGCTTCGCGGCCCTGACCGTGGGCATGGCCAAGGGCGTGCTGGGCGACTGGTACGATTACACCCGCCCGCGCAAGTCCCGCGGCAATCCGGTCGGCGCCCGGGAAAGCGTTCAGGTGCTGGCGGCCGAGGCCAGCGCCCAGATCGAGGCCGCCCATCTGCTTTATTTCACCACCATCACCAATGCCCAGCGCAAGCTGGAAGCGGGCGAGAAATTCTCCGAGCTTGAGCTCGCCTATTCCCGGCGCAACGTGGGTTATGCCTGCAAGCTGGCCTTGGAGGCCGGAACCCGGCTGTTCAACGCGGCCGGCGGCCGGGCTCTGTTCGAGGGGCATTCGCTGGAACGCCAATACCGCAACCTGATCGGCGCGGCCTCCCATCACGGGGTGAACTGGGAAGTGCTGGGCGCCAGCTTCGGCAAGATCATCCTGGAGCCCGACGCCCACAAGCGCGTCGATCTCGGGTTCGAATGATGGCGACGCTGAGGACCGAGGAAGCGCTGCCGACGCGCGAAGAAATCCTGGCCCGGGCCCGGGCCCTGGCCCCGGCCTTGAAGGAGCGCGCGGCGGCCTGCGACGCGGCCGGCATGGTGCCGGCGGAAACGATAGAGGACTACCGCCGCGCCGGCCTGTTCCGGCTCGCCATGCCGCGGCGCTACGGCGGCTATGAGATGGGCTGGGATGTCCTGTGCGAGGTCTCCCAGATCCTCGCCGCCGCCTGCGGCTCGCAAGCCTGGATCCAGCGCATCTGCGCCGATCACGCGGAGATGGTGGCGGGCTTCCCGCCCAAGACCCAGGACGAGGTGTGGGGCGAAGACCACGACGTGATCATCTCAGCCGCCTTCGATCCCACCGGCCGGGCCAAGCCGGTGGACGGCGGTTGGCGCTATTCCGGCCGGCACGGCTTCTCCAGCGGCATCGACCACTGCGTCTGGCATATCTGCGGCGGCTTCATCGAAGCGGCCGACGGCAGCCTCGACGGACCGCATTTCTTCCTGGTGCCGCGCAAGGACGTCACGGTGATCGACGATTGGAACGTGATCGGCCTGGCCGGCACCGGCTCCAAGAGCTTCGTGGTCGAGGACGCCTTCGTGCCGGAACACCGTTTCCTCGACGGGCCCAAGGCACGGGTCGGCATCACCGCGGGCCAGGCGGTCAACAAGGCGCCCGTGTTCCGCACCCCGCGCGGCGGCATCACCTCGACCGGCTTCGCGGCCCTTGCCGTCGGCATGGCCCGGGGCGTGTGGCAGGAATACGTGGACTACACCCGCCCGCGCAAGTCCCGCGGCATCCCAATCGCCGACAAGCAGAGCACCCAGATCATCGCCGCCCGTTCAGCGGCCGAGATCGACGCGGCGGAGGCGCTCTACCTCAACACCATCCGGGGCGCCATGCGGGTGCTGGAGGAGGGTGGGGACCTCAGCGCCTTCGACCTCGCCACCTCGCGGCGCAACGTGGCCTATGCCTGCAAGATGGCTCTCAAGGCGGGCACGCGAGTGTTCAACGCGGCCGGCGGCCGGGCGCTGTTCGCGGGCTCGGCCCTGGAACGCCAGTACCGCAACCTGCTGGGCGCGGCCTCCCATCATGGCGTGGTGTGGGACGTGGCGGCGACCGCCTGGGGCAAGATCGTGATGAAGGGCGGGGACGAATAGGCCCGCTGGCGGCGGGCGCGAAAAGGTGTAAAATCCCAAAGCCATTGCGAATTACGTATTGCGGCGGCACGGCGCCCGGGGGGCGCCGAAGCAGAGGACCGCAAAGGATATGGGGCCGCGGCGGCATCGCGGGCCCCGGGCAAGAAGGAGGCTCCCGATGGTCAGTTGTTCAGATCTTTCCGGCATCATGGCGATGATGCCGGCCTTCACCAATGACGATGGAAATTCCATCGATTGCACCAATTCCATCTCCGTCGAGCGGCTGGAGGACGGCGTCAACAAGATGATCGCCGACGGCGCCGGGGTGATCTCCACCTGCGGCAGCTTCGGCGAATTCCATACCCTTCTCGACGAGGAATGGCGGGATATCAACCGCGCGACGGTCGAGATCGCGGCCAAGCGGGTGCCGATCTTCGTCGGCTGCACCGCGTTGAACTCGCGGGAGGCGGTCAAGCGCATGGCCTTCGCCGAGGAAATCGGCGCCTATGGCGTGCTGGTGGGCGTGCCGTTCTACTTCCCGTCCTCGGTCGAGAACGCGGTCAATTTCTACAAGCAGATTTCCGAACGCTTTCCCAAGCTCGGCATCATGATCTATCACAACCCGGCGCTTCACAACGTGACCCTGCCGGTGCCGTGCTTCCAGGAACTGGTCAAGTGCCCGAACCTGATCGCCATGAAGGACAGCCACCGCGACACCATGCAGTTCATGAAGCTGCAGGAGATCATCAAGGGGCATATCTCGGTGTTCTGCAACCAGTTCCAGTTCCATCCCTATTACGAGCTCGGCGCGGCCGGTTTCTGGTCGATCGATGCCTGGCACGGGCCGGAGCCGCTTCTGGCCCTGCACGAGGCCGTGGTGTCGGGCAACGAGACGCTGGCCAGGGAGATCATGTTCGCGATCTCGCCGGTGACGGTGGACCGGACGCCCAACCTGTCCTGGCGCGAAACCGCGTCGAAGATCGGCATCCGTTACGCCGGGTACTGCGATCCCGGGCCGTTGCGCCCGCCCTTCAACGAGGTGCCGGAGGCGGTGGACAAGGCCCAGAAGGCGCGCGCCGAAAAGTGGAAGGAGCTTCGCAAGAAGTACCGTCCGCAGGGTGTGCGCACGGCGGCCGAGTAACCAACCGGACGGCCCGGCGGGGCGGGAGGGACCATGGCCATAGATATGACGGGCGACATGCAGGTGATCGACAAGGCCTGGGAGGACCGGTTCGTATGCCTGCTGGGCACGGCGGACGCCGACGGCAGTCCTCAGATCAGTCCCAAGGGTTCGATGATGGTGTTCGACGGCCAGCGGCTCGCCTATTGGGAGCGGGCGGGCCGCACCGCGTTGGCCAACCTGAACGCCAACCGCCGGGTCGTGGTCTACTACCGCAACCCCACCAAGACCGATCAGTTCCCCAACGGCGCCGTCTGGCGTTTCTACGGCAATGCGGAGGTGCTGACCGAGGGCGCCCTGCGCGACGAGGTCTATGAGCGCACGATCCCTCAGGAGCGGGAGAAGGATCTCGAAAAGAAGGGTGCCGCGGTGGTGATCACGGTCGACCGGATCATGGACCTCGGCGGCAAGATCATTCAGAAATAGGATCACGACCGGGGGACCGTCGAGCCGGATTCAGGGACATCCGGTCCGGTCCCTCGTTCTCAATCGCGGGAGGGTATCATGGCAAGAGCCGGCACCGGCAAGTTCGACGTGGGCGGGGTCTTGATGGATCAGCCCTTCAAGATCCGGCGCCTCGGCCATTTCGGCATGAACACCCAGGACCAGGCGGCGATGATCCGGTTCTACACCGATGCCCTCGGTTTCAAGATCGTCGACGTGCGCGACCCCTTCAAGGGCGGCCCGAACCCGCCGGAATTCGCCGGCATGGGCGACTGCAAGGGATACTTCACCCGCTACGCGTCCGACCACCATGCGCTGGTGTTCTACAACCACCGATTCCGCATGGCCGGCGATCCCGACGGCAAGCGGTTCTGGCCCGGCAATACCATCAACCAGATCACCTGGCAGGTGGGCAGCCTGCACGAGGTGGTCGAGGGCCATAAATGGCTCGAATCGGAAGGCTGCGACATGGTGCGCGCCGGCCGCGACATGCCCGGGTCCAACTGGCACACCTATCTCAAGGATCCCGACGGCCACGTGAACGAGCTCTATTACGGGATCGAGCAGATCGGCTGGACCGGCCATTCCAAGCCCTGGGACATGTTCTACCGCGAATTCTCAGAGGTGCCCGAGCTGCCGCAGATGAACGAATACCAGGAGGTCAACGAGGCGCTGGAAAAGGGCATCGACCTGATGAGCGGCTACCGCACCAACGAGGAGCACCTCGCCTTCGACAAGGATGTCGACGGCATCCTGATGCCGAGACCCTTCAAGACCGTCAAGATCGGCCCGCTCGGCCTGTTCGTGAAGGACATCGCGGTATCGATCGATTTCTACACCCACCGGCTCGGTTTCATCATCACGGAGGAAGCGACCTGCGAAGGGGAACGCGTCGTCTTCCTGCGCAACAACACCGAGCATCATTCGCTGACCCTGGCGCCGACCGAGCTTCGGGCGAAACTGGGCCTGTCGGACCACACCTCGACCATGAGCTTCGGCCTGCAGCTCGCCAATTACCGCCAGCTCCGCGACGCCGTCGCTTTCCTCACCGCCCAGGGCTTTTCGGCGCGCGAACTGCCGCCCGAAATGAGCCTTGGCATGGATCACAATATCTACGTCTTCGATCCCGACGGCCAGGCGGTGCAGCTCTACTTCCACATGGAGCAGGTCGGCTGGGACGGCAAGCCGCGCAAGACCGCCGAGCGCCGCGCGGTCCAGCAGGGCAATTGGCCGGAGACGCTCGACGCGTTGCCCGACAGTTACACCGGCGAGCCCTATCTCGGCCCCTGGAACTGAGCCGGTAGCCTAGGTTTTTCCCGAAGCTCAAGAGGCGCCGCGCGTGCTGCCATCGGCAAGCGCCACGTGCCTTCGCGCCTCCCAATGGAACCCGGAATTCCCGTCATGCCCCGGCTTGGCCGGGGCATCCGTCAGCACCCTTGGATGGCCCGCATGTCATCGGAATGCGTAGCTTCGCGCGACGCCGGGGCATGACGCAAAGGGCGATGGCGCCGTTCCGCCGTCGTTCCACAAGCTCGACATTTGAGGCGCACCCTTACGGTTCGACAGGCTCACCAGGAGGGCCAAGAACTGGCCTCATCCTGGGCCTCATTCCGGGCCTGTCCAAGGGTGATCTTGCCCGCACATGAGCCGTCCAACGATGTTCCTGTCTAGCGCCCCGGGGGTCGTATGGGGTGGTCAGGAAACGACGTGATTAAAGAGTTGTTTAATTAAATGACCTTTTAAACAAGGCGTTGTCTGCGCCTCAGGGGCCCACCACCGGGTTGCCCAAAGTGCCGATGCCGCCGACCGTGATCTCCACCCGGTCGCCGGGCTTCAGGTACACCTTGGGATCGCGCCCGTGGCCGGTGCCGCCGGGGGTGCCCGAGGTGATGATGTCGCCCGGCCGCAGCAGGTAGAACCGCGCGTAATGGGCGACGATCTCCCACAGCGAAAAGATCAGATCGTCGTTGCCCTCCGACTGCATCACCGCGCCATTGAGGGTGGTGGTGAGGGTGAGGGCATGGGGGTCATCGATCTCATCCACCGTGACCACCGCCGGGCCCAACGGGCAGAAGGTCGGGAACTGCTTGCCCAGCAGCGTCTGGTCGCGGGTGCCCTTGCCCGAGGCCCAATCCCGGGCCGAGACATCGTTGACGAGGGTGTAGCCGGCGATGCAGGCGCGCGCTTCGTTGGGCGTCACGTCGTGGCAACTCCGGCCGATGACCACCGCGAACTCGCCCTCGAAATCGACGTGATCGGGATAGGCCCGGGGCAGGCGGATGGGCGCCTCGGGCCCGATCAGGGCGTTGGGGTTCTTGAGGAAGCCGCGCGGCGTCTTCGGCAGTTCGGGATTCTCGATGCCGCGCTTGGCCGCCATCTCCAGCACGTGACCGCGATAGGTCTGGCCGGCGGAGATGATGATGCCGGGATCGGGGATCGGCGCCAGCAGCTTTGTTTCGCCCAGCGGCTTGACGATGCCGACAGACCTGAGATCGTCGCGCGCGTCGCCTTGTGCCGCCGCCACCCGGTCCACCACGCGGCGGGCGAGGGTGAGCGCCGCGGCCCCCGCCGTCAGAATGCCGCGCAGCGATCCCGGCAGGGCGGCAGTTTCGGGAAACAAGGCCTTGGCGCACGCGAAATCCACCACCTCCCCGTCGATCAGGGCCCCGGGCGTCCCGGCGTCGGGCGCGGCGCCGCCGGCGCCGCCCGCCAGGGTGACGAGCTTCATTCGGTAGGTGCCTTCGGGTCCGCGATGTCGCCCGCGGCGAAGAAGCGGTCGTAGCGGCCCTCGTCGACATGCTGGAACTCCCACCAGTTGCCGTCGCGGTCACGGAAATGGAACTGGTAGGTGCCATGCCTCATGCCGGGTTGGGTGATCTTGTCGATGCCGTAGACGTCTTTCAGGGCGTGGGCCCGTTGATGGGCGCGATCGACGTCCTCCCGGCTCGCGAGGTCCAGCCCCCAGTGGTTCCACAATCCCTGGGGCCGGGTCTTGTCGCCCGCCTCGACGCAGACGATGGCCCAGTAGCCGCCCTTGCGCAGCAGCATCGATCGCCGCCCGTGACGCACCACGTCGAGGCCCAGGAACTCCTCGTAGAACGGGCGCGAGGCGGCGAGGTCGCGGCATTCGAGGGTGCCGTGGGACAGGCGGACGGGGGTGTTGTGCGGTGTCATGGCGGATCGCTCCGGCGGGTTCGGATGGCGGGCGGCGACGCCGCGCGGGCCTCGTGCCCATACTAATCGACCGGGACCGGCGGCAAAAGGGAGCAACGCGGTTCCCGGCCGTTCCGATTGCCGCGGCGGCTCCCGGCCCCTACCATGGCGGCGATCCGCCAGCGCACGGTCATCAAGGAGGCACGCGTCATGAAACCCGGCCCCTACGGTCCGTTCCCCTACGTTCCGATCACCCACAGGCCGAAGCTGACCTGGCCGGGGGGCGCCCGGGTCGCGGTCTGGGTCGCGGTCAATCTGGAGTTTTTCCCGCTCGATGAGCCGGTGCCCCAGACCGCCGGCCACGTGCCCGATATCCCCGGCTGGTCGCGCACCGATTACGGCAACCGGGTCGGCGTGTTCCGGGTGATGGAGGTGATGGAACGGCTCGGCGTGCCGGGAACGGCGGCGCTCAATGCCGAGATCTGCGAGCACCATCCGGAGATCGTCGCCCGCGCGCGGGAACTCGGCTGGGCCATCGTCGGCCATTGCCAGAGCAATTCGCGCCCGCTGAATGCGGTGCCGGCCGACCAAGAGCGCCAGGTGATCAATGAGACCCTTGCCACCATCGAAAGGACGACCGGCACGCGGCCGACCGGCTGGCTCGGCGCATCCATGGCGGAAACCTGGGATACCCTCGATCACCTGGCGGCGGCGGGGATTCAGTACACCGCCGACTGGCTGAACGACGATCAGCCATTCCTGCTGGACACCAAGATCCCGGGCGGCGGGCGCATGGTGGCGCTGCCCTTCGGCGGCGACCTGCACGACAAGGGGGCCTTTACCCGGCGCGGCTACAAGCCCGATGACTATACCGACATGGTGGTGCGCGCCTTCGATACGCTCTATCGCGAAGGCGCAAAGACGCCGCGCGTCCTGCCCATCCCCATCCATCCCTTCGTGATCGGCGTGCCCCACCGCATCGGCGCGCTGGAGGCGGCGCTGGCCCACATCACCGCCCACGAAGGCGCGTGGTGCGCCACCGCCGACGACATCGTCGCCGCCTATGTCGCGGGCGACCCCAAGGTCTGATCCGGGGGGCTTTCGTCAGAAGCGGTCGGGGCCGAGGCCGGTAATGTCGTGCTCGGGCTCGGCGTCGGTGGCGAGGTCGGCGCCGATGCGCCCCGACGCGCAGGCCAGTGTCCAGCCCAGCGTGCCATGGCCGGTATTGAGGATCAGGTTCCTGAAACGGGTGCGGCCGATCACCGGCACCCCGTCCGGCGTCAGCGGCCGCAGTCCGGCCCAGAACTCCGCCTTGGGCAGCTCCATGGCGCCCGGGAACAGGGCATCTCCGGCGTCCAACACCGCCTGTGCGCGGACCCGATCGATCTCCGCATTGTAGCCGTCGAACTCCGCCGTGCCGGCGATGCGCAGCCGGTTTCCCAGCCGGCTCAGGACGATCTTGTGGTCGTCGTCGGTGATGCTGACCATCGGCGCCCGGTTGGACTCGGTGACCGGCACCGTCGCCGAATACCCCTTGGCGGGATAGATCGGGACGCGAATGCCCATCGGCTTGAGCATCAGTGGCGAATAGCTCGCCAAGGCCATGACATAGCGGTCGGCGGAGATCACCCCCCGGTCGGTGGTGACGCCGGTGACCCGGTCGCCCGAATGGGCGATGCGGCTGATGGTGGTGCCGAATCGAAAGGTCACCCCGCGTTCGGCGCAGTATTTCTGCAGGCCCTGGGTGAAGACATGGGCATCGCCCGAGAGGTCGTCCGCGCTGTAGATGCCGCCGGCAAGGCTGCCGGCCTGGGCCTCGAGCGCCGGTTCGCGGGTGACGCAGGCGGCGGCGTCCAGCGTGTCGAGCGCCATGCCGAGCGCCCGGAACCGCTCGGCGATCGCGTCAGCCTTGGCCAATTCGCGCTGAGAGCGGTAGATGTGGAGGATGCCGCGGTCCTCGGCGTCGAACCGGACGCCGGTCTCCGACCGGAGCTCGGCCAACAGCGCCCGGCTGTACAGCGCCAGGCGGGCCACCGTCGCGCCGTTCTTCTGGCTCGGCCGGCGCCGGCAGTTGGCGAGGAAGCGCAAGAGGAAACCCCAAAGCGCGGGGTCGGTGGAAAACCGGAAGACCAGCGGTGCATCGGCCCGGCCCAGCCAGGCGAGCAGCTTCGCCGGCGTTTCCGGGTTCGACCACGGCGTCGCGTGGGAGGCCGAGACCTGCCCGCCATTGGCGAAACTGGTTTCCAGCCCGGCCTCGGGCTGGCGGTCGATGACCACGACCTCGTGGCCCGCGCGCGACAGGTAGTAGGCGGTGCTCACGCCGATCAGCCCGGCGCCGAGCACGACGATCTTCACGGTAAATGTTCTCCTAAAGAGCGCGTGACGGCGAGACCCTATCACAGGCCGCGCGGCGCTCAAGTCTTCTTGCAAGGGGCCGCCCGATCCGCCGGCCGGAAGGCGCGGGAACACCGAAACGTCGCCGCCTTGACCCCCGCACGCGTCACACGTACAACCGGTTGCCATGGATCAGGCCGCACCAATCATCGCCCGCTTCGGCGGCGTTCGCCCGATGGCGCGGATCCTCAGCGAACAGACCGGGCGGCGGGTGCCGCCGACCACGGTGCAGGGCTGGGTCCAGCGCGGCCTGATACCGGCGGCGCGTCAGGCCGACGTGCTGGCCGCCGCCAAGGCCAGGGGCATCGCCCTGGATCCGGAGGATTTTTTCGCCCCCGAACCCGGGACGGGCGGTGCGGCGCAGCCCGATGGGCCCGGGCCGGAGCTTCTTTCGGTGGCGGAAATGGGACGCGCCGACGCGCTCACCATCGAGGCCGGCACGCCGGGGGCGACATTGATGGAGGCCGCGGGCGCCGGCGCGGTGGAACTGATCCGTGCCCGGTTCGCACCCGGCATCGCCGCGATTCTCTGCGGGCCGGGCAACAACGGCGGCGACGGCTTCGTCATCGCCCGGCTGCTGGCGGAAGCGGGTTGGACCGTTCGCCTGGGCTTGCTGGGCGATGCCGCCAAGCTGCCCAATGATGCCGCCCTCAACGCCCGGCGCTGGCGGGAAGCGGGGGGTGAGATCGTGCCGCTCTCCCCCGACCTGATCGCCGGGGCCGGCCTGATCGTCGATGCCCTGTTCGGCGCGGGCCTGGCCCGCCCGCTGGAGGGGGCGGCGCGGGCGGCTATCGAAGCCGCGGCGGCAAGCACACTGCCGATCGTCGCCATCGACATGCCGAGCGGCATCCACGGCGACAGCGGCGCGGTCCTCGGCGCCGCCGCGCCGGCCGCCCTGACCGTCACCTTTTTCCGCAAGAAGCCCGGCCACCTGTTGCTGCCGGGCAAGGTGCTGGCGGGCGAGGTCAGGGTCGTCGACATCGGCATTCCCGCCCGGGTGCTCAAGACCATCCGACCCAAGACGTTCGAGAACGGCCCCCGGTTGTGGGCCGATGCCTTCCCGTGGCCCGGCGCCGATGCCCACAAGTACAGCCGCGGCCATCTGGTCGTCGGCGGCGGGGCGGAGATGACCGGCGCCGCCCGGTTGGCCGCCCGCGCGGCGCTCCGCATCGGCGCCGGCCTCGTCACCATCGCCACCCGACCCGAAGCGGTCGCGGCCTATGCCACCTACATGCCGGCGGTGCTGACCGCGGCGCTGCGCCGGGCGGGGGATTTCGCGGCCTATCTTGACGATCCGCGCCGCCGGGCGGCGCTGCTGGGGCCGGGATATGGGGTCGACCAGAAGACCCACCGCCACGTCCTGACGGCGTTGGCGCTGGGCAAGCTGGTATGCCTCGACGCCGACGCCCTGACCGTTTTCCGGGGCCGGGCAGGGGAGCTCTACGCCGCGATCGCGGCCAATGCCGGGGCCGGCGGCGGGGCCGTCCTGACGCCGCACGAAGGCGAGTTCGCCCGCCTCTTCCCGGACCTGACCACCGGCAGCAAGTTGGACCGCGCCCGGGAGGCGGCCGTCCGCAGCGGCGCCGTCGTCCTGATCAAGGGCCCCGACACCGTGATTGCCGCCCCGGACGGGCGGGCCGTGATCAATGCCAATGCGCCGCCGGACCTGGCCACGGGCGGCTCCGGGGACGTGCTGGCGGGCCTGGTCGCCGGGCTCCTGGTTCAGCAGGTCGCGCCTTTCGAAAGCGCCGCCATCGCCGCCTGGATCCATGGCCGGGCGGCGGCGGATTTCGGGCCCGGGCTGATCGCCGACGATCTGCCCGATGCCGTCCCCGGTGTCCTGCGCCACTTGAAGGGCTGACCTCCGCACGCCCGGTCAGGCACCCCACAGACGCCCGAAGCCGAGCCTGGAATCCCGTCATTCGGGTCCGATGCCACACGAATGACACAGCGGAATTCATTGAAAAATTGACCTTTTTTTGGCTTGCCTTAACGACTTCTTAAACGAGCACGGGCTAGTTTTGGTTGAATCCATCGGTGTTGTCGGGGAGTAACCGATCATGTGGGCGTTGAGGTCCAAGAAGGAACTGACAGCCGACGACGTGCGCAAGGGCAGCGTGTTCCGCGTCGTCCGCGGCGACAATATGGTGGAAACCGCTACGGTCCTGGCCGTGACCCCGGATTCCTGCGGAATTCCCCATGTCAGCTACGAAGTGTCCATCGGGCGCGAAGATCATCAGGTCTTCACCGAAGGCCCGCGGGTCCTGTCGTTGAGTTCGTTCACGCAACATTATCCCGAGCAGCTCGATCCCGAGCAGCTCGCGAGCTGACGCCGCGATCCGCCGTCCCGGAGCCGCGCCGGGCCCTTGGCCCGGAGGCAGGCCCGGGCCGTTGCCGTCCCCACCGCCGATATTCCGAACGCCGCCTCTCCGTCTCCCTGGACCCCGGCCGCTTCTCATCCCGGCCATCGCCTGTCCCCAATCTGTGGTATAGACTGCGTCCGGAGGCCGGATTCCTCCGGCCCCGGCCGGTCCCGCGGGCGTGGCGGAATTGGTAGACGCGCTGGCTTTAGGTGCCAGTGACGCAAGTCGTGGGGGTTCGAGTCCCTCCGCCCGCACCAGGATGGCCTCCCAGGGTGGGGCCGCTCCGGGGGTTATTCGCGGACTGGTCAGGGGCCGGGAATTCTGATAACACCAGCGCGGTGCCGCGCCCGGCTCCCGTCGCGGGCCGTCGTGCTTGAACGAAAAGATACAGAGAGAGAACCCCATGCAGGTCGAAGAAACCAAGAGCGAGGGCCTCAGCCGCGAATTCGCCGTTACCATCCCCGGTGACGACATCGAAGGCCGCGTGTCCGCGCGGCTTACGGAGATCGGCGCGACCGTCAAGATGCCGGGATTCCGCCCCGGCAAGGTGCCGATGCAGCTCCTGCGCAAGCAATACGGCCCATCGGTCATCGGCGAGGTGCTGGAACGCGCCATTTCCGAGACTACGAGCGAAACCCTGCGTGAGAAGAAACTGCGCCCGGCCATGCAGCCCAGCATCCGGATTACCGAATTCGACGAGGGCAAGGACCTGAAGTTCACCATGGCGGTGGAACTGATGCCCGATATCGAGCAGCCCGACTACAGCAAGCTGGAACTCGAGCGCCTGGTGGTCGAGGTCGAGGATTCCGCGGTCGACGAGGCCATCACCCGCATGGCCGAGGAGCAGACCGCGTTCGAGAAGACCGACGAAGACCGGGAATCGGCCGCCGACGATGCCTTGCTGGTGGACTTCACCGGCCGCGTCGACGGCGAGGAATTCGCCGGCGGCCAGGCCAAGGATTTCGTCCTTCAGCTCAATGCCCAGAACTTCATCCCCGGCTTCGTCGAGAAGATGGTGGGGGCCAAGGCCGGCGAGACCCGCAAGATCGAGGTCACCTTCCCGGAGCAATACCCGGCCGAGGAACTGGCCGGAAAGGACGCCGAATTCGAGGTGGTGGTGAAGGAACTGCAGGTGCCGAAGCCGGTCGAGGTCAATGACGAACTGGCCAAGGCGGTGGGGCTCGAATCGCTCGACGCCATGCGGGCCGCGGTCAAGGAACGGCTGACCTCCGAATACGGGACGATCTCCCGGATGCGGCTCAAGCGCTCGCTGCTCGACCAGCTGGCCGACCTCGCGACCTTCGATCTTCCCGCCGGCATGGTGGACAGCGAGTTCGCCCAGATCTGGCAAAATCTGAGCGGCGAGCCGTTGGAGACGCCGGATCACGACCATGATCACGACCATGATCATGACCACGATCACGGCGGGGAAGAGGCCCGCCCCGATCCTTCGATCAAGGCCCGCTTCGAACAGTTCCTCAAGGATTCCGGAAAGTCGGTCGACGAGATCAAGGAAGAATACCGCGCCATCGCCGATCGCCGGGTGCGGCTGGGGCTGCTGCTCACCGAATGCGGCCGGGTCAACAACATCTCGGTCCCCGACGAAGAACTGAACCGGGCTATCGCCAACGAGGCCCGGCGCTTCCCGGGCCAGGAACGGCAGGTGGTGGAATACTATCAGAAGGATCCCGGAGCGCGCGAGCAGCTCCGCGCGCCGCTGTTCGAGGACAAGGTGGTGGATTACATCCTGGAACTGGCCAAGATCTCGGAGCGCAAGGTCACCGGCGACGAGCTGATGGCCGACCCCGACGAAGACGAGGACGTGGCGGCCGCCGGGTCCGAGGCCGGGGCCAAGGACAAGGACAAGGACGAGGGATAGAAAGGCGCCAGCCAGAGCCTCGGCGGGCATAGTCACAAAAGGAACATCAGGACCGATGAGCGACGACTTCGAAACGACAATGCAGGGCCTCGTGCCCATGGTGGTCGAACAGACCAACCGGGGCGAGCGCGCCTACGACATCTATTCCCGGCTACTCAAGGAGCGCATCATCTTCCTGATCGGCCCGATCAACGACGCGGTGGCGAGCGTCGTTTCGGCTCAGCTCCTGTTCCTGGAGGCGGAGAACCCCACCAAGGACATTTCGATCTATATCAATTCGCCGGGCGGAGTGGTGACCTCGGGCCTCGCCATCTATGACACCATGCAATACATCCGTCCCGACATCGCCACCCTGTGCATCGGCCAGGCCGCCTCCATGGGCTCTCTCCTGCTGACGGCCGGTGCCGCGGGCAAGCGGTACAGCCTGCCCAATTCGCGCGTCATGATCCATCAGCCGTCGGGCGGGGTCCAGGGCCAGGCCACGGATATCGAGATCCAGGCCCGGGAAATCCTGGCGCTGCGCGCCCGTCTTAATGAGATCTACGCCAAGCATACCGGCCAGGACATCGCCGTGATCTCCGACGCGGTGGAACGCGACAAGTTCATGACGCCGGACGAAGCCAAGGAATTCGGCCTGATCGACGAGGTCGTGACGTCCCGGCCCACGGTCGGCGACGGCGACGGCGCCAAGGACGGCGACAAGTCCTGACCCGGGCCCGGTGCAGGGGTTAACCGATTGTTGATCCGTGGCCGCTAGCATCGGTGGTTACGGGCGTTGCAATCTGGCAACGGTGGGATCGCATTCTTGTTGTGTTCACACTTTGTTTGGCAAATGTTCCTTGAAGTCTCGGCCGAGCGGACTAGATTTTGTTTGAAGTCTGCCCTTCGGCTGTGGCAAAGATCATTTTGCTAGGGGTGTGTTAAAATGAGTGTGCCGATAGGGTGACGTGGCCCCCGGGTTGGGTTGCCGGCCTCCACCCGAGAATGCGGAGTATCTATGAGCAAGTCCTCCAGTGGTGATTCCAGAAATACGTTGTACTGCTCGTTCTGCGGCAAGAGCCAGCACGAGGTCCGGAAGCTGATTGCCGGGCCGACGGTGTTCATCTGCGACGAATGCGTTGAACTGTGCATGGACATCATCCGCGAGGAACACAAATCCACCCTGGTGCGCTCACAGGACGGCGTGCCCTCGCCGAAGGACATCTGCGCCGTCCTCGACGATTACGTGATCGGGCAGTCCCACGCCAAGCGCGTCCTTTCGGTGGCCGTGCACAATCACTACAAGCGCTTGGCCCACGGTTCCAAGTCCAACGACGTGGAACTGGCCAAGTCCAACATCCTGTTGGTCGGCCCGACCGGTTGCGGCAAGACCCTGTTGGCGCAAACCCTGGCGCGGATCCTGGATGTGCCGTTCACCATGGCCGACGCCACCACCTTGACCGAGGCGGGTTATGTCGGCGAGGACGTGGAGAACATCATCCTCAAGCTGCTGCAGTCCGCCGACTACAATGTCGAGCGCGCCCAGCGCGGCATCGTCTATATCGACGAGGTCGACAAGATCAGCCGCAAGTCCGACAACCCCTCGATCACCCGGGATGTCTCGGGCGAGGGCGTCCAGCAGGCATTGCTGAAGATCATGGAAGGGACCGTGGCGTCGGTGCCGCCCCAGGGCGGGCGCAAGCACCCGCAACAGGAGTTCCTGCAGGTCGATACCACCAACATCCTGTTCATCTGCGGCGGCGCCTTCTCGGGCCTGGAGAAGATCATCTCGGCCCGCGGCAAGACGACCTCGATCGGCTTCGGGGCCGAGGTAACGGCGCCCGAAGACCGCAAGACCGGCGAATTGCTGCACGACGTGGAGCCCGAGGATCTTCTGAAATTCGGCCTGATCCCCGAATTCGTCGGCCGCCTGCCGGTGGTCGCGACCTTGACGGATCTCGACGAGGACTCCCTGATCCGCATCCTGACCGAGCCCAAGAATGCCCTGGTCAAGCAGTACCAGCGCATGTTCGAGATGGAATCGGTGGATCTGGAATTTTCCGATGACGCCCTGCACGCCATCGCCCGCAAGGCGATCGCCCGCAAGACCGGCGCCCGAGGCCTGCGTTCGATCATGGAAAACATCTTGCTGGAATCCATGTACGAGTTGCCCAGCCTGGAAGGTGTCGAGGAAATCGTCATCAACGGCGAAGTGGTGGAGGGGCGGGCCAAGCCGCTCTACATCTACGCCGACCGGCGCGAGGATTTGGGCACCAGCGCCTGACGTTTCCTCCTTGAATTCCTGCCAATTAGTGCCACATATTGTGTTGCGAACGCCGTTCGCTCGCGATCTCTTGATGTGGCGGTCATTATTCGTTAACCGTTCACTCAGGGGATTGGTGTAGACTCACCGAAGGCTGGTGCGGGCCCTTGCCCGATTCCGCCTGTCTTTCAAGGTGCCCCGTTGACCGAGGTTGATCATGACTGAGCCCTCCGATTCCGTTCTTTATCCCGTTCTGCCGCTCCGCGACATCGTGGTGTTCCCGCACATGATCGTGCCGTTGTTTGTCGGACGCGACAAATCGGTGCACGCGCTGGAAAGCGTCATGAGGGACGACAAGCAGATCCTTCTGGTGGCCCAGAAGGACGCCGCCGTGGACGATCCGGGGACCGACGATATTCACAAGGTGGGCACGGTCGGCACGGTGCTGCAGCTCCTGAAGCTGCCCGACGGGACGGTCAAGGTCCTGGTCGAGGGCGGCGCGCGGGCTCGTATCGTGTCCTATGAGGACAGCGAATCCTTCTTCCAGGCCCATGTAGAGATGATCGACGAGGAGGAGGGCACCGCCCAGGAGATGGAGGCGCTGTCGCGCTCGGTGACCAGCCAGTTCGAACGCTACATCAAGCTGAACAAGAAGATCCCGCCCGAGGTGATCGTCTCCCTCAACCAGATCGAGGAACCCGGCAAGCTGGCCGACACGGTGGCCTCGCATCTGGCGCTGAAGATCTCCCAGAAGCAGGAGATCCTGGAGATCGAGAGCATCGCCGAGCGCCTGTCAAAGGTGCTGAGCTACATGGAATCGGAAATCGGCGTGCTCCAGGTGGAGAAGCGCATCCGCGGCCGGGTCAAGCGCCAGATGGAGAAGACCCAGCGCGAGTATTACTTGAACGAGCAGCTCAAGGCGATCCAGAAGGAGCTGGGCGAGGGCGAGGACGGCAAGGACGAGGTTTCCGAGCTGGAAGACGCCATCAAG
>Ga0224512_10002321_pt1 | contig 17510 bp, 10 predicted proteins | sample SF_May12_sed_USG_4_FD_169103 | JGI IMG/M metagenome (GOLD analysis project Ga0224512, IMG submission 169103) | Sediment microbial communities from San Francisco Bay, California, United States - SF_May12_sed_USGS_13 | ecosystem: Environmental > Aquatic > Marine > Sediment | place: USA... | reverse complement strand
CGAAGGCCGAGCGGATCCTGCCGAAGTTGAGCATGACGAGCAGCACGACCAGAGCCAGGACGACGACGAGACACCCGCACCCGCAGGCGAAGAGCTTCCCGCAGCCGCCGCGTGACTCGCCTCTCGCCATGGCCCCGCCTCCCCGGGGAATCCTATCTCAGGGGGCCGCTCCTCGTACGCCGGACGAGCGCGAGAGGGGGGCACGCGGGCCGCGCGTCCCTTCCCTGGCGGCGCGGAGCGCCAGACCGGGACACGGCAGCCGCCTCGTCGCCTTGCCCGCCACGCCCGGCGCGTGGAGACTCTGAGTGGGTCCATCACACCGGGGGGACCGACATGTCGCCGAAGACTTACTGCATGGTGTCGGGGGCCGTGTTCTTCATCGTCGCCGCAGCTCACCTCGTGCGCGCGCTCCTCAGCCTGCCGTTCGAGATCGGAAATCTGGAGCTCGCGCCGTGGGTCTCGTGGGTCGGGGCCGTCACCGCGGGCGCGCTGAGCGCCTGGGGCTTCCACTCGGCGGGCCGTTGAGGGCACGAGATCGCCGCCCGGCCATCCGAGCTTCGCTCGTGGTTTTGATTTCGATATAGTTCGTTTTATTTCAAATAAGTTCAGTTTAGGTGTAAATTGAGTTTTTTTGCTCGTGTCCGTGCGGCAAGACACCTCCGGAACCGTTCGTCGTCGTCTGACCATTGACGCACTTAGCCCTTCCTCCCCGACCGACAAGTCGCCTCACACGACAAGTTTGCGGGCTGTTCGGCTCGGCGTAACGCAAACGTCAAATCCACAATATCTCGTAGCGGTCTTGACGGGATGTTCGACATCTAGTAGCGTTCCGCTCCGTGCCTGAGATGAGTGGAGGGGCGGCGAGGTCCAGCCGGCTCCTCTTAATTCTCGACAACTGAGAGGTTCTCGAGGGGTCCCGGTGCAGGGTTCTCGCAGGGACACTTTCGTCTCTTTTTCGGGGATACGACGGGCGCTCTCGCCTGATCGGCACTCGTTTCGGGGAGTGGGACACGCCGGCGTCGGCCCGGCGGTGCGGGCGAACTGAACTTGGGTGGCGCGATAGGCGTGTCCGGCGGGATAGCTGGACGCCGCGGGAGGCTCGGATGCTCGGTCTGAAGGTCATCAAGCGGACGGGTGAGGTCGTTGAGTTCGACGGGACGCGTATCCGGGGCGCCATTCTCAAGGCCGTCGAGGCGACCGGGCTCCCGCTCGCTGACGCCGCGCTCGAACGGATCTGCGACGCCATCCGGGACGAGATCGAAGGCCGCTTCGTCGAGTTCTTCCCGAACGTCGAGAACATCCAGGACATCGTGGAGAAGCACCTCGTCCGCGAGGGGCAGTACGAGATCGCGAAGTCGTACATCCTCTACCGCGCCGAGCGGCAGAAGGTGCGGGTGGAGGCCAAGCAGCGTGCCGTCGAGAGCGCGCGGCTGGGCAAGCTGACGGTGACCAAGCGGGATGGCCGCAAGGCGCTGTTCAACGTCAAGCGGATCGACGACACGATCAAGCGCACGAGCCGCGGGCTGCGCGGCCACATCGCCTCCGACCTCCTGATCCGCGAGGTCATCAACAACGTCTACGACGGCATCACGACCGAGGGGCTGGAGCGCGCGCTCGTGCTCGCCTCCACGGCGTTCATCGAGAACGACCCGGCGTACAGCTACCTGGCGGCCCGCCTGTTGTTGCAGAAGATCCGCAAGGAGGTCGTCGGCCGCTCGCTGGGCGACGCCGCTCTCGACAAGGCGTATCAGACGGCCTTCAAGGACGCGATCAAGCGCGGCGTCTCGGAAGGCCTGCTCCACGAGACGATGGGCCGCTTCGACCTGGAGGGGCTGGCCCAGGGGCTCGAGCCGGAGCGGGACGAGCTGTTCCAGTATCTCGGCGTGCAGACGCTCTACGAGCGCTACTTCCTGCGCAGCCAGCAAACCTGCCTCGAGCTGCCGCAGACGTTCTTCATGCGCGTCGCGATGGGGCTCTCGATCAACGAGCCGGACCGCAACGAGCGCGCGCTCGAGTTCTACGAGCTGATGTCGCAGCTCCGCTACATCCCCTCGACTCCGACGATGTTCCACGCCGGCACGTCGCACCCGCAGCTCTCGTCGTGCTACCTGACCACGGTCGAGGACGACCTCGGGCACATCTTCAAGTGTTTCTCCGACAACGCGATGCTGTCGAAGTGGTCGGGGGGCATCGGCAACGACTGGTCGAACATCCGCGCGACCGGCTCCTTCATCGCCAGCACCCAGGTCGACAGCCAAGGCGTGATCCCGTTCCTCAAGATCGCCAACGACGTCACGAACGCCATCAATCGCTCGGGCAAGCGCCGCGGGGCGACCTGCGCCTACCTCGAGACCTGGCACTACGACGTCGAGGAATTCCTCGACCTGCGCAAGAACACGGGCGACGAGCGCCGCCGCACCCACGACATGAACACGGCCAACTGGATCCCCGACCTGTTCATGAAGAGGGTCGCGGGCGACGAGCCGTGGACGCTGTTCTCGCCGGACGAGGTGCCCGACCTGCACCACACCTTCGGCAGCGAGTTCGAGCGGCGCTACACGGCGTACGAGGGGAAGGCGGCGCGCGGGGAGATGCGTCTGCACAAGCAGATCTCCGCGCGGCATCTGTGGCGCAAGATGCTGACGATGCTCTACGAAACGGGGCATCCGTGGATCACCTTCAAGGACTCGTGCAACGTGCGCTCGCCGCAGGACCACGAGGGCGTCATCCACAGCTCGAACCTCTGCACGGAGATCACGCTCAACACCTCCGCGGAGGAGACGGCGGTCTGCAACCTCGGCTCGATCAACCTGGCGCGACACGTGGTGGACGGCGAGCTCGACCGCGAGGCGCTGGGCGAGACGGTGCGGACGGCGGTTCGCATGCTGGACAACGTCGTCGACATCAACTTCTACCCGACTGCGGAGGCTGGGCACTCGAACCTCCGGCACCGGCCCGTGGGGCTCGGGCTGATGGGCTTCCAGGACGCGCTGTACGAGCTGGGCGTCCCGTTCGAATCCGAAGAAGCACTGAGTTTCGCGGACCGCACGATGGAGTGGGTCTCTTACAACGCGATTCTCTCGTCGTCCGAGCTGGCTGCGGAACGCGGCCCTTACGACAGCTACGAGGGCTCCAAGTGGCAGCGTGGCCTGTTCCCGCTCGACACGCTGGATCTTCTCGAGAAGGAGCGCGGCGTGCCGGTCGAGACCTCGCGCGCGCAGAGCCTCGACTGGATGCCGGTGCGCGATCACGTGCGTCGACACGGAATGCGCAACTCGAACCTGATGGCGATCGCGCCGACGGCGACGATATCCAACATCTGCGGCTGCTTTCCTTGCATCGAGCCGATCTACAAGAACATCTACGTGAAGGCGAACATCTCTGGTGAGTTCACCGTCGTGAACCGCTACCTCGTCGAGGACCTCAGGCGCCTCGACCTGTGGAACGACGAGATGCTCGACCAGCTCAAGTACTACGACGGGTCGGTGCAGCAGATCGCCGCCATTCCCACCGAGCTCAAGGAGAGATACAAGGAGGCGTTCGAGATCGATCCCGTCTGGGCTCTGCGGCTCACGGCCGCGCGCGGCAAGTGGATCGATCAGAGCCAGTCGCACAACGTCTTCATGCGTGGCGTGTCCGGAAAGCAGCTCTCCGACATCTACCTGACCGCGTGGAAGCTCGGCCTCAAGACGACCTACTACCTGCGCACGCTCGCCGCGACGCAGATCGAGAAGTCGACGCTGGACGCGAACCGCTACGGCTTCACCCAGAAGCGCGAGTACGGCGCGCCGGAGAAGGGCGTGCCGGTCGCGGCGACTCCGGCCGCGGTTGCCGGCGGCGCCGGAGTGCCGCACGGCCGGCCGGCCGACGAGCCGGTCACGCCGTCGATCGAGCCGTCGCACGTGGCCCTCTCGTCTCGCATCGCCGCCGAGCCGGCCGTGCCGCCTGCGCGCGTCGCCGTCGCCGCAGCGACGCCGATCGAGGCCGCGCCGCGCTCGCGCCAGCCCGACCCGAGGCTCTGCCGCATCGACGATCCGGACTGCGAGTCCTGTCAGTAGCGCCAGACCGAAAAGCACCGCCGCGGGCCGCCGCGACCAGGGGAGAGACGCCGTGCCGATCATCAACTCGTCGAAGACCGACCCGAACAAGATCCTACCCATCCGCTACGGCTGGGCCCGCCGCTACTACAAGGACGGCATCGCCAACAACTGGGTTCCCGAAGAGATCTCCATGCAGAAGGACGTGGAGCAGTGGAAGTCGCAGAGCTTCCTGACGGACACGGAGCGGCGGCTGATCCTCTGGAACCTCGGCTTCTTCTCGACGGCCGAATCACTCACGGCCAACAACATCGTGCTCATCGTCTACAAGCACGTGACCTCACCCGAGGCGCGGCAGTACCTGCTGAGGCAGGCGTACGAGGAGGCCATCCACACCGATACGTTCATCTACTGCTGTGACACGCTGGGCCTCGACCCCGACGACATCTACAACATGTACAACACGATCCCGTCGATCAAGGAGAAGGACCAGTTCTGCATCGAGCTGACGACGTCGATCTTCGACGAGGGGTTCACGACGGAGGGGCCGGAGAACATGCGCCGCTTCGTGCGCGACCTGGTCGGCTTCTACGTCATCATGGAGGGGATCTTCTTCTACGCCGGCTTCGCGATGATGCTCGCGCTCAAGCGGCAGAACAAGATGATCGGCGTCGGCGAGCAGTTCGAGTTCATCATGCGCGACGAGAGCCTGCATCTCGCATTCGGCTGCGACCTGATCAACACGATCCGCACCGAGAACCCCGACATGTGGACGCCCGAGTTCCAGGCCGAGATCGAGTCGCTCGTCGAGAAGGCGGTCGAGCTGGAGAAGCGCTACGCCTGGGACGCCTGCCCGGAGGGTCTGCTCGGCATCAACGCCGACCAGTTCTGCAAGTACGTCGAACACGTCGCCGACCGCCGACTCGAGCGCCTCGGCCTCGTCAAGCGCTACAACGCCGAGAACCCGTTCCCCTGGATGTCTCAGGCCACCGACCTCTCGAAGGAGAAGAACTTCTTCGAGACGCGAGTCACGGAGTACCAGACGGGCGCCAGCCTGCAGTGGGATTGAGGTCTTGCTGCGAGGATCACGGCGCCCTCGCACGGGTCGAACGCCTCTGGCCCGGGAGATCCGCCGACCTGTTCTGCAGATAGGTCGAGCAGGTCGCCACCGGGCCGCCTGGCGTTCGATCTCGCGTCCCAGCCGCCATCGATGGATGAGCTGAGCCCGATCGGGAACGCGCTCGCACCGCACGTCGAGGGCAGCTTCGCCGCCCGGCGGGGTGAGATTCGGCGGGCCCCGCTCGCTGACGGTCGGACGCTCGTCGAAGGACGCACCTGGTATGCCATCGACATCTGGCCGCAGTGGTTCTGGGCGCCCTGGGCCGACGGCGTCGTGTATCGCATCCAGCGCCGCGTGCTGCGGCACGTGCGCGCGCCGGCCGAGCGCGACGCTTCGTGGCCGGCTGCGATGGACCCCGACGTCGCTCCGCTGAGCTGCCGCGTCTGCGATGCGCAGGGGTCCACCGCTGAGCATGCAACGCTCTCCGTCATCGACATCAAGGCGAACGATATGCCGAACCGGCCCCGACCCGCGCGCGTTGTGCGATCTCTGGACTAGACTCGCGCGAGGCGGCAAGGAGACGCTCCCGCGAGTCACCCCGGCGGTAAACCTGCCTCACGATGAGATGGGCACCCTTTGTTCGAACGACAGGGAACGCACCTCTTCCTGCTCGCTGCGCTGCTGGCGCTCGTGGGAACGCTCGCGCGCGCCGGCGCCTTCGCCGCAGGAGAAAGCGCTGGCCTCACGACACTCGTCTGGTTCTGGATCGCGATCGCCAGCGCCGTCGCGCACCAGACGTTCGTCATGCTGTCGTGGCGGACCGAGCTGCACCACCGGTTGATCAGCCGGCTGCTCGGCCGCGCCGGCTTCCCGCTGTACGTCGCGATGTTCGCAGTCTTCGGCACGTCGCGGTTCGTTTCCCTCGTGATCCTCGCGCAGTCGAACGCCGGAACCGTGACGGCTCCGCGCGAGTCGCTGCGGGCTCTGGCGCTCGTCTTCGCGTTGCCGTCGCTTTACGTGCTGCACTCCGTCGTGCGTCACTTCGGTCTCGTCCGCGCGACCGGCGCGGATCACTTCGATCCGCGATACCGCGACATGCCGCTCGTACGCGAGGGAATATTTCGCTGGGTCCCGAACGCGATGTACACGTTCGGACTGCTCGTCGTGTGGATGCCCGGTCTCTGGCACGGCTCCGCCGCGGCGCTGCTCGCCGCGGCGTTCCATCACGCGTACATCTGGGTGCATTACCACTGCACCGAGAAGCCGGACATGGCGCGCATCTACGGGTGATGCGCTGCGGTGTGCGGCGTTGATGAAGATGCGGTGCTTCGCACGGCCCGGGCGCGCCCCGCTTCGAATCAGCGCGAGTGGCGTAGGGGAGGCCCTTGTGGCCTCCCCGTCTTCATTGGCGCGCGGCCAAACCGGCACACGGGATTGACCGTGCATCGGATGCGATCGGGGAGGCCACAAGGGACTCCCCTACGCCGCTCGCGAGCCACGCGACCTGTGGCAACACGACCAGAGTCATTCGGAGCTGCCGCATGCGAACCGGAGGGCGCGCTCTACAATGGCGGAGATCAGCGTTCACGCGATGGGGAGGTGATTCATGCGGCTGGTCCGTCTCGTCCGCGGATTTTCGTGCGCTCTCGTGGCCGTCTGTGCGGCAACGGCATCCACCGCCCAGGAGGCCGAGGCGGACCGGATGATCGTTGGGACTGTCTCCGACATGTCCGGCGCGGCGCTGCCGGGTGCGTTCGTCGAGGCCGTCTCCTGGCCCGCATCCGATCCCCGTCGCAGAGGAGCCGCGACCAGCGATGGAGATGACAGCGAGCCTCCGTCCGTCCTCGCATCCACTGCGGCCGATGACGACGGCGTCTTCCGGCTCGTCGCGCCCGACGTGCCGCGGCTCGGTCTGCGCGTCTCGGCCGACGGCTTCGCAGCGCTCCGCGTGAGGGTCCTGCCCGACGTGACGAGCGAGCGGAAGCCGCTCATGGTCGTCCTCCAAGACGGCGTGCTCGTCACGGGCGCCGTCCTCACGCCGGACGGCGCGCCGATCGAGGGCGCACGCGTCCTCGTCGACCTCGACCGGCAGCGGCCGCGGGCTTTGCGCCCCGGCTCGGAACAGGAGGGCGTGCTCCGCGACGGCAAGGCCGAGGCCGCCACCGGTGAAGACGGCGCGTTCGAGCTCGGAGTGCTGCCACGGGCGGACGGCTACGTGCTGGAGGTCGGCGCCGACGGTCACGTCCCGTGGTCGACGCGGCTCGCGCTGCGCGAGGGGCGCTCTGACCGCAACGTCGCGATCTCGCTGCCGGCCGCGGGCACGATCCGCGGCGTCGTGCTGGACGACGACGACCTGCCGGTCCCGGGCGTCGTGGTCACGGCGACGGATCTCATGCGCGCGGGCGTCCGCGAGGACGAACTTCCGCGCACCGAGACGGGCGAGGACGGCGCTTTCCTGCTCGGCGCGCTGGCGGAGGGGATCTACCGGGTCGAGCTGAAGCCGCCCGCGGCCCGCAATCAAATCCACGACCGCATCGAGGTCTTCCCCGGCGAGACCACGGACCTCGGCCGGCTGCGGCCGGAGTCCGGCACGAGCATCAGCGGCCGCCTCGTCGATCGGGACGACGAGCCGATCTCCGGAATCCGTGTCGCCGCCCTGCGCGAGATCCAGCACACGAGGCGCCGCGAGCGCACGACGACCTCGGGCGACGACGGCCGCTTCACGCTGCGCGGCCTCACCGCAGGCGCTCACGAGATCCGCGCGGAACCGGAGGAGACTTACCTCGAGGCCACGGAGGAGCTCGACGCCCCGGCCTCCGGCGTGAGGCTCGAGCTCGAGCGCGGTGCCATCGTGCGCGGCACCGTGCGCGCGAGCGACGGCAGCCCGCTCCAGAATGTGGTCGTCAAGGCGCTGCGCGAGGACGACCGCGGCCGGCTCCGTCACGCGAAGACCGGCGAGATCGAATACGAAGACGGCGTCACGTACGAGATCGAGCCGCTCCCCGGCGCCACGATCGTCGTCGCGGCGAGCGCTCGGCACCACGCTCTGTCCTCCACCGAGCCGTTCGAGATCACGGCGGGCAACGTCGTCGAAGACGTCGATCTCGTGCTGCGTCGGGGCGCCTCGATCGCCGGCCGCGTGGTGAGGCGCGACACGAACGAGCCGCTCGCCGGCGCCATCGTCGGCGCGACCGCGCGCTGGTCCGACGCCGTCGTCAGCGACAGGGACGGCCGATTCCTCGTGAACGGCCTCGCGCCCGGGCCGGTGACGCTCCTCGTCACGCATGCGGAGTTCGCGCCGGCGGAGCTGTCACTCGTCGTCGGCGAGGAGCCGCCCGACGCCATCGTCATCGAGCTGTCCCGCGGCGCGACGATCGAGGGCGCCGTCACGCGTCTCGGCCAGCTCCCCGTGCAGGGCGTGACGCTGCTGGCGATGCGCCCAGCCGGCGGCGAGCTGGATTCGACGGCCACCGACGCCGACGGCTTCTACCGCTTCGCCCGGATGCCGGCGGGCACGGTCATGCTCGTTCGGCGCGGCGGCGGCGGCCGCTTCGAGGACGAGGAGACCCGCGCGGTCCACGTCGCCGACGGCGAGACGAAGCGCGTCGACTTCGAGCTCGGCGGCCTGGTCCACGGCCTCGTGACGCTCGACGGGCTGCCGCAGCCGGGAATCCGCATCGCGCTCGGCCGCGTCGTGGCTCCGGCTGATGAGTCCGTGCGCCTGCACACCTACGAGGCGCAGAGCGGCTGGACGGATCCCGAAGGCCGCTACCGGCTCGACAACGTGCGTCCCGGCACGAAGACGCTGAACGTCGAGTTCGGGGGCCAGACCTCGGTGCGGAAGATCGACATCCCCGCGGTGCCGGAGCACGAGCACGACGTCGCGCTGCCGTCGCGCGTCCTGACGGGCGTCGTCGTCGACGCCGACACAGGCGGAGGTCTTCCGGCCAGCATCAGCGCGCGCCTGAAGGACAGCCGGCAGCCCGGCGGAATGAGCATGGCCTTCGGCGACACCGACGAAACGGGCGAGTCGCGGCACATCGCCATCGGCGGCAGCGAGCGCGACCAGGTCGACACGCTTCCCGACGGCTCGTTCCGGATCCGGCTGGAGTCGAGCGCGGCGTACGGGCTGAGTGCCTGGTCGAGTGGGTACGGCTCGGCGATTGAGGAGATCGCGGCGGGCGCCCCGCTCGCGCCGCTGCGGCTCGAGCTGTCGCGCTCGGCGACGATCTCCGGCGAGCTCGTCGGACCGGGAGGCAGTCTCGTCGAGAACGCGCGCGTCTGCATGCAGCAAGAGGGCGGGACGTCTTGCAGCTGGGGCGCGTCGCAGCGCTTCCGGTTCGAGGGGCGGCACGGCAAGCCGGCGACGCTCGTCGGCGTCGCGCCCGGGCTCGCGGTCCAGTCCGAGGAGCTCGACGCGCTGCCGGCCGACGGCGACGGCGGGCCCACGCGCCAGGACCTCGTGTTCGGACCGGGCGGGAAGCTGCGCGTGCACCTTCCGGCTGAAGCCGGCGACGACGCGTCGCTCGCCGCCGTCGTGAACGAGGACGGCACGGATCTGCTGCTCCACCTGACGCTGCTCGACCAGATCGAGCGCGCCGACGACGAGCGCGGCCCGGTCCTCGCCGTTGGCGGCCTCGCGCCCGGCCCGTATGAGATTCAGATCTCGCTCGGCGAGGGTGAAGAAAACCAGGAGACCCGCTCGGTCGACATCCGGGCGGGAGAGACGGCGGTCATCGATCTCGCGTCGCGGTAGGGGAGGGCCTTGTGCCCTCCCCTACGGGTCGCGCGCGAGCGTAGACTCGTCGAGAGAAACCGTAACGACTGCGGCGGCGGCGCGTCCTCGCCCCTGTCGCGGACACTTGATTGTCAGGAGACCGACATGACGGATCGGCGTCGACGTCTCGCAACCCACCTGTCGGTGCTCGCCGCCGCGCTGCTGCTGCCCCCGTTAGCCGCGGCCGTGGGGCCGACCGCGTCCGAGACAGCGGCGTCCGCGGCGCCGACGACGCAGCCGATCCGCTGCAAGCTCGACAAGGGGATCCTGAACGGCTCGCTCGACCTCCCGTCCGGTGAGTCGCCCTTCCCGGTCGTGCTCGTCATCGCCGGATCCGGGCCGACCGATCGGGACGGCAATCAGCCCGCGATGAAGAACGACAGCCTGAAGCTGCTGGGCTTCGGTCTCGCGGAGCGCGGAATCGCCGCGGTGCGCTACGACAAGCGCGGCGTGGCCCAGAGCTCGCTCGCCCAGCTCAGCGAGGCTGATCTCACGTTCGAGATGCTCGTGGACGACGCCGTGAGGTGGATCGAGCAGCTTCGAGGGGATCCGCGCTTCACTTCGGTGGGCGTCGTCGGCCACAGCGAGGGGGCGCTGATCGGCCTGCTCGCTGCAAAGCGGGCCGGCGCCAGCGCGTACGTCTCGATCTCGGGCGCGGGGCGCAGCCTCCCGGACGTGCTCCGCGAGCAGCTCGCGCGCAAGCTGCCGCCGACGCTCATGGAGGCGTGCGAGCGGATCATCGGCGAGCTCGCAGCGGGCCGCACGGTCGACGACACGCCCGTGGAGCTGTTCGCGCTGTTCCGCCCGAGCGTGCAGCCTTATCTCATCTCCGTCTTCCGGTACGAGCCCACGAAGGAGATCGTGGAGCTCGCGGCACCGGCGCTCATCGTTCAGGGTGAAACCGATCTGCAGGTCAAGGTCGCGGACGCCGAGCTGCTCGCGGCGGCGAAGCCGGACGCGCGCCTCGTCGTCGTCGAGGGGATGAACCACGTGCTGAAGACCGCGGGCACCCTCGCCGAGCAGCAAGCGGCCTACACGGATCCGTCGTTGCCGCTCACGCCCGGACTCGTCGACCAGATCGCGGCGTTCCTGACGGAGACGCTGGGCTCGGAATCGCCGGCCACGCCGCCGGGGGAGGAGGCGCCCGCCGCGCCCGCTTCCACGCCGGAAGGGTGAGCAGCGCGGCAAGCCGGGCGAGAAGGGGCGTGCGGCCCCCTCCCTACGACTGGCCGCACCCCCTGTAACCTTCTCTCGCGGCCGCGTCACAGGGGGGCGCACACCGACAAAGACGGAGGAGACCTTGGCATGACCGACGCCCCGAGCTGCCCGCGCTGCGGGAGCCCGCTCCCGCCGGACGCTCCGGAGGGCTCGTGTCCGCGCTGCCTCCTCGCGGCAGGGCTCGCGCCGACCGAGCCGCACGACGAGCCGGTGGCCGTGCCCGGCCCGAAGGAGCTGGCGCGCCACTTCCCCGAGCTCGAGATCGAGGCGCCGCTCGGCCGGGGAGGAATGGGGGTCGTCTACAGGGCGCGGCAGACGCGGCTCGACAGGATCGTCGCGCTCAAGATCCTCTCGCCGCGGTTCGCGTCCGACCCTGCGTTCGAGGAGCGCTTCGCGCGCGAGGCGCGCGCGCTGGCGCGGCTGAGCCATCCGAACATCGTCGCCGTGCACGACTTCGGCCAGAAGGGCGGATTCTTCTACCTGCTGATGGAGTTCGTCGACGGCACCAACCTGCGCCAGGCGCTGCAGGGCGGGCACCTCACTCCCGAGCAGGCGCTGGCCATCGTCCCGAAGATCTGCGACGCGCTGCAATTCGCGCACGACCGCGGTGTCGTGCACCGTGACATCAAGCCGGAGAACGTGCTGCTCACGAAGGACGGCGAGGTGAAGATCGCGGACTTCGGGCTGGCGAAGCTCGGGGGCGCGAAGCCGGGCGAGCTGACGCTGACGGCCGCGGGACAGGTCATGGGGACGCCGCACTACATGGCGCCGGAGCAGTTCGAGAACCCCCAGAGCGTGGACCACCGTGCCGACATCTACTCCCTCGGCGTGGTGTTCTACGAGATGCTGACCGGCGAGCTGCCGCTCGGGCGCTTCGCGCCGCCGTCGCGCAAGGTCCACGTCGACGTCCGTCTCGACGACGTCGTGCTGAAGACGCTGGAGAAGGAGCCCGGACTGCGCTACCAGCGCGTGGACGAGGTCAAGACCGAGGTCAACTCCGTCGCGGAGGATCCGCAGATGACCGCGGCTCCCACAACGGCGACGCAGGGGCTCTCCGTCCCGGCGACAGGCCGCAAGCTCAGCAAGCTCGCGCTGTACGGCGCGCTGTGCTTTCCCCTGTCGATACTCGTGTTCCTTCTTCCGATGATGCTGCTTTCGCTCTTGTCCCCCGGTGCGACGGGTACGTGGCGAGAGCCGGGAGTGCTGACCATCGCCGGAATGACGACGTCGTTCTTCTCCTTGCTGCCTTCCGCCATCATCGGTCTGACCGGCGTGATTCTCAGTCTGTCGGGATGGGTGGTGATCGCGCGCAGCGGAGGACGGCTCGACGGCCTCTGGCTCGCGGTGCCCGGTACTCTTCTGCCTTTCATGTGTGGCGGCCCCCTGCTCGCACTCACATTGCTCTTCCTGGCGCGCACGGGGCCTTTCGTCTACACGCTCTTCTGAGAAGCGTGGAAGGTTCGGCGTGAGGGACGGACACCGAGGACCCGAGCACAGCGATTCGCGGCGCGGGGGATTCGCGACGACGCACTGGAGCGTCGTCGTTGCCGCGGGGGATCGCGCGTCGCCCGACGCGGAGCGCGCGCTCGCCTCGCTGTGCGAGGCGTACTGGTATCCGCTGTACGCGTTCGCGCGGCGGCGCGGGGCTGACCCCGAAGAGGCACGGGACCTCACGCAGAGCTTCTTCGCGACGCTGCTCGAGAAGAACTACGTCGCGGACGCCGATCGCGAGCGGGGCCGGTTCAGGACGTTTCTCCTGACGGCGTTCCAGCACCATGCAGCAAAGGATCGCGCCAGGGAGCGCGCGGCCAAGCGGGGCGGCGCTGAGCGCCCGCTCTCGCTCGATTACGACGTGGGCGAGCAGCGCTACCTCCTGGAGCCGGTCGAGACGGCGACGCCGGAGCGGATCTACGAGCGGCGCTGGGCGCTGACCATTCTCGAGCGGGTGCTGTCGGCCGTGAGACGCGACTACGCCGAGACAGGAAGATCCGCGCTGTTCGACGCGCTCAGCCCCGTCCTCGTCGGCGCGTCGCCGGCACCGTCATACCGTGCGATCGGGGAGGATCTCGGGCTGAGCGAGGGAGCCGTCAAGGTCGCCGCGCACAGGCTCCGCCGGCGCTATCGCGCCCGACTGCGGGCCGAGATCGAGGAGACCGTGTCGACGCCGTCCGAGGTCGACGACGAGCTGCGTCATCTGCTGCAGGCGGTCTCCGGCTAGTTTTTCGAATCGGTCACACCCGATTCAGCCTCACGGACAGACGTTGCCGCCCGTGGCGGGGTCGCGCTCCGTCCCGTCGCTGTCCTGCCCGTACGACCCCTCCCCCGCGGCGTTCTGCGCGACGACCATGAAGCCCTGGTTGTCGGTCAGCGTCGGCAGCACGATGGAGAGGCCGGTCCCCAAGTCCGCCTCGCACTGCGTCGCGGCCGGCGGATCCGTCGAGAGGTCCATGCGATAGAGCTTGTAGCGGTCGGGGGCGCCGCCGCTCGGCGAGGCGGACCAGTTCAGGAGGAAGCCGCCCGGGTCCTTCTGCAGGGTGAACGCGTGGTCCGCGGCCGCCTCGCCCGGCCGCACGAAGGCGTTGCAGATGTACGTCGTGGACTCGACGACGACGTCGTCCACGTACCAGCCCTCGTCACTGACAGAGGAGTCCGTGGCCGCGCGCCAGCGGAATGTCACGTTCTGCCCCGCCAGGCTGTCGAGGTCGACCCGCACCTCCGTCCACCCGCCGGAGTCGCCGAACCAGGCCTGCCGCCCGCCGATCGGCGAGCTGCAGCACGTGCTGATCGTGCCCGTGTAGCCGCCCGAGGTGATGAGCGGGCCGGCATCGTTCCACGTGGAACCGTCGGTCGAATACTCGAGGACACCGCCGTCGTACGACGACTCCGTGTTCAACCGATGCATGAACCGCAGCTCGTAGTTCGGCAGCAGCGTCGTCAGCTGCGGCATCACGAGCACAGAGTCGCTGACCGTGGCGATGTCGGAGACGAACCAGCTCGTCGCCGGGCTGTTCGCGTCCGCGGTCGTCTGCCCCCACGGGCTGCTGCCCGAGGGCTCCTGTGTCGTCCAGCCGGCCGTCCCGGCCTCCATGTCGTCCGAGAACTCGGTGTTGAGCTGAGCCGTGCCCGTCGGCACGGTGAACTCGTGGTTCCAGGTGCCGGCTCCTTCAGTCGCGTTCATCGTGAGCTGAAGATCGATCGCGTCCCCGCAGACGAACGAGCTGTCGAGGGTCGCCGTGAAGTGGGGCGCCAGGCTCTGCCGGCTCTGTCCCTGGGGAATGTTCGGCCAGTCGGACGCGCCGTCGTCGACGGTCACGAGGGGCGTCGTCGTCGCGAGCGTGCCGGTCACGCTCGTGGCGTCGAGGGTGCCGTTGTTCAGCTCCGCGACCCGCAGCTCGAGGGTCTCGCCCGGATCGACGACGCCGTCACCGTTCCCGGCGGCGTCGCTCACGACGCTCGAGTCGTAGGCCAGCCGCGGCTGCGGCGTCTGACACGAGTTCCAGTCGATCCCGTCGGCCGTCAGGGCACCCGTGTTGGACGGGTCGAGCCAGTCCCTGAGGCGCGAAGACGACGTGCCCCCGCCGTCCCACGAGACGTCGACCTTGCCGTACTCGTCCCAGGTGATGCTCGAGCACGACGCGGTGCCGCCGTGGAGCTGGCCGACGATGCGGTGGTTCTGGTCGAACAGGGGCGAGCCCGAGGAGCCGCCCTCCGTCGTCCCGTCCTCCCACTCCGTGATGCGCCAGTGGTCCGGGCCGTAGTTCTGACCGTCGATCAGGGGATCGTCGTTGAACGTGATCTTCTTGACGTCGCCCCGCGGGTGGTGGATGCCGGTGGAGCTCGTCGGGGCGGTCGTGTCGCGGGACCAGCCGTTGTAGAAGACGTTCCATGCGCCGTCGGGATCGTTCGTCATCTCCAGGAGCTGCATGTCGCTCGGACCATAAGATGCGAGACGCGTGGAGCCGGTCACGACCTCGTTCGTCGGCGCATTCCCGGAGTTGCAGCCCGGGCGCTGGTAGTTGAACTGGAAGACGGTGCTCGCCGGGGTCAGGCCGCAGTGGTCCGCCGTGAGCACGAGGTTGCGGCAGTCCTGGTTCGTGTTCGTGATCAGCGACGCCGTGCAGATCTGTCCGCCGCTGCCTGACAACATGTTCACGACGCCATCCTTCTCCGACTGCCAGGGGTCGCCTTCAGGGCAGTTGACGTCGTTGTTGCACGATCCCGAGTCGCCGTCGTTGCCGGTGTGGTGCTTCCCGATGCGCCCGAACGGCTTGTAGCCGTGCGTCACGGTGCCGAGGTGCACGTTGGGGGAAACGCCCGCGAGCGCAGCGGGCCAGAAGATCTCGACGACGAGGACGTCGCCCTCGATCGGAGGCATCCAGAGCTGGCCGTCGGGACGAACGTTCTCAGCGGTGAACGGGCCGAGCACGCGCGAGCCGCCCTCGTCGTAGACGTACAGCTCGGCACCTGGCGGCGGGCGGAACGTCCCGAAGCCCAGAACGACCCACAGGGCCTGCCGCGTGCGGACGCGGAGGCGCCAGAGGCGGTCGTCATCGGGCAGGGGCTCCCACAGGCCCAGTCGGGAGGGCTCGACGTCGGCCTTCATCGGGAAGCCGATGCGGAGTGGCTTGTCGAGCAGGGTCGCGGCGATGGCGTCCTCGGCGACCAGCGCGTCGAGATCGACGGCCGGCAGCTCGAAGACTGGCAGCTCGGCCCGGCTGCGCAGCCCCTCGTGGTCGAACGAGCGAGGAGTGCCGGGAGATCGGCTTTCGGCCGCTGCACCGCCGCAGAGGAGAACGAGCGCGACGAGGACGAAGAGAAGCTGCCGGGCGGGCGGGCGCAAGGATGTTCCCTCCGGACCCGCGCGAGCCGTCCACGCGGTCCACGAGCCGAATGATGATATACGAGCATTTCCGGGGCCGTGTCGTCCTTCCGGGACCTCATGCGCCGGCCTCGCGACGGGTGCTGCCAGCAGCACGGATCTCGGCGAGTGCCGCCGCTCGGAGGAGATCGGGCGGATCCTGCGCGACGGGCCGTTCTGATCGGTCCGGCCGACCTGTCTGACGTCTCGTCGCAGAGCCGGCCAATGCTTCGCTCATCGGGCAGCCGGCGACGCCGTCCGTTGTCTCCGCAACCCGCTTTCCCTCAGCACCTTGAACTGCCCGTGCCGGCAGGCACGCGACTTGCTCATCTTTGAGTCGCGCAGCCGATTGCGACGCGGGAGATTCGTGATGACGGGGAGCCGTGCTCAACGCTCGAGGGTCAAGCATCTCTTCCTGACGCTGGTTGTCGTCGCCTCCGCGACCCTGATCGCGTCGGTCGAGTCGATCGGACAGCCGGGAACGGCCACGAACCTGGATCGCGTAGCGCCCGATCTCTACGACGAGGTGAACGCCGTCGCGATCGACCAGCCCGTGAAGGTCATCGTCACCTACACGGGCGGCAAGGGCGCCTCGTTCATCGCGCGCGATACCGGCGCGACTCTGCTCAAGGATTTCCGTGGCGACTCCCTGGCCGTCTTCCAGCTCGACCCCTCGGCTCGCGACCAGCAGCTCGACGACATCATCAGCCACGCGAACACGAGATACGTGCGTCCCAACCGGTCTCTCCACTCGACCGCCGCTGCAACGGGCATGGCCGCCGCGGAGTTCGAGAGGGGCGGACACGTGCGCGTGACGACCGGAGCCGAGGCCGTGAGAGACGTCAAGGAGCTCGACGGCACGGGACTCGGCATCGCCGTCATCGACTCGGGCATCGCCGAGCATCCCGACTTCGAGGATGCGAACGGACAGTCGAGAATCGTTTATCGTCAGGACTTCACCGATGAGCCGATCGTGTCCGGCAGCCACGATCCGTACGGGCATGGAACCCACGTCGCGGGACTGATCGCGGGCAACGGGAGCATGTCGGGGGGCGAGCCCGGCGGACCGCATACCGGGATTGCGCCGGGTGCGACGCTCGTCGACCTCCGCGTGCTGCGCGCGGATGGAACTGGAGATCTCGCCAGCCTCATCGACGCTCTCGACTGGATCCGGCGCAACCGCAACACGAACAACATCCGAGTGGTCAGCATCTCGGTGGGTACCGTCCCGCACGAGTCGCACGAGGAGGATCCTCTCTGCAAGTCGATCCGGCTCCTGACCAACGCCGCAATCCCCGTCATCGTCGCGGCGGGAAACGCCGGCAAGGACCAGGACGGGAACAAGGTCTACGGCGGCATCCTCTCGCCCGCGATCTGTCCGAGCGCGATCACGGTCGGCGCGGCGAACACGATGCAGACCGATCATCGCTCTGATGACATCATGACGAGCTACTCCTCTCGCGGGCCGACACGCTCTTACGTCGAAGAGGATCTCGATGGCGACGGCACGATCGGCGAGGACGAGCGTGTCTACGACATGCTCATGAAGCCCGACCTCGT
>Ga0224512_10002320_pt1 | contig 17513 bp, 15 predicted proteins | sample SF_May12_sed_USG_4_FD_169103 | JGI IMG/M metagenome (GOLD analysis project Ga0224512, IMG submission 169103) | Sediment microbial communities from San Francisco Bay, California, United States - SF_May12_sed_USGS_13 | ecosystem: Environmental > Aquatic > Marine > Sediment | place: USA... | reverse complement strand
CACCTCCACCCGGGCGTGCCGAGGCAAGACGAGACCGACCACGAGGAGCACGGCGAAGATACCGCCAATTCCGTACAGGACCTTTCGCAAGCTGTTGCCGCTCCGTTTCAGGAAGCGAGATTATTTCACACTATCCCATATCGCCGGCACGATAATGACGAAGACAGATGCGACGGACCGCTTGCTTGGGCACAATGGTCCGGTGAATGCGACTGTGGCAAATCGGCTCCCGATCGGCGTCTTTGATTCAGGCGTCGGAGGACTGACGGTCTTGAAGGCGCTCCGCGAGCAGCTGCCGAACGAGGACCTCGTGTATCTGGGCGATACGGCCCGGCTGCCGTACGGAACCAAGAGTGCGCTTTCGATATCGAGATATGCCTGCCAGGCGACAGCACAACTGCAGCAACGCGGCATCAAACTGTTGGTGGTGGCCTGCAACACGGCCTCTGCCGTCGCACTCGGTGACCTGTCGGAACAAATGCGGCCGTTACCGGTTATCGGTGTCATCGCACCGGGGGCCGCCGCAGCCGTCGCGGCGCGGCCTGGCGGACCGCATCTCGTGCTCGCAACGGAGGCGACGGTCAGACTCGGCGCCTATCGGCAGGCCATTGCTGCGCTGGATGCCTCCGCCAAGGTGCGAGAACTGGCCTGCGAGCTGCTCGTCTCGCTCGCGGAGGAGGGCTGGACCAGCGGTCCGATCGCGACGGCGATCGTGCGCCGCTATCTCGACAGCCTCGACGAGCGCGGCGACGGGGCCGGCAGCATCATCCTCGGATGCACGCATTTTCCGCTCCTGCACGACACAATCGCCGCTGTCGCCGATGACCGCGCCGTCATCGTGGACTCCGCGAGTACAACGGCCAGGTACGCGCAGGAGGTACTCGGCAGGCTGTCGCTTGCCGCCGATCAATCCTCGCCGGGTTCGACACAATATCTCGCAACCGACAATGCCGCCCGTTTCGCGCGCGTCGGTCGGCTGTTTCTCGGCAATGACCAGTTATCCGCCGAGGACATCACAATCGTCGACCTGTAATTCGCGGTCGTCGCTGGCCAAATTGCCTGTGCGATAATCGGGCGAACGAAGCAATACTTAAAGGGACGGCCGTGGTTTTGATTTCGAGCCCTCGAATGGTTGGGGTCGGCCTGCTGACGCTGCTGCTGGTGTCCTGCGGTGGAAAAATGCCGCCCGAGACGATTGTCGATGCCGCCGCTGCCGTGAAGCCGAGGCCCGGCATTTACGCCGAATTCGCACTGACCGCGGATCTCCGCACGCTCAGTGAGAAACAGCGGCAGATGATCGCGGTTCTTATTGACGCATCGATCATCATGGACCAGCTGTTCTGGAAACAGGCCTACGGTGACGATTACGCGGACTGGCTCGCCTCGATCGACGACCAGGAGACGCGACGGTTCGCGAGACTCAACTACGGCCCCTGGGACAGACTGGATGATGAGAGGCCGTTCATCGAGGGCGTGGGCCCGAAGCCGATCGGGGCGAACTTCTACCCACCGGACATGAGCAAAGAAGATTTCGAGGCGGCCTATCTGCCCGGCAAAAACGGGCGGTATTCTCTGGTTCGCCGCAATGAAGCCGGCGGCCTGGTCGTGATCCCCTACCATGTCGCCTACGCAGATGAGCTCAATAGGGCAGCGGAACTGCTTCGCACAGCCGCGGCCCTGGCCGATAACGCCAACTTTGCGACCTATTTGAAGTTGCGTGCCACCGCATTATTGAGCGATGAGTACAGATTGAGTGACCTGTTCTGGATGGACGTCAAAGACAACGAGATCGACGTCGTCATCGGTCCGATCGAGACGTACGAAGATCGTCTTTACGGCTATCGCGCGGCGTATACGTCGTATGTCCTGATCAAGGATCTCGACTGGAGCCGGCGACTCGGCCGTTTCGCCGAGCTGCTGCCCGGGCTTCAGGAGAACCTGCCGGTGCCGGACGAGTACAAGCAGGAACGTCCCGGCATCGATTCCGATCTCAACGCCTACGATGTCGTTTATTACGCCGGACACAGCAATGCCGGCGCGAAGACGATCGCGATTAATCTGCCGAACGATGAAGAGGTGCAGCTGCAAAAAGGAACGCGGAGACTGCAGCTCAAGAATGCCGTGCAGGCAAAATTTGAAAAAATCCTCGAGCCGATCGCTAACGTGCTGATCGATGACTCGCAGCGCCAGCACGTCACGTTCGATGCATTTTTCGCAAATACGATGTTTCACGAGGTGGCGCACGGACTCGGTATCAAGAACACAATCACGGGGAAAGGTACTGTTCGCGAGTCGTTGCGCGAAATGGCTTCGAGCATCGAGGAGGGCAAGGCCGACGTCCTCGGGCTGTATATGCTCAACGAGCTGCATAAGGCCGGGGAACTTGGCGATGCCGACCTGCGGGAATACTACGTCTCGTTCATGGCGGGAATCTTTCGTTCAATCCGATTTGGCGCGAGCAGCGCGCACGGCAAGGCGAACATGGTGCGATTCAATTTCTTTGCGGACAATGGTGCTTTTGTGCGTAATCCAGAAACCGGTAAATATCGCGTCGATTTCGAGCGCATGGAGGAAGCGATCACCGCGTTGTCGCGTCTTTTGCTGACTTTGCAGGGTGACGGTGACTATGCGGGTGCCGTGGAGCTCACGAATAAAAGCGGTGTCATCGGCGAACAGCTGCAGAACGATCTCGATCGTCTGACACGCGCTAATATTCCAGTTGACATCACGTTCAACCAGGGTGTCGATCAACTGGGCATCACACCACAATGAATGCGGCCCGCACGGAGGCAATCATGAACAGAATAACCGGCATATTGGTCATCTCTGTCATCGTCCTGGCCGCCTGCGGACGCGATACAGCGCCGCCGGCAGTGTCGACAGCGGTAACCCGACAGCCGTGGGTGGAATTCACCGCCAGTGTTGTCGACGAGTATTACCGGCGGAATCCGGCGGCGGCGGTAAACGCCGGGCTGCACGAATATGACGGCCAGATACCGGATATCAGTTCGGCGGCAATGCAGGAGTATGTGGACTGGCTCGAAACCACGCTTGCCGGGGTGCACTATTACGCCGACCTGCAGGGATTCGAGGCATTCGAGCGGGATTATCTTGCCAACGAGCTCAAGGGACAGCTGTTCTGGTTGACGGTGACCGACTATCCGAAGAAGAATCCGCTGTTTTACGATGATGGCCTGTCCTTCAGCGTCTATGTGGACCGTGAATACGCACCGATCGAGCAACGCCTGCGGTCCTATACGCAGCACGTATCGCAACTGCCCGCCTACCTGCAAACGATGCGTGACAATCTCGAGCCACCGCTGCCAGCGCCGTATCTGGAAATTGCCTACGGCGTGTTTTCCGGGCTCAAGGTCTATCTCGAGACAACGGTTCCCGAGCTGTTCGCCGCGGTTGCTGACGAGCAACTGCAGCGTCAGTTTCGGGAGGCGAATGCTGCCGCCGGGGAGGCCGTTCAACGAACCGCCGATTGGCTCGAGAGCCTGAAAGCGACGGCGACGAATGACTACGCTCTCGGCGAACAGCGCTTCCTGCAAATGTTGCGGGATACCCAGGGAGTGGATATCTCGATGGCCGAACTCAAAGCGGCAGGGAATCTCAATCTGCGGCAAAATCTGGAAGCATTGGACCTGGCCTGCGCCGAATTTGCGCCAGGTGCGAGCACTCGGGACTGCGTGCTTGCGGCGCAAAATCGTAAGCCGGCCGAAGGCGCAGTCAATGCTGCGACCCGGCAGTTGCCCATGCTTAGGAAGTTCGTCGAGGACAACGATCTCGTGACGATTCCGGGCACAGAGGATGCCCGCGTGGCTGAGGCGCCGCCGCATCGCCGCTTCAATTTTGCGTACATCGAAATCCCCGGTCCGTTCGAGTCCGGACTACCGTCGGTGTACCGAATCGCGCCGCCCGATCCGAATTGGAGCGAGGCCGATCAGCTCGCTTATATTCCTGGTGAAACGGATTTGCTGGCGACGTCGGTGCACGAGGTATGGCCGGGCCACTTTCTTCAATTCCTGCACGCGAACCGGACGAAAAACAGTATCGGCAGGCACTTCCATACTTATACGTTTACGGAAGGCTGGGCACATTACACAGAACAAATGATGGTTGACGCGGGATTGGGTCAGGGCGATCCCGAGGTGCGAATCGGGCAGTTGCTGAATGCATTGTTGCGCAACGTGCGCTACCTGTCTGCGATCGGCCTGCACGCCGAAGGCATGACCGTCGAACAAAGTCAGGCAATGTTCGAGGACAAAGCGTACGAGGATTTCGGTGACGCGAATCAGCAGGCCTATCGCGGTACCTACGATCCGGGATACCTGAACTACACGCTCGGCAAGCTCATGATCAACAAACTGCGCGATGACTGGACCCAAGGCCGTGGTGGTCGCGAAGCCTGGGGTCGATTCCACGACGAGTTCCTGAGTTACGGCTCGCCGCCGATACCGCTGGTCCGCCGGCAAATGCTTGGCGCCGGCTACGACGGGGATTCCGCATTGCTGCCGAAATTGTAGGGCGGAGCTCGTGCGCCGCCGCGGCGGGTGCGCTAGAAGCGGCCTACAGATCGCGTTTGTCGAGACGCGGCAGCTGGTTTCCGACCAGCGTCGTCAGGTACAAGCTGTCGCGTGTCTCGACGACACCCGTCAACATCGGGAAGCGTGCAGCCGGATCGTGCAGATTCATCAGCACCACCCCGTTACCGTCGATAGCAATCACATGCGACGAAGGTTCCGCTTGCGGTCGCAATGCGGCAGGCAGGCGCTGCATGACCCTGCGCACGAACGGCCGGTTCGAGAACCGGTCGAGCAGCGTGTTTCGCGGCGCGATCAGGCCTATCCAGAATCGCCCATGATCACCTTTATTCATGTTGTCGGGAAATCCCGGCAGGTTTTCGATCAGGATCTCGACCTGACCCGTGAGTGGGCCCAGTAGCCAATATCGCAACACCCGATAATGGCCGGTCTCATTGACCAGCAAATACGACTCGTCGTCGCTGATCGAGATGCCGTTGGCGAAATTCAGGCCATCGACAAGGACGCGCGACCGCTGCGCCGCAGAGTCGAACGCGATAACGCGCCCGTGTCCGCCGTGTTCGAGGATGTCGAGCAGGCTTGCGGCATAGGTTCCACCATATTGTTCTGCGCCGAACCGTGTGCTGGATTCGGTGAGATACACGGTGCCGTCGCCCGCCACGGCAACATCGTTTGCGTATACGAGCGGCTTATCATCAATTTCATCTACTAATGTCGACACATGGCCGTCGCTCGAGATGCGCTGCAGGCCGAGATAGGCGTTGGCGACGAGCAGGGAGCCGTCAGCGGCGGCCTCGATGCCGAGCGGTCTGCCGCCCAGATGTGCGAATACGCCGACCTGGTTTCCGCGTGGATGGACACGTAGTACGTCACCGCCGGAAGTCGTTACATACAGGAAGCCGTCATGACCGATCGCGGCGTCCTCGGGACCTTCATGGTCGCCAAGATCGATGCCGCGGGCGGGGCTCAACAGGTTGTTGCTGTCGAAAGGATCGACGAGACCCTCGTCGATCGGTGCATTCCAGGTGACAGGATCGATCGGCACGGGGGCCAGCGCCAGGTACAGGACCACCGGGACGATCGGCATTGTCGCCGTAAGCAGCCATTTTCGCATGCCCCGATCGACGTTAACGATTGCCGTCGATCATCCGCAAGAACTCCGAGCGGGTGCGAGCATCCTTGCGAAACGAGCCGAGCATCTGGCTGGTTACCATCGATACATCGGATTTATGAATCCCGCGAGTGGTCATGCACTGATGGACAGCCTCGATCACGACGCCCACACCTTTCGGATTCAGCACGTCCCAGATGCAGTTGGCAATTTGCGCCGTCATTTTCTCCTGCACCTGGAATCGTCGCGCGAATGCTTCGACGACACGCGCGAGCTTGCTGATGCCGACGACCTTGTTATTCGGCAGGTAGCCGACATGCGCTTTGCCGATGATCGGCGCCATGTGATGTTCGCAGTGCGATTCGAATTCGATGTCGCGCAATACGATCAACTCATCGTAGCCCTCGACCTCCTCGAACGTTCGCTTGAGGAACCGAACGGCATCTTCCTTATAGCCACTAAACCAGTCTTCATAGGCACGAGCGACACGTTTAGGCGTGTCGACGAGGCCTTCCCGACTCGGATCGTCGCCGGCCCAGAGCAGTAAGGTATGCACGGCCTGTTCGGCCTGCTTGCGGCTGGGTTTACGCGGTTTGCTGCCTTTGTTGGTTTTCGATGCCACGCTCAGTTCCTGACTCGTACACGTGACTGATACTACCGGTATTGACCGACCCGGTACACCTCGAACGAAGCCACCGTTGTGTTGACAATTCAACGTGCAGTCAAGGGTGAACCCGTTCCGGCTTGATTCGAGCCGGACCTTGCAATAAGCCTGAGTCACGTGTGTCGGGTTCCCAGGTCTCTTGCTTTTCGGCAGCAAGTGTTTTGCATGTGATTGCCGCGGGCACCTTGCCGACAGGTTCGTCACCGCTCGTCGAGCGTTTTCGGCCAGTCTTCTTTGAGTAATCGTGACAGCGAGCGATCTTTGAGGATGCGCGAGCCTGTCTGGCAGCGGGCGCAATAGTTGGTTTCGCTGTCTTTGTAGCGAATTCTCTGCACCGACTCGCCGCAAATCGGACACGGTTTGCCAAAGCGCCCATGCACGGCCATGCCGTCACGAAATGCGGTGACTTTCTTCGGCATTTTGCCGGCGGCAACGTGCATCAACCGGTCCCGCCATTGGTGCAGGGTTTCAAGCGTTGCCTCGTACAGACGCCGCATCTGATCTTCGTCCAGCCTTTGCGTCAGCAGCACGGGAGAGAGGCGCGCGGCGTGCAGAATCTCGTCTGAGTATGCATTGCCGATTCCGCTCAGCAGACTGGGATCCGTAAGCGATCGCTTGAGTGTGTGATTCTCTGCACGCAGAGCTGCGGCAAATTCCCTGTAGCTTGACGACAGCGGTTCGAGCCCGCCGGGATCGTGTTCGGTCAGCCCGGCCTCCCCCGTGACCACGAACAGAGAGGCACGTTTTTTTGTGCCGGCTTCGGTGAGAATCAGCGACCCGGGCACAAAATCGAATATGGCCAGAAGCTGTTTGCCGGCAAGCGATGGCCTGACGTTTTTCCACTGCAATCGACCAGCAACCATCAGATGCAATACCAGCCAGCGATCATTATCGAATCCGATCGCTATGCGTTTACCGATTCGGCGCAAGGCCGTCACTGTACGATTTTCGACTGTCGCGAGCGGCGGGGTGACGCTGCGAACGAGAAATGGACTGGCGACGCGAACCGAAGTGAGCCTCTGGCCACCTATGAGATTTGTGAGCGCGGCTATGTAGACATCGATATCCGGCAGTTCTGGCACGGAATATCGTTAAGCGGATCGCCGATCCGGGCTCAGGCCGACAGGACAACTGACCCCGGTGCCGCCCAGGCCACAGTAGCCGCCCGGGTTCTTGGCCAGGTACTGTTGATGATAATCCTCGGCGTAGTAAAAGCTATCGAGGGGCAGTATCTCGGTCGTAATGCGACCAAGTCCGGCACGCGTGAGCTCCTTTTGATACGCAACGAGTGATTTTCGTGCCGCCGACTGCTGCGAATCGTTGAGCGTGTAGATTGCAGAGCGATACTGAGTACCGACGTCATTGCCCTGGCGCATGCCTTGGGTCGGATTGTGGCTCTCCCAAAAAATTCTCAACAACTCGCCGTAGTCGACGATGTTCGGGTCGAATACGACGAGCACGACTTCCGCGTGCCCGGTCTGACCGGAGCAAACTTCACGATAGTCCGGATTCGGCGTAACCCCACCCGCATACCCGACCGCGGTTGTGTACACGCCGTCGGTTTCCCAATACCGTCGCTCTGCTCCCCAGAAGCAACCAAGCGCAAACACCGCCTCCTGCAAATTGTCCGGAAACGGCGCTTTCAGCGGATGTCCGTTGACGAAATGGCGCTCGGCAACCGACATTGCTTCACTACGCCCGGGTAATGCCTCCCCACGACTGGGCAGGCTTGGCTTTTTGTCTTTATCGAACATTCCTACATCGCCTGGTAACGCGCCCCGCGCCGCGGTCGGTCAATGATACCGTCGACGCTCCGGAAACGCACCGGAATCGACTGTGTGTTGCCCCAATCCGCCGCCCGATAAACGGCGAAATGCAGGTGGGGTATCGTCGTGTGTCCGGTATTGCCGGATCGGCCGATTCTCTGACCCTGCACGACGTGATCCCCAACTTCGACAAGCGCCCCGTTTTGCATTAAATGATAATACTCACCGGTCGTGCCATCGCTGTGCAGGATCACGATGTAGTTCGCGTATTCCCCGCAGCCATCCTTCCAGCAACCGATATTGTTCGATTCTTCGACTCTTGCAACCACGCCGCCGCGCGCCGCGTGTACCGACGTGCCCGTTGGCATCTCAAAGTCAATCGCAAACTCTTCAAAGCCCGTATGACTAAAGCGTGAACCGTATCCCTGAACTACGCGGTACGATTTCCCGCCGGCATACGGCAAAGCGTATAGATGATCGTCGTCGTGCTTTGCATCTTTGTCGCCTACGGTCCAATCGATCGAGTATCGATACGTTCCCTCGCGATCGGCGTGCAGGCGGGTCAAGAACATGACGCTTTCGTTCTGTCTGGGAGCCAGCGTTCGGGTAATGGTCTTCGGCCCATCGACTCGTAAATCACGAGTGCGTACTTTGAGTGTGTAGGTGATCGGATACTCACGCAGATTCTCGGCGCGCAGCTCCACGTTGCCGCCCTGATCAAGGGCTTCCACACATATCCATTCGTCCCTGCAATCGGCGAACGTGGAACAACAGATCGCGAGCAGTACAGAGCCGATCAGAATGCGCTGCGTTGCAAGCCTGCCTATCGTCCCGTCTCCGTCAATGACGCTGATCAGCCCGGGTCGTCGGTATCTGCCGCTTCCGGGGTTGCAACAACGGCGTCAAGATCGGACTGCCGGTAGAAAAATGTGTGTGTCAGCAACTGGTCCGGCGATTCCACGGCCCGGGCATCCTCGAATCTCGGTCGGTAGACTCGCCGACGCATTTCACGCTGTATCACAAGCTGAAGTTGCTCGAATTCCGGCGGATCGGCTTCGATGATCTTGAGATCGGAGATTCGCCCACGCGGTGAAATGTTATAAGTCATGGTAATCGTGCCGCGCAGCATGTTGTCAGTCTTTTCGACGGGTTCGTTTTGATCCGTCGCGCCTGCGTATCGGGGCAACGGTGTCTCTCGAAGCGAAACCGGCTGCCCGAGCAGCTGGTCCCGATAGTCGAATCGCGACTCGTCTTCTGACAACCAGTCCCACGCCGTTAGATAGACTTTTCGTGCTCGCGAATGATTGCCGTCAAACATGTAGAAGTCACCCAGCGCAAGTCTGGCTCTTGCGACGGTCTGCCAGTTTGATTGCGGACTATTTTCCGCAATCCGGAGCGCGCGGCGGAAGTAAATTTCTCCGTTCGTGACGGATTGCTGATCGTAACCTGCTCCGGTCAGATCCACATAGAAGAATGACTGCCCGAGATTCGTCAAGGGTTCTATCAGACGCAAATCATCCTTGCCTGCATCTGATTCTATGATCCGAATGACGTGGCGGTAAGTCGCCCGCTCATCGTTTATGAATCCGGCCCGATGTTGCCAGGCCGCGCGACGCATCAAAGAGGGCACGATATCGAGCACCTCGTCGTTATGATGCTTCAGATTGAGTGCATAGATCTGATCATGCACCTGCTTCGCCTTGTCGAGCGCACCGAGCCGCAGGTTCGTCTCCGCCAGAGACTCGAGCAACTCCAGCTGGTCGGCGTTGTGTGGCCCTTCGTTTACGTGAGTGATGTGTACCGCGCGGTGGAAGGAATCGGACGCGAGATCGGCTCGGCCGCTTTCGAGCTGGGCCGCCCCCAGGCCTTTAAGTGGATTCACGAGGTCGGCCGTCAGGCGGTCTTGCTGATCTTCGATAATTTCAATAGCGGACTCAAAATTTTGCTGTGCGGCCTCGTATTGCCGGGTTCTGTGCTGCACGATGCCAAGGTTCGTCAGGGCTCGGGCCGTATCCAACGATTTTGGCCCTTTCACACGTATCGCCAATTCGATGACACGCTTCGCAACTGAATCCGCCTCGTCGAATACCTTCTCATCCATGAGCCGCTTATAAAGCTCGTATTCCTGCATGAGCAATTCAGAGTCGCTCAGTTGCGGCACCGTCACCGCTTCGAAGTCATCGGTCGCGTCGTCGGCAACCGGTACGACCTGATCGAGGAGACTCAGGTCTTGCGATTCGGCCTGGTTCGAGTCGTCGGAGACATCGGTCGTATCATCGGCAACCGGTGCGACCTGATCGAGGAGACTCAGGTCTTGCGATTCGGCCTGGTCCGAGGCGTCGGAGGCATCGGTCGCGTCATCGGCAACCGGTGCGACATTATCGAGGAGACTCAGGTCTTGTGATTCGGTCTGCTTCGAAGCGTTGGAGCCGGCGGTCGAATCATCATCGGCAACTGGCACACGCTGATCGAGTAGCGTGCCTTCCGGGTCGTCTGCCTGAGCGCCCGCACCCACGGATGCCGCCAGCAATGTGGCGATCGCAATGTGTTCGAGCAATGTCCAGCGTTTGGTGGCTAAACGGCGCATATTCCTCTCTGGCTGGCGTTCGGCGTTACCTTATGACTGGTTTTTCCGCGTTAAGTTCGCGTCGCCGTGCCCCTGCCGCTAGCATTCAACTATACATTCTGCCGTGACGCCGCGGTAGCGGCCGAACCGGCTGTGATCCCGTCTGCGTCGCGTTGCCCGATGCCGGGGCGTGCCGCTCGGAACACGAGGCAAAGCTGACGCTGTCCCGGACGTCGAAACTGGCCGCAGTCGAGACGCCGGCGCTGGTAGCGGTCATGGATCAGACCGAAGCGACTGCAGGCGGCCCGGAAGCGGGCTGCCAACATATCCGCATAGGCGCCGCGGCCGGTCTGACGTATCCCGAACCGGTTGTCATAATCTTTACCGCCGCCGGCCTGGCGTACGAGACTCATCACGTGCTCGGCGCGGTCCGAAAAATGCGTGTCGAGCCATTCGACGAACAGGGTCTTCACTTCGTGCGGCAAGCGCAGGAACAGGTAAGCCGCCTGTGATGCGCCGGCTTGCGAGGCTGCATCGAGCACACGTTCGATCTCGTGGTCATTGATAGCAGGAATAATCGGTGCCACGAGAACACTCGTCGGTACGCGGGATCGGGTCAATAACTCGATCGCCCTGAGACGCGCGGCCGCGGCCGGCACGCGCGGTTCCATGATACGTTTTAGCTTTGCATCGAGTGTCGGCAGGCTGATGGCGACCGAGCACAGCCTGCGGCGCGCGAGCGCAGCCAGCAAATCGACGTCGCGCTCAATGAGGCTGCCTTTGGTGATGATGCTGACCGGATGTCGGTGTTCGAGAAACAGTTCGAGCAGCTGCCGCGTTACCGATGTCGAACGCTCGCTCGGCTGATAGGGGTCGGTATTGGCACCGATCGTAATCGGCTGGCAGACATAGGCAGGTTTTTGCCATTCCTCGAGCAATCGACTGGCAGCGTTTGGTTTGTAAAAGATCCGGGTTTCGAAATCGAGGCCAGGGGACAGATCCAGATAACTGTGGCTGGGGCGCGCATAACAATAGATACAGCCGTGCTCGCAGCCTTGATAGGGATTGATCGAGCGGTCAAACGGCACGTCAGGCGAGGTATTGCGGCTGATGATCCGGCCTGCAGGCATCGCTGTCAGCACGGTGACGGGCGTTTGCTCATTCCGCGCCACGGCCTCCTGCGCTGTGAGCTTGACGGATTGGCTGACGAATCGGCCGTCGAGACGCGAGACAGCGCCGCGGCCTTTGTGCGCGCATGCGGGCATGCCGGGCTCCGTTACTGTATAAATACACAGTAATTCACGCAGCCAGCGACGTCAAGCGTCAGCGTGGACCGGGGACATTCGGTATGTTCCTGTCTGCGTCCAGGAGATTCCGAAACAGCCAGGACAATACAGAATGTCCGTAGTCTCCCGTTCCCTAGTTCAGTACCCGATAGCCACGGCCACGCAGGCAGCGCTTGAAGACCGCCTGTTTGTCGCGATCGGCATCAAGGCCCGAGCGTGTGCCGCCGTACAGGCCGCCGTAGCCGGCCCCTTCTTCGACATCACCGCTGATCGCGCCGGAAATGGCACCGACGGCTGCTCCGGTGGCCGCGCCTTTGGCGATACCTTTACCGATCTGGATTTCCTCGGAATAGGCTTCGCACTCCCGCCAGTCCTGGGCCAGTGCTTCAGGGTCGACCCCCTTCCTGTCGACGATGGGATCAGGGTGCGCGGCACAGCCCCCGATGAGCACGGCAGACAAGAGCAAGCCCAATATCCTATTCAAACGCATCGTTTCCCGACTCCTGATTTTGCTGAGGGATAATTACTGATTATGCCCGCGGTGGCTGAACCGTTCCTAAACGCGACGATTCCGCTACTTGGTTTGGGTTCACTAGGTCGTTAAGCTCTACTCTCTTCGAATTCCTTAACGCAGCACAGAATGATACGTTGACATGATGGACGCATGAATGGCATCCGCATCACATAATTCCACTGCTCGCGCCATACTTTATGCCTTCATCGCCAATTTCGCGATCGCGATAGCGAAGAGCTGGGCGGCCTGGTTGACCGGTTCCGGCAGTATGCTGGCCGAAGCGATCCACTCCTACGCGGATACCGGCAACCAGGTCCTCCTGTATCTGGGACTCACACAGTCGCAGCGCCCTCCCGACAAAGAACATCCGCTGGGTTACGGCAAACTCAGTTACTTCTGGAGCTTTATCGTCGCGATTCTGTTGTTCAGCATGGGCGGCTTGTTTTCTATTTATGAAGGCTGGCACAAACTCACTCATCCCGAGGCGCTGGCGCAAGTCTGGGTTGCTATCGTCGTGCTCATCCTCGCGATTCTGCTCGAGGGCGGCTCGCTGCTTGGCGCGCTGCGCGAAATTCGACTCGTGCGCGGAGAACGACCGTTCCTGCAATGGCTCAAGCACACGCGGAACTCGGAACTTGTCGTTGTACTTGGAGAGGACATCGGCGCGCAGCTGGGCCTTATTCTTGCACTCGTATTCGTATCGCTTGCGGCATGGACCGGTAACCCGGTCTATGACGCGATGGGCTCGATCTGCATTGGCGTAATTCTGATTATCATTTCCGGCTTCGTCAGCTGGCGCGTGCGATCGCTTCTGGTCGGCCGCTCAGCGGACCCGCAGATCCAGGAGGCAATAGACGCGATCATCTGCGCGCATCCGGGCATCGAATGCGTGTTCAACACGATCACGATTCAGTTCGGTCCCGACACGATGCTGGCAGCCAAGGTCCAGATACGGCCAGGAATCGAGATCTCGCAGGCCGTCGCCAGCATCAACGCGCTCGAGCGCGAACTCAAGGAACGCATCCCGAAACTGAAATGGTGTTTCATCGAACCCGACGTAGCAGATTGACTCACGGCCGGCGGTTGATCATGCACTCGCCTGGAAGATGTGCACATCCCGCTGCGGGAAAGGGATTGCGATGCCGACTTCGTCAAAGCGTTTCTTGATTGCCTCGATCAGGGCAAATCTGACGGCCCAGTAGTCGGCCGTTTTGGCCCATGGCCGCACCACGAAATTGACGCTACTATCAGCAAGCTCCGAAACCGCGATCACGCAGGCCGGTTCGGCGAGGACGCGCGTCTCGGCAGCGATGACGTCGGCGACTGTCTTGCGAACTTTGTCGAGATCGTCTTTGTAACTAACGCCAACCAAGAGATCGATCCGACGCGTATCGTTCGCCGAGTAATTCGTGATGACCGAATTCATGATCTGGCTGTTCGGTACAATAATACGTTTGTTGTCACCCGTCTTGAGAACGGTGGTCAGGATCTGCACCTGTTCTACCGCGCCTTCGATACCGGCAGCCTGGACCCAGTCGCCAACCTTGTATGGTCGGAACAGTACGATCAGTACGCCGGCCGCAAAATTGGCCAGCGAGCCCTGCAATGCAAGCCCGACGGCGAGGCCTGCGGCGCCGAGAATGGCAATGACAGAGGTCGTCTGCACGCCTAGTGCGCCGACTGCCGCGATGATGACGAACGTCAGCAGGCCCAGGCGCGCAAGATTGCAGATAAACGTCTCGAGCGTCTTATCGACCTCATTTTTTTGCATGAGCTTACGCAGAGCCCGAGTGATAAAAGCAACGATGAGCCGTCCAAAATAGAAAATGGCGATCGCGGTCGCGATCCGAATCGCGAGATCGACTCCAGTCGCCTGCAAAGTGCCGGCGAGCTGGTTCCAGTCGAATCCGAGGTTGGACAAATTGAGATCATTCATGAATGTGTATCCTTTTGTTTGCCGGTGTTATCGCCACTGCGGCGGAGGACCAACCAGTTTCCTGCAAGCGTCAGCATGATGCCGGCGGCAGCGATGACCGTCCATCGGTAATCTTCGACCACGGTCGAGATCCCGAGCGCAACGACCGGATATAGTACCGAAGTGTAGGCGGCGCGCGCAGAGCCGATGTGGCGTATCAGGGCCAGATAACAGCCGAAGGCGATAGCTGAACCGAATACCGCAAGATAGCCGAGCGATAAGATGAAGCCGGGCTGCAGCGGGAAAAGAAATTTTCGATCGAGCGTATACGCAATCACCAGGGACAGTACCGCGGCCCACGCCATTGAATGGGTGTTGACGGCGATGATGGGCAGTGCCCGACGCGTATTGATAATGGCCGTCATGTTGCCGAGCGATGCGAACATTACCCCGATAAAAACGAGCAGCATGCCGACGAGGGCGTCATCGTCGAGGCTTACCGCAGCAACCTCCGGCCAGAAAATCATCGCGATACCCGTGATTCCGAGCAGCGCCGCAACCACGATCCGCCGATCGAACGGAGTCCTGAAGAAGATCCGCTCGAACGTGGCATTCGTCAGCACGATGCTGCTGAACAGCACGGCAACGAGGCCCGACGTGAGCCGCCCGGCGCCGTAATATACGAAAAAATAAGCCAGGCAGAACAACAATGTACCCTGAAGGGCAACGATCGGGTACGTGTTTATCGGCAGCCGGATCTGCCGTCGCGACAGCAACGCATAGGCATACAGCGTGATTGCGGCCAGTCCGAAGCGGTAGCCGACGGAAACCTCTTCTGCGACGACGCCGAGCTGATACGGTATGGCCGACCAGGTCGATCCCCAAATCAAAACGATGACGGCATACAGGAGAATGACCTGCACGATCAGTCCGAGCGCGCTGCTATCGTCATCATTTTGGCATCAGCCAATTTGGTCTACTGGCCGGCTACGCCATCGAAACCTGGCCGAAACCGGAAGACGTGATACGGTCCGCTCGCTTTAATATGCTCGCGAGTCTGCAAAACGACGTCGGGAAGCGCACTGTCGGCAATATACAACCAGCCACCCGGGCCAAACGACAGTCCATCCGGCCAGCGCAGCCGGGCCGAACGCAACAGCGTTCGTGGTTCACGATCGGCACCGAGCCGAAAAATCGCGCTGTGCTCGATGTCGGTTACGTACACATTGCCTTCGAGATCGATACTCAGGCCATCGCTTAGGGGCTTGCCGGCATATCGTTCGAGACCTGCCGCGAGTTCGGTATCCGACAGCGACGCGTCGCGCAGATCGTGCACGCGGATTCGATACAGTCTGGAGCCGCTGATTGCGCCGAAATACAGCCATTCGGGCCCTAGCGCAATACCGTCGATTCCAGCTTTGAGCGAAACCATCCCGCCCAAAAAAGACATTTCGCGATTCTGGCTGCGGATACGGTAATCCTCCGTCACAACCGACGGATGACCTTCGAGCACCCGACGTGCACTGGCGGTCACGATATCGTAGACGATAATCGCCGGCCGCTTCCGCCATATGCTGGAATCCGCGATCACAACGGTCCGGCCGTCCGCACTGACCTGTAGGTCCTGCAGGTAGGACCCTAACGGCGCAATCGACTCGTCAAAGCGCTCATCGTGTATCCGTTCGGACGAGTCGAGATCAAACGCGAGCAGGCGCGCGACGCGCACGCCGTGATTGCCATGATCGATCGTCCACAAGCGATTCTGACGATCGACCACGACGCCAAGGACAGTGTCGAAAAGCTGCAGCTGGGATTTGCGGTCCGGATAGGGGACCGCCGCACCGTCGACGAATTCGAGCAGCCGATTACCCCGGGGTCGGGACTCGGGATGCACGGTAAAAAATATCCGGCCGCTGGCACTGACGGCAATATTGCCGATCGGTTCCGGGTAAGAAAGCACTTCCTCGAGGCCGTCATCGCTCAGCAAGGGAGTGGAGGTCAGGTCCGGATAGGGTTCTCCGCCGCCGTGACGCATCCACAGGACGGTCGCTAGCGTAACGGCGAGGATGAAAAAGAAAAGCAGGATCTTTTTCATTGTTGATGGGCCCGCCCCGGGGTCATTTTTCCCGCACGCGATTCTACCTGATTACCGTGCAGAGTCAGGCGAGAAATGCGGCGCTCCAGGCGCAAACGACGACCAGCACGGCCAAACCGGCCGCAACCAACTGTACGCGCCCGCTGCGCATTCTATCTCCAAACAGTGTCAACAGCATGCCGCCCGCGAAGCCGCAGATGAATCCCATGAGATGGGCACCGGTGTCGGTATTCTCATCGCCCGTTCCGGTGTACATGAGCAACGCCAATCCGCCGACGATCGGACCCACCCGATAGGGCCAGCGGTCCTGAGCCATCAATTTGCCACGCCAGACGAATCCGGCGACAAGCCCCAGCGCGGCGAACACTGCGGTCGACGCGCCAATTGAACGATGCGTAGATTCGAGCAGCAGTGTGTTGAGCGTATTGCCGAGCGCAGCCGTCGACACGATCGCAAGCCAGGCCGCACCCGAACCGAGCAGGCGGCCGGCAAAAAGCCCGAACAGCGTACCGAACACCAGGTTGCCGATGAGGTGTCCTACGCTCGAATGCAGGGTGAGTGCCGTAACCGTGCGCCACCATTCACCCGCCCGCACGAGCACCCCGTCGACACGACCGGCCGCGTACCAGTCTTGCCCAAAAGATGACTCACCAGCAAGCCATGCGATTATGCAGATCACGATGGCGTAACCGATCACGCCTGAAAGCGGATCCTGGTAGACGAATGTCGGTGCCGGCCGCCGCAGGCGTGGCGGGTTTTCCAGATCGTAGAGCCGGAGTTCCTCGCTGGCCCGAGCAGAGAATTCGACCGGGACTATTAGCGCACTGGAAGCCGCATCGTCAACAACACTATAAGGGATCTTGAGTGATTCGAGTACCAGCGCGCGATCGGCGCACGCGCGCCGGTTGCGGCTTTCGAAAACGACTCGCATATCGGTGACCATCGATGGTTAGGCGTCAAGCAACTCGACAGTACGAATCAGTATGGCCTCACAGTCTGTATCGAGCTTCAGCGCAGCGAACTCGTCGGCACGTGTACGACCACGATTG
>Ga0224512_10002318_pt1 | contig 17531 bp, 16 predicted proteins | sample SF_May12_sed_USG_4_FD_169103 | JGI IMG/M metagenome (GOLD analysis project Ga0224512, IMG submission 169103) | Sediment microbial communities from San Francisco Bay, California, United States - SF_May12_sed_USGS_13 | ecosystem: Environmental > Aquatic > Marine > Sediment | place: USA... | reverse complement strand
CGATCTCCGTCCTCCAGGCGGTCGGCGCGGTCGAGGTCCTGGATGAGGCGGTGCTCGATGCGGTGACCGCAGTCTCCGGCACCGGACCGGCATACGTCTTCCTGCTCGCAGAGGCGTTGATCGAGGCTGCCATCCGTGAAGGCATGTCTCGCCGGGTCGCCGAGGCCTTCGTGCATCAGACCATCCGCGGGGCGGGGCACCTCCTCACCGAGACGGGGATCGGTGCTCCCCGGCTGCGGAGCCAGGTCACGTCGCCGGGGGGAACCACGGCGGCGGCGGTCCACGTTCTCGAGGAGCGCGGTTTTCGCGCGCTCGTCGAAGATGCCGTTCGAGCAGCTGCGAAACGATCGAGGGAGCTCGGCGCCGGCGAGTGAACCGGCGCCGCCGACGGTGTAGTTTGACGGCATGAGCCTCTTCTCCCGGGTCGTGTTGGCTGCAACGCAGCACCCGCTGGTCACCAAGACGTTCACCGGGACCACCCCCGGGCGAGCCGTGGCCGAGCGTTTCGTGGCCGGCGACGACCTCGATGCGGCCGCCGGGACGGCCCGTGAGCTGAATCGGCGCGGCCTGACCGTGTCGCTCGACCTCCTCGGGGAGGAGGTGCACGACCGCGAGTCGGCACTGATGGCGGCAGACCGGTATGTCGAGTCGATCGATCGCATCGCCTCCGACGGGATCGCAGGGAACATCTCGATCAAGCTCACCCAGCTCGGGCTGTCGTTCGACCGGGGGCTCGCGGCGGAGAGCCTCGATCGGTTGGCGACTCGGGCCGGCGAGATCGGTTCGACGGTGAGCGTCGACATGGAGGCCTCCGGATTCACCGACCCAACGGTCGACGTCTACGAGACCGCCCAGCGCGATCATGGGAATCTCGGGCTGTGTCTCCAGGCATATCTGCATCGCACACCCGAGGACCTCGAGCGCCTGATTCCGCTCGGAGGCCACATACGGCTGTGCAAGGGTGCCTATGTCGAGCCGCCTGGCATCGCCTTCCAAGCCGACGACGACGTCGATGCGGCCTTCGCCCGGTTGCTCGAACGGCTGATGGGAGCCGACGAGGTCACACCGGCGATCGCCACGCACGATGGACGACTGATCGATCTTGCGCTCAAGCTGGCGGCTCGCCGCAGCGGTGACTGGGAGATGCAGATGCTGTACGGCGTGCGCCCGAGGCTGCAGACCGAACTGGTGGACGCAGGCACCCCGGTCCGGATCTATGTGCCGTTCGGCTCGGAGTGGTACGCCTATCTGACCCGCCGTCTCGCAGAGCGCCCCGCCAACCTGACTTTCTTCGCGCGAGCACTGGTGGGCCGAAGATGATGCAGCAGGCACCGGGGTTCACGCTCACCGACTCCGAGGGCGCCTCCGTCTCGCTGAAGGACCTGCTCGGGTCCCGTCTGGTCGTCTTCTTCTATCCGGCTGCGATGACCCCCGGCTGTACCGCCGAGGCCTGTGACTTCCGGGACGACTACGCCGCATTCACCGACGCCGGCTATCGGATCGTGGGGATCAGCCCGGACGGCCCCGAGCGGAACCAGGCGTTCCGCGACAAGCACGACCTGCCGTTTCCGCTGCTCTCCGACCCCAACCACGTCGTCGCCGAAGCGTTCGGAGCGTGGGGAACGAAGAAGAACTACGGACGCGAGTACGAGGGTCTCATCCGTTCCACGTTCGTGATCGATGCCGACGGTACGTTGCTCCACGAGCTGAGAAACGTCCGAGCCAAAGGGCACGTGGGCAGGCTCAAGGAGCTGCTCGACCTCGACTGACCATCACTGCCGGTCGAGCACGAAGCCAGCGATCGCGTCGATGAGCGGCCTTACGTGTGGCGCATGGCGGCAGCTGTGCGACAGTTCGAGTTGCACGCCGCCGCCCCGAGGCAGATTGACCGGGTTTGCCGGGTGTCGGCCCTTGAGTCCCGGCGGGATCTCGTCGCCGGTGAGCACGTTGAGGGTGGTCGTGTCCCGCAGCCGCTGCGACATCTCGTCTGCCAGCCCGTCTGACGCGCCGCCAACGAGCACGGTGCGCTTCAGGTGGCGACGGCCGAAACCGTGAACCGAGACCGCGACGTCGATGTGGTCGAGGAAGGATGCGAGCTGCTCGCTGGCGCCGGGGTCGTATTGAATGGAGGGAACGTGCCAGCGGAGGCGCTCGCTCTGGTGAACGAGGTAGAGCGAGGCGCCGGTTCGGGAGGCGATCTCGGCCGCGATCCCGTCCGTCTCCTTTTCGATGCCGCCGTGGAGCGCCATCACCCCCACGTTCGAGGCGAGTCTGAGATGTTCTGAGACCTCTGGATGGGCGAGCAGGTGATCGAACACGATCGGATTCTGCCTATACCGGACGTTCATGTGACGCAAATGCATGGAATAACGACGTTTCCGTCACAAGAACGAGACCGGGCCGTTTTTTTGAGTTCTTGTTCAAGTTCTTGGGTGCCAGAGAGCGCCCGGCGTAGACTTCCGCTGCATGACCGCGACCGCCGAGCGCCCAGACACAGACGAGAACTCAGAGTCCGGATCAGGAGGTTTCAGTCGGCCCAGCGCCAGTCAGATCCTGCTCGCAGCGGGTGTCGTGTCGGCGCTGGCCATCATGGCCGCCTGGCCACTCGGCTCGATCAGTGCGAAGTTCGTGCCCGAGGTCGGACGAGAGGTGTTCGGCAACATCCCCGGCTTCGTCAAGGCGTCCTTCTACATCGGAACCGGGATCACCGTCGGCATCACGTTCTACCTGTTCTCGCTGCGCGCCAAGAACTGGTCGCGGGGTCAGTCCGAGCGTCGAACGGGCAATTGGCGGGAGCGCTACAAGTCGTTCGAGCGCGGCGTGTCGATGAAGACGCTGATGCGCGACCGGCAAGCCGGGCTGATGCACTCCATGGTTTATTTCGGGTTCATCGTGCTGTTCGTCGGAACCGTGACCCTCGAGATCGACAACCTCTTGCCGTCGAACCTCAAGTTCCTTCAGGGCACGTTCTATCAGGGGTATTCGGCAGTGCTCGATGCAGCGTCGCTCGTCTATCTCGGCGGGCTCGGGTGGGCGTTTGCACGTCGCTATCTCCAGCGACCCTGGCGACTCCGATCGAAGACACGGTCCGAAGATGCGTGGATCCTCGCCACGCTGGCGATCATCGGGGTGACCGGGCTCGCCACCGAGGCCGCCCGGATCAGGGTGATGGGCCAGCCGGACTTCGAGGTGTGGTCGTTCATCGGCTATCCGCTGTCGTCACTGGTGCCGGAGGCCACCGCCGCCGGATGGCATCAGGCCTTCTGGGTCGGCCATGCCCTGTCGTTCGCTGCGTTCCTCGTCGTTCTCCCGACCACCAAGCTGCGCCACATGGTGACTTCGCCGGCCAACATGTTCCTGTCGCCCAAGGATCGCCCCAAGGGCGCCATGAGGCAGATGCCGAACCTTCTCGAAGCGGAGGACATCGACGTCATCGGAGCGTCGGAGATCTCGGAGTTCACCTGGAAGCAGCTCTTCGACACCGATGCCTGCACCGTGTGCGGTCGCTGCACGTCGGTGTGCCCGGCCAACATCACCGGCAAGCCCCTCGACCCACGAGAGATGGTGCTGAAGACCGGTCAGGTGATGACGGCGAGCGGATCCCCGGTGGTGTCGCCACCGGTCGGCATGGAGCCGGGAATCGTCATCGACGGCGAGTCGGTGTTCCAGCGAGTCCAACCCGAGGAGGTCTGGGCCTGCACGACATGTCGTGCGTGCGACGAGATCTGCCCCGTCAACATCGAGATCCTCGACAAGATCCTCGACATGCGCCGCTACCTCTCGCTGATGGAGTCCAACTTCCCAACCGAGCTCGGCAAGGCATACATGGCGATGGAGAACCAGGGCAATCCCTGGGGGATGGGCCAGCACAACCGGGCCGACTGGACATCGAAGCTCGACTTCGAGGTGAGGATGCTGGGAGAGGACGGCGTCGACTCGGCCGAATACCTCTGGTACGTGGGATGCGCCGGGAGTTTCGACGACCGCAACCAGCACGTGACGATCTCACTTGCCAAGCTCCTCCACGAGGCCGAGATCGACTTCGCCATCCTCGGACCACGCGAGATGTGCAACGGCGATCCGGCGAGGCGGTCCGGCAACGAGTTCATCTGGCAACAACTGGCGTTGCAGAACATCGAGACATTCGACGATCTGGGTGTGAAGAAGGTCATCACCCAATGCCCGCACTGCTTCAACACCCTGGCGAACGAGTACCCGCAGATGGGCGGCGAGTACGAGGTCGTCCACCACACCGAAATGCTCGCCGAGCTGGTGCGTCAGGGTCGTGTCGAGGGCTCGGAGAAGCGGTCCGGAGAGAAGAAGAAGGTGACGTATCACGACCCCTGCTATCTGGGCCGGCACAACGACATCTACGTCGCGCCGCGCGAGGTCGTTGCCGCTTCCGGCGACGTGGAAATGGTCGAGATGCCACGTCACGGGACCCGCGGTCTGTGCTGCGGCGCCGGCGGCTCCCGTTTCTGGATGGAGGAGCACACCGGCAAGAAGGTGAACATCGAACGCGCCGAGGAGGCGCTGGCCACCGGTGCAACCGAGATCGCCGTGTCGTGCCCGTATTGCTTCGTCATGATCGACGACGGCGTCAAGGAGTTGGGCCGTGGGGACGAGGTCAGAGTCCGCGACGTCGCCCAGCTGATGACGGACGGGTACGACTGATCCGCTTTCCGCACTCCGCCGTTCGCTTTGCGTCTCCGATCCAGGCGGATGGCGGACAGCGGAGGTTGGATGGCAGCCGTTTTTCGCGCTCTCGGCGCTGTGGGAGCGGAGCTGTGGTGGATCCCTGGATCCTCGAGTCCCGGCGACCGGAGCCGCCAACCGGAATGACTAGTTCATTCGCGCGTAATTCGATTGGTGCTCAAGTTCACTGAGAGTGGTTGTAGATTGACCCGTGGGTAGGGAAAACACACAAGGGCTATCGAGATGCCACGGGCAACAACAGAATGCAGGGCTGGCCGACACGATCTGTCCACACCGATTGCGGTGGGTGTGGGAATCGCAAGGTCGACATGCAGGCAGTGTGGAGCGATAGAACTCGACATCTCCGACAAGACCGTTTCCGGCGCCAACCCGGGATTGTTCGGATCGGGTAATCGAGGGTCGATATTCGCCGGTGGGCCGACAGCTTCGGACCTCCTAGCGCCGGCGGGATTCGGCCAGGCTCGGCACAGTCGCTGATTGAGGGGCATCGGGGCAGTAAGACGGGGCGGCCATCGGTCGCCCCGTCATGCTGTCCGACCCCGGCAGGCCTCCGTGCGGCATCTACGCTGCCCGTATGCCCCGCCCCCTTCTCGTGGTGATCGCCGTGCTGCTGTCGGCGTGTGTTCAACAGTCCGGTGAGGCCCCGACCGGCAGCATTGACGAAGGCTCGAACGCTCCGGCAGCGTCGACCACGACCACGCTCGGACGTCTCGGGATCGAGCAGGCGACCCTCGAGTTCGGGTCGTGCATGCGTGCCCAGGGGATCGACACGCCCGACATTCGGCTGGACGCCCGCGGTCGACCGGTTCTGGACGACCTCCGAGCAGGGATCGACACCGCGAGCGTGGAGTTCCGTCGCGCGTTGACCGAATGCGCTGCGATTCTGACTCGCGTCGGGGCGCTCGACCTCCGACGCGATCCCGAACTCCAGGCCGTCATCGTCGGGCAGCTCCGCGCCTTCGCCGAATGTGTCCGGAACGTGGGCGTCGATACATTCCCCGATCCCGATCCGGCCTTCTCAGGTGTCGGTTCCCCGTTCCCCTCCGACCAGGTTCCTTTCGACGCCCCTTTGTTCGAGGAGGCGATTGCGACATGCCAGGACGCCCTCGGCTCGGCCGCTTTCGGCGAGCAGTGACGCGGCGATGTCGCCCATCGCTGTAGTGATCGCAGCGATGGGCGACTCGGTGTTCAGGCGTCCACCAGCTCCGGTTCGGTCTCCGGCTCTTCGTCGCTGCGGGTGACGACGCTCGGCGTCGTCGTGCGACGCCGCCGAACCAGCCAGACGATCGGAAGGACCCACACGAAGGGGATCAGCGCGCCGATCGCGAGCACGAGCAACTCACCGAGAGTCACGACGGCCTCCCAAGAGGCCTCGAGTCCGTCACGGAACGTCGGCAGTCCTCCGGGATCGACAGCCTGGAGCGTGGCCGTCGCAGTGTCGGCGACTCCTCGGCCCTCCAGAGGCTGACCTTCTTCGTCGATCGCAATCGCCGAGGCTCGGGTCTGCAGGCGAAGCGTCTGATCAGCGGTCAACTCGAGGTAGTAGATCGATGACTGACCCGGCTCGAGGATCTCTTCGGGCTGGAGGAAGACCGGCGTCAGGTCGTCGAGCTCGATCTCGAGAACCGGATCCACCAGCTCGATGTCGGTCAGGCGAACATCGCCGGAGTTGCGGATCTCGAAACAGGCCGTGGTCAGGGTGCCCTCGTCGACCACGAGGTTGGTGGAGCCGGGGCACGACAGCCCTGCATCGGCCGCACCCGGGTACGCCGAGACGGAAACGTCGATCGACGGCCGGATGATCGCTTCGGTGATCGTGAGAGTGATGGTGGCGAGATCGACCCGATCCTGGATCGTGCGAAGCTGACCCCGCAGCGTCTCGAGGTTGGTCTCTCGCTGGAGCAGCTGGTTCTCCAGATCGGCGATGTCGTTGATGTTGGTTGCGTTCTCCAAGAGGGTGCGGAGACGCTCGACACTGGCTTCGGCGGTGTTGATCCGGCTCTCCAGGTCGACGACCCGTTCGGTCACGTCGTCTGCCGACACCTGCTGGTTACGGACCTTGCCGATCGACCCGAGCGCGTCCAGCGCCTCGGAGAAGTCTTCAGGGAGCACACGAAAGACGAGCACCGTGCGCGGGTCCGTTCCACCGGTCGTCTCCTGTCCGAACAGCAGCCCGCCGAACCGTTGCATGATCCGGCTCGCTTCTCGAGTCGCCTCGACCACGTCGTTGACCTCGACGGCGATCGACGCCGTGTAGATGATGTCGCGCCCGAGATCGATCGGGTTGGCCTGCACGGTCAACGCTCCCGATCCAAGCGGGTCGGCTTCGGGGCTCTCGGTGGCAGCGTCGTCGCTTGCCGAGCGTTCGGCTCCGCCGTCTCCGAGTGCGAACTCCGGGGACCCGATGTCGGCTCCGGTCTGCTCGACCGTGGCCGGTTCCAAGCCCTGGGTGCTGTCGTCGTCGCCCCCGCAGGCCGAGGCCACCAGGGCGACGACGACGGCCAGCAGGATCAGTTTGAGTCGGTTCTCGTTCATCGGTGACCTCCTTCGGTCCACCGTGTGACGGCGGCCACGGTGCGTGAGGTTCCCGAATCCCGGCAGGTGACACGGGTACGGATGCGGCCCACGCCGCCCCACCGGCGGAGGACGGTCAGCGTCCGAGGGTGAAGCGGGCGACGGTCTCGATGTGCGGAGTCTGTGGGAACATGTCCACCGGCTGCACCCACTCCAGCACGTAGCCGGCGCCGATCAACGCCGAGGCGTCTCTTGCGAAGCTCGCAGTGTCGCACGACACCGAGGCGATGACACCTGGCCTCAACTCGGCGAGCAGACCGGTGACATCCGGACCGAGCCCGATCCGGGGAGGATCGACGATCACCACGTCCCAGTCGGCCGGGAGTTCGGTCAGCCCGAGTGCGACGTCCGCCTCGATCACCTCCACGTCGGTGTTGGCCAGGAGGTCCTCGAGTGCGAGCGGGTCCGCCTCGATCGCCACGACCTCGTCGGCTGCGCCCGCCACGGTGGCCGTGAAGAGCCCGCCGCCCGCGTAGGCATCCAGGACTCGGTCGCCGGCCTCGACGGTCGCAGCCTCACCCACCAGTTCGACCAGCGCCTCCGCCCCTGCCGTGTTGTTCTGGAAGAACGCAGTGCCTGTGACCTGGAAGACGTGATTGGCGACGATCTCGTGAAACACGATGTCGTCGCCGCCGAACGGCACGCCCCACTCGTCCGACGAGAGCGGGAGCTCACCGTCGAGGATGACCACGGTCTCACCGGTGTTCACTCCCGTACGGAGGCTCAGTCGATCCACGCCTCGGAGGTCTCCCAGTCGGCCGAACAGCTCCACCAGTGACTCGTCGGCGAGCAGGCACATGTCGATCGGGACCAGCTCGTTCGATCCGCCTCGAACGAGCGCCGGGCGCCCACGGTCGGTGTGCAGGTCGATGCGATTGCGGTAGTGGTAGGGCTCGCCCGGTGCGATGATCGGCCGGACGTCGACCTCGTCGATCCCTCCGAGATGGCGAAGCTGACCGCTGACAGTCGCCGCCTTCCACTCGAGCTGGGCCCCGTAGTCGGCGTGTTGCCACGAGCATCCTCCACACGCCCCGAAGAAACGACAGGGCGGTTCGACCCGGTTCGGGGACGCCTCTGTGATCTCGACGAGCCGGCCGCGTTCGAAGCGCTTCTTCGTCTGGACGATCTCGATCTCGGCGACGTCCCCCGGAATCGCACCAGGAACGAACACGGCCTTGCCGTCGCGGCGGGCGATGCCGTCGCCTCCGTTTGCCATGGCGTCGATTCGGAGTGTCAGGCGGTCGGTCACGACCGCAACGGTAGGCGTTCGATCAGGCTTCCCTGCCGAGCAGGCTCCCGGTCAGCTTCACGCCGTCCTCGTAGGCGATCATGAGACAGTGGACCGTACGGTCGTCCTGATCCCACGCTTCCTCGCTCGGCCAGAAGATCGTGATGTCGATGTCGGGGACCGATTGGTAGCTCGCTCCGATGTACTGCTGAAAGCCGCCGAAGCACTTGTCGAAACCCCAGTCTGTGAGGAGCTGATCGCCGGGATAGGCGGTGCCGGAGACCGATGGATACTCGAGAACCGCATACACCTCCATGTCGTGAGGCTCGCTGCATGGTCGAGCTCGCACCGAGTCGAACAGTTCGACGCCGTCGCCCGATCCCGGCCAGTCGAGGCAGTCACCGACCTGGAGGTCATCGGCGTCGAGCGTCCCGGACTCCACGATTGCGCCCCGCGAGTCGCGATCTGCATTGGTGAGCACGCCCCAGATGGCGCCGCCCGCGACGAAGAGCCCGACCAAGACGAGGCGGATCAGCAGTCCGCCGCCGATTCGAGACAGGACTCCGAGTCCCGCCGGCCCGGACGGCTGCCCGGGTGCGGGAAGCTCCTGGGCGGACTCGGGCTGTGAAGGTGCAATGGGCGCCGGCTCGGGGCTCGGCATCACGACCGGAGCCGGCTGCTCCTGGCCTTCGATGGGGAGCATGGTTCCGCAATCGAGACACGCGCCGTAGAAGCTCGTGTCGATCTTCTTGTTGCACGTAGGGCATCTGACCATCGTCATGACGTCGACGTATCGGCTGGTTCACGGGTTGTCTTGAGCGGTGCGCACTCGCGCACGCTGAAGGTGTGTACGTTCGTGTGGCAGCGACACCACTGGTTCGTGCACGGATCGACTCCCGACGTGGAACGCGCGACGGAATGGTCTGACACACTCGGGCGCTCGGATGCATGCATTTCACACGGGGGACCACCCTTGGTCGACGAGAGGTGCACACATGAGAACCAACCTGCCACGCTGGGTCGCATTTGCCGCGATCTCCGCTCTCATCGTCGCAGCCTGCTCCGCAGAGGCGACCGACGACCCGACCACGACCACGACACGGCCCGACGACGGCGGCTCCCGCACCGAGAGCACGGAGGCTCCCGACGATCCGGCCTCCTCCGACGAAGGGTTCGAGATGACGATTGCGATCTTCGAGGACCTGACCACCGACAACTTCTGGGCCTATCTCGATCCGGAGAATTCGGTGTGGAACTCGTACGTGTTCGGAAACCAGGCTCCAGGGCTCTTCCAGTACTCGTCGCCGACATTGCAGCTGGTGCCGCTGGTCTCGGAAGGGCTGCCCGCCGACCCGGTTCGATCGGGCGACACCTGGACGGTCACCCAACCGATCAAGCAGGGCCTGACCTGGTCTGATGGCGACGCGATCACGGCATCAGACATCGTGTTCACCTACGAGACCGTCCGCGACCTCGTGCTCGGGGGCCAATGGTTCTCGAGCTACCCGATCGCCTCCGAGGACGACCCTGCGACCGAGGAGGACGAGTCACTTCCCGGGCTCAGCGCGGTGACCGCCCTCGACGACCACACCGTCCAGTACACGTTCAACCAGACGCCGGGCCTGTCGCTCTGGCAGTTCGGCGTGGGACTCGCTCCGATCCTGCCCGAGCACTTCTGGGCCGATGCCGTGGCCGGCGCGTCTTCGGCGGCCGACCTCTATGCGGCGTCCGGCCTCGGTGCTCCGGGGATGTGGGCGTACGACTTCACCGAGCGTGAGCCGGGCGCATTCGCTCGGAACAGCGCCAACGCCAACTACCCGCTGGCCGGGTCGACGACCCGGATCTACGACGACGGCACCTACGAGTTCTCGGCCGACGGAATCGACGAGCGGTTCTACGGTGACGGTTCGGGCGCCGTCGACTACGAGTACACCGAGGGACCGTTCGCCGAGGACGTCACCTACTCGATCTACACCGATCAGAACGCCGCCGTGCTGGCGCTGACGAACGGCGAGGTCGACTTCATGCTCAACTCGCTGGGCCTCCAGCGTGGACTGCAGTCCCTGGTGTTGGCGGATCCGTCGCTCGACATCGTCGTCAACCCCGCGAACTCGTACCGCTACCTCGCCTTCAACACTCGCAAGTTCCCGATGTCCGAAGTGTCGTTCCGGCAGGCGCTCGGATGCATGATCGACAAGGACTTCATGGCCAACAGCGTGCTGCAGGGCTCGGCGATCCCGGCATGGAGCCAGGTGCCGGAGGCGAACTCCTTCTGGTACAACCCCGATGCCCCGCGCCTGTGCGAGGGTCTGAGCCAGGAGGAGCGTCTCGGCGAGGCCACCCGGATCCTGAAGGACGCCGGATGGACTTGGGACACCGAGCCCACCTGGGACCCGAGCAACCTCGATGCCCTGCCGAAGGGCGAGGGGTTACGCGGCCCCGACGGGACCGTGGTGCCCGAACTCGAGCTACTGGCTCCCGGGCCGGGCTACGACCCGCTGCGAGCCACGTACTCGCTGTTCGTCGAAGAGTGGGCGAGAGATCTCGGTCTCCCGCTCACGGCCGAGCCGACCGGCTTCAACGTGATCGTGGACGCCATCACCGATCGGAGCGCACCGTTCGACATGTACATCCTGGGATGGTCGTTGACACCGTTCCCGGATCATCTCGTGGACTTCTTCGCATCCTCGAACGACTCGACGCTCGGAGGCAACAACTACCCGGGCTATGCCAACCCGACGTTCGACGCTCTGGCGGCGCAGTTCCAGTCCACGACCGACGTCGATGAGGCGCGAGAGGTCATCAAGGAGATGGATGCGATCCTCGCCGAGGATCTGCCCTACGTCGTGCTCTTCACTGCGCCGATCATCGAGCCGTATCGAAACACGCTGGCGTTCCCCTTCACCGACACGTTGAGTGGACTCCAGAACCTCCAAGGGCTGCCGTCGTTCGTCAGGCTGGCGCAGTGACGGGCCTCGCCTGGCACCAGGCCTCGCCTGAAGGCTCGGCCGCTCTGCGCTCTGCGCTGTGCGCAATGCGGATGAGTACGCCTGCGCTTCGGAGTTGGATGGCCGGCGGCTTGCGGGGCGATGGTGTTCTGGCTGGCATAGGTTTCGGCTGACGACTCGTTGGTCGAAAAAAGTCGCTCGATGTTCTCACCGGGGCTCGAGCGGCCCTCCACAACACAGGGCAGGGAGCCACCCTCTGGCTCCCTGCCCTGCTCCTCTTGGCCTCGCCTGGCGGCTCGGCCGCTGTGCGCTGATGAGCGATGCGCTCTGCGCCGTGCGCCGTGCGCCATGCGCTGTGCGCTGTGCGCTTTCATGCGGATGCGCAAGGGCGCAGGTGGAGTTCGACGGAGTTCAGATCACCCGCCGGCGGGCCACGACCGATGTGGCTCATGGCTCATCGCTCACGGCGCACACCGCATGCCGCGCACCGCCTCGCAGAGCGTCAGCTCCCCAGGGCCTCGATCAGGGACTCTTGAACGAGCGCAAGCGTGTTGAGGACGGCCAGGGTGTGCTCGTCGAGCGTCTCGTAGTCGGCTTCGATCTCGAGCCCGGCCCGAGCGGCGATGACCAGGCGCGTCTCGGTCAGGACTCGGAGCATGGCGTATGCCTCGAGTTGTGAGATGTCGATCCCAGCTTCGGCACCCGCGAGGATCTCCGTGAACGCCGACCGGTCGGCTGCCTTCGACTCGGCGAGCTCACCGCCCATCCACCGCCACCAATCCTCGTTGGCCTCTGCGTCATCGAGATACACGGGGACCGCGAGGCGATCGGCGGCCGGATCGGCATCCACGGTTCCGACCGTGGCCAGCAACTCTGGGATGTCGGAGAGGAACCCGACCATCCAGTCGGGCATCTCGAGACGGAGGCCGTCCGGCCGGCGTTCGACTGTCATGTCTCCATCGTCGCCCAGAGGCCGTGCTGATGGAGTCGGTAGCAGTCCATTTCTGCCTGCTCCCTGGGCCCGTCGTTCACGATTGCGCGTCCCTCGTTGTGGACCTGCATGGTCAGCTTCATCGCCTCTTCCTTGGAATGCCCGAACAACGAGCGCAGTACCCAGGCCACGTACGAGACGAGGTTGACCGGGTCATTCCACACGACGACCTTCCAGATCTCGTCGAGGTCGGTGTGATCTTCCACATCCGGCTCGATCACCGGCGCCCGAGGAGAGGTGGTCATGGTTGACATCGTACGGTGGTTTCAAGAGAAGCTCGCCGTCGTCACGACTGCCGTGCGGTCTGCGGTATGCGCCGTGCGCCATCGAGCCGACCGGCGGTTACACGCTCGTGTCCGACGCCAATCGAACGGTCGCCCACCCGCATGGAGGCGCACAGCGCAAAGCGGATGGCGCAGAGCGCAAGGCGGGCGAGCCGCTAGGCGAGGCCTGCCGCCACGTACGTGCCAAGGACCCTGAGGTCCGCCAGGGTGGCCATCGGTGGATCGAGCACGGCCTTGAGGCCGGCTTCCCCGGGCTGATGCCGGAAGTCGACGTAGAACCGGTAGTTCCATGCCGCCTCCGACGGGCGCGATTCGATTCTCGTGAGGTTGGCCCCACGGAGACCGAACTCGGTGAGGGCGAGCGCCAGCGCTCCCGGATGATGGCTGGTGACGAACGACACGGTGGTCTTGTCGGCATCATCTGGTATCTGCTGGCGACCCGGGGCCAGGACGAAGAATCGAGTCGTGTTGTGCGCTCGATCGATCACGCCCGTCCGGAGCGCGACCAGGCCGTGCGGCTCGGCAGCGCGTTCGGGTGCCAGCGCAGCCTCTGTCGGATCGCGGTGCTCGGCGACCTGCCGAACGGCTCCCGCAGTGTCGTGCGTCGGGATCGGCATCAGGCCATGATGGGTGAGGAAGCCCTCCGCCTGCGAGAGCGCCTCGGGATGCGAGCGAACCGTCTTCAGACCTGCCTCGGTGGCGCCCGGAACCGCGAGCAGGGCGTGGCGAACCTCGACCAGATGCTCTCCCGTCACGTACACGTTCCCCGGAAGGAGCCTGTCGAGGACAGGGAGGACGCTACCCGTGGTCGAGTTCTCGATCGGCAGCACCAGGCGATCGACCTTGGCGTCGCGCAATGCGTCGAACGCAGCGACGAAGCTGGCGAATCCGAGGCGTTCGTCATCGGGAAACACTTCGGACGATGCCTGGTCCGAATAGCTATACGGCTCGCCTTGGAATCCGATCCTCATCGGCGCAAGGGTAGGCGACATCGCACCGCCACCCGGCTGAACTCAATTCGCCGTCGTGGCGCCGTCGCCGATGGTGTATCCGATGACGAACAGCAGCGGTCCTCGAGCGTTGTGTACCGAGAGCGGCCCGGGGTGGAGTTCCTCGAGGATCAAGCCGTCCTCGTCCGGATCGGGGGTGAAGATCCGTCTCACCGCCACTTCGTACCCGTCGTCCCTCGCCTGCGCCACGACCGTCTCGGCATCGATGGACGCCCCGTATTGGATCAGGTATGCGGGTACGGCGTGTGCCGAGTTGATCGTCACCGACGCTGTGTCGCCGATCGGTTTGGACCAGCTGACGATCAAGACGACCGACAATCCCGCGACCGCCGACAGGTGTACTGCGTGGCGGGTGAATGTGCGCAGCGCCCGCATCGCGGGTGTCGGGACGCCGAACCGCCTTCGCGTCCGTTGTGGGGCATTGGCGCGAAGCTCCATTTCGAGCCGATTCCAGAAGTCGGGTGTCTCGGGAACGTCAATACGCACCGTCGACCCCCTGTTCGAATGCCGGGTGGAGGTCGTCTCGCAGCATGCGCTGCATGTGTTTGCGCGCCCGTGACAGTTTCAGGCGGGCGGCGTTCGGGGTGAGGTCAAGTGCGAGCGCAGCCTCACTCGGAGTGAGTCCGTCGATGGCGACCAGTTCGAGCACTTCCCGCTCGCCCGTCGAGAGCCGTTGCATCGCGTCGCGCATCTCGTTGGCCGCTCGAGCCGCATCGATCGCGGACTCGATGGCCGTCGTCTCCTCGTCGGCGTACGAGATCTGTGCGTTCGTGTTCTTGGACACCAGGCGCAGGAAGCTCCGCATCCTCCGGCGCTGGCGGATGTGCACCCGACGGGCGATGCCGAACAACCAAGGGAGGGCCGTATCTGTCTGTGGCACGTAGCGATGTGCGGCGTCGAACGCGATCATGAAGGTGTCCGAAACCAGGTCGGCCACGTCGTCTGCGTTGTCGCAGCGTCGGACGGCGTACCCGGTGATGGGCCGCACGTGGCGTCTGAACAGGATGCCGAAGGCATCGCCGTTTCCTTCACCGGCGGCCGCCAACAGCTGGGCGTCCGAGTATTCCTCCACGCCAGCAGTATGCAGCCAGGCGCCCGAGCATGTCATTGTTTCTCGATGCACTGGAACTCCGCGCAGCGTGAGGCGTGTCCCGTGTAGCGTGCTGCGGTTGAATCAGGCGCCTGTGCGTTCGGCGACGAGTTGGTCGATCCACATCTGCCGTGCCGCTGAGGATCATCGAGAAACTGAACCCCGGTTCGCCCTCGGAGACGTGCTTGATTCCGGGACGCACGCAGGTCTTGACGGCATGCTCGGCGATCTCTCCCTGTGCGTAGGACCCCAGGCCCTCGAGCAGCGGAACGCCTGCGAGTTGCTCTGGATCGACCTGCATGTCCATGCGTTGCCTCCGGTCGCCGTGCTGACCCAGTCGAAGTTTCTCGGTCTCGGGGTCGCGCGTCGGCTCGATCCGCTAGCTTCGACCATGTCGTCACAGCAGGAGGTTGCATGCAGGTTTCGATGACTGTGAACGGGAGTGCGGTCACCGCCGATGTCGAGCCGAGAACGCTCCTCGTTCACTTCCTCAGAGAGGATCTTTCGCTCACGGGCACCCACGTCGGCTGTGAGACGTCCTACTGCGGCGCTTGCACCGTGGTCGTGGACGGACGCTCCACGAAGAGTTGCACGATGCTGGCCGTCCAGGCCGCCGGAGCCGAGATCACGACGATCGAGGGGCTCGCCTCCGACGGCGACCTCCACCCGATCCAGGAGGGCTTCTGGGAGCGGCACGGGCTGCAGTGCGGATACTGCACTCCGGGCATGATCATGTCGGCCGTCGGCCTCCTCGACGAGAACCCAAACCCGAGCGAGGGCGAGATCCGCCACGGTCTCGAAGGCAACCTGTGCCGTTGCACCGGCTACCACAACATCGTCAAGGCGGTGGAGTACGCCGCAGCAAAGATGCGCGGCGAAGAGCCCGCCCCGGCCGAATGGGAGACGAGCTCATGAGTGCCACCACCAGCGTGCTCGGAGGAGTCGTTCGACGTCGCGAAGACCCGGCCCTGATCCAGGGAACCGGCCTCTACACCGACGACCTCAAGCTCAACGGCATGCTCCATGCCGCTTTCGTACGCAGTCCCTACGCACACGCCCGGATCACGTCGATCGACTCGTCCGAGGCGGAGGCGATGGAGGGCGTACACGCCATCTTCACCATCGACGATGTTCGCCACCTCGGACCGCTCGTCGCCCAGGTGGCGGTCGGCAAGGCCCGCCCGCTGCTCGCCGATGGGATCGTCAAACACGCAGGTGAGGCCGTGGCGATGGTGGTCGCCACCGACCGTTACACCGCCCAGGACGCCGCCGACGCAGTATTCGTCGAGTACGAGGTGCTCGCACCCATCGTCGACCTCGAGAAGGCGGTGACCGACGAGGTCCTCGTGCACGACGATCTCGAATCGAACACGCTCATCTCCTGGGTCGGGGGACCGTTCGGTGACGAAGACGCAATCGCTCGGACCCGACAGACCATCCAGGAGGCGAAGGATCGTGACGACACCGTGACGGTGTCGATCGAGATGCGCAACCAGAAGCTGATCCCGACCGCCATCGAGCCTCGATCGGTGGTCGCCGACTGGAACGGCGGCTATCAGCGGTTCGAGGTCCACTCGTCGACCCAGATCCCGCACGCACTCGCGGGCGCCGTCGCAAAGACCTTCGGAATCGCATCGAACTCGGTGCGGGCGGTCGCCCCCGAGGTCGGCGGTGGTTTCGGCGCCAAGCTCAACGTGTACAACGACGAGATCCTCGTGTGCTTCGCGACCCAGAAGCTGGGTTGGCCGGTGAAGTACACCGAGACGAGGCGAGAGGCAGCCGTCTCCACGATCCAAGGTCGCGGGTGGCTCGGTACGGCGACCATCACCGGGACGAAGGACGGCGAGATCCTCGGCTACGAGCTCGAGGCGCTCTGTGACATGGGCGCGTACAGCCAGAACTTCACCGTGGCGATTCCGTTTCTCGGGTTGTTCGTCGCCTCGGGTCAGTACAAGTTCCCGTCGTACGTGAAGCTGGACTGCCTGACCACCCACACGATGACGACCGACGCTTACCGCGGCGCCGGTCGACCGGAGGCGGCGTACTACCTGGAGCGCATCATCGATGCGTTCGCCCGTGAGACCGGCGTCGATCCTGCACAGGTTCGGATGAAGAACTTCATCCCCGCCGAGGACTTCCCTGGGGCGATCTCTCCGATCGGGTTCGCCATGGACACCGGCGACTATCACGCCAACCTCCAGGCGCTGCTCGACGAAGTCGGGTACGAGAACCTCAAGGCCGAGCGTGATGCTGCCCGGGCAGAGGGACGGCTCGTCGGTCTCGGGCTCTCGACCTATGTCGAGGTGTGCGGCTTCGGGCCGTCAGGGCTCGCCGACCTGGGCTTCTCCTGGAGTGCCTACGGGCTGCCGGCGGCATTCAACGGTTCTGGTCTGGTCCGGGTCAACCCCGATGCGACCGCAACGGTGATCATCGGGACCGGCCCGTCGGGGCAAGGGCATCAGACCACCTGGGCACAGATCGTGGGTGATCAACTGGGCATCGCCGTCGACAAGATCCGGGTCCACCACGGTGACACCAACGATTCCCCGATGGGGATCGGGACGTTCGGTTCGCGGTCGGCCGCGGTCGATGGCGCCGCGGCGCACAACGCCGCGGTCGAGGTGAGGGCCAAGGCTGCGAAGATCGCCGCACATCTGCTCGAGGCCTCCGAAGACGACATCCGTTTCGAG
>Ga0224512_10002317_pt1 | contig 17538 bp, 13 predicted proteins | sample SF_May12_sed_USG_4_FD_169103 | JGI IMG/M metagenome (GOLD analysis project Ga0224512, IMG submission 169103) | Sediment microbial communities from San Francisco Bay, California, United States - SF_May12_sed_USGS_13 | ecosystem: Environmental > Aquatic > Marine > Sediment | place: USA... | reverse complement strand
GTCGGTGCCCGATAACCGATGGACCGCAGCCAGCGCGGGTCCATCCATTTGTTCAACATATTGACGGTCGAGCCTTTGCCGGCGCCGTCAACTCCCGCAAAGTCGATAATCACCGGAAAGCGCGCGAACTCGAGCGTTCGATACTGCAGGATAAGAAGCCGTGAGCGCAGATCGAGCTCACGTTCCTTGAACTCGGACTTGCTGACTTTCTGACCCAGTTCTGCTGCATCAAACATCGTTTGCTACCGATCCCTTGGTGACGCCTTGCGTGGGCGCGAAACGACAATTCTACCTTGCTTAATGAGAAACGGCTTCCTGGAAAATCGCTGCCCGCCGTCAACAGACCGGTTAGAATGCCGGCAACAACCCGTCTTTGTGCCAGATACAGCGCCCGTAGCTCAGCTGGATAGAGTACTGCCCTCCGAAGGCAGGGGTCACAGGTTCGAATCCTGTCGGGCGCGCCATATTTTTCAAATAGTTACGTTGTTTCACAACATCGCTAGAAGGGTGTTGTGACCACCACGTGACCATGTTGTGACCAAGTTCGACATTCAGGCACTGGGTCGAACATCAATTGAGCGTCCAGTGCTCGATCAACTGATAGTACATGTTTGCATCCTGCGAGCGTCTGAAAACGAACTTGGCGTTCCAGAGTTCGAGTCTCCCCGGCCGCCCCGATCATGAAAATCGAGAACTACTTCCGAACCCTCTTGCAGGAAGAAGCGGAAACCGATCGACATGATTACCGACACGCTGATGGGCCGGACCGGCAAAACAATGGTTCATTAAGCGCGTCCAATCGCGCAGCCTGATCACTGATTTGATCTGGCAGCGCTAGTGAGGACGTAGAGTCTCGGCTCGGGCAATCGCAGTGTGAACCTGGGTGGTCGTATCATTGACATCTGTCCACGCAAATATTACGTCCTCGCCACGCAATACCATCTGTGGAAAACCGCTCATGCGGCCCGCGGCCGTCGCCGCTATGACGTGAACAGGACCCAACTCGCCATCAGCAGATACCGATCGGACAACGATATCCCCGGCAGTCCCTTGTGCTGAACGAAGCCAACTGACCAGCGCCGAGCCATCCGCAAGCAAGACTGTATCGACACGGCCGATAGGACGATCGAGTGAAATGTCAATTGCGTCCACAAAGGTCGCTCCGCTGTCCAAGGAATATGCAAAACGTATCTTGGTTTCGCCCCTGGCAGCAGTGAACCAGGCGACGCCGATATGATTACCCTCGGCTGTAATAGCGGGCCCGTTCACCGGGCAACCTGCAATCTCCCAGCCGTCATTGGCAATAGCAACACCGTCCTTCCAGTCGCCATTGATCGAACGCGCTACGTAAATGTCGCGAATTTCGTCTTCGGTGCGATTCCGGTAAACGGCAACCGGGCCTGAGGCGGCGATTGCGACATCCGTCTGGCAACAGTCGCACACCAATCCGTCAACCTCGGTCTTGTTTCGCGGAGCCAGTTCTGCGTCGATGGCAGCGGCTCGGAGCGTCATGCCACCGCCGTGGCCATGCGCTTCACCCTCGGCCTGGGTCTTTCGGCCGTCTAGCCAAAGGGCCCCGACGTCGCCCTGCCAAGGGAAGAGGCTAACAAACCCATGCTCCGTTGCTGTCCCGTCCTGGTGCGGAACAAACGGTTCACTCCAGGCAGCACCTGAGTCTCGCGAAATTGCCATCGTGACATCGTAGGCATAAGTGCCACCGGGCTTTTTCACCAGCCAGTGGGCTGCCCAAACGGTGTCGTTAATCGGTTCCACCGACGGAAAATCAGCCCAGTTCACAAACCAGTTGTCGCCCGCCGCGATCGTCACTGGTGTTGACCATTGCTTGCCATTCAATTCAGACCAACGCAAGGCAACACCTTCGCCCTCGGGCTCAATCCAACTCATAATGACCGCTTCATCGGCAATCGTCGCGAGATGTGCTTCAGTGCTGCCGGCGGCCGCGACGACAGGTAGTGGATGGACGGTAGGACTGCTCGGTGTCGTCGCTTCGCCACAGCCGAGGAGTACGAGCGCCACAATCGATGCACCGCAAATCGGGTACAAGTGCGATGACTTACATCTTTGAATCAATAGCGCTCCTCCAAGGGACTCGCCGTAACGATGAATTCTGGATGTTACGACAGTGAAATCCGGTTCAAATGCTCTAGCCCACTTGGAACCAAAAGCGGCTAGCCAAACACCACTCCGAATAGCCGATATTACTATACCAGCGGTTAGAACTGTGGCAGGACTGCTTTCGGCAGCGACCTAGAAGCGCGCCCGGTTCGCGTTACCTCGAGATCGCATAGAATTTCCATTCATAGTATCGGCTGCGCGTCATCTCAGGACCTCCTCTCAATTTCGGACATCGGTTTGACATATAGTCTAGGCCTGACTAGTCTTGTCTAGACAACTAATGAGCCATTCAGAGGTTCATGTGAGTTTTAGGGCTCAAAGAGCCATTTTGGAGGGGGAATTCCCATGAGCAATATCGCAAGTAGGGCCGCCGTGAGTCTCGGTGTGGTGAGCGTATTTCTGCTGCAAGGCTCAGTCCTGGCGCAGGAATTGTCAGAAGAAAGACTTGAAGAGGTTGTGGTCACCGGCAGTCGTATCGCCAGAGATGACCTCAACAGTGTTGGTCCAGTAACAATTATGACCGCACCGGAGATCGCCGCGACCGGCGTGACGTCGCTCGAGGTTCTATTGCAGCGGTTGCCGTCATCTGCGGGTTTTGGTGGCAATCAGGGGTCTGCCTACTGGGTGTCTAATGGCTGGGGAACGCCGCAAATTAACCTGCGAGGCATGGGCATTAACCGAACGCTCGTGTTGTTGAACGGGCGCAGAGTAGTTGCCGGTGGCACGGGCGCGAATACGTCGGTTGATCTCAGTATGATCCCGGTCTCTATTATCGAGCGCATCGAGGTTCTCAAAGACGGGGCGTCGGCCGTGTATGGGGCTGATGCGGTCGCCGGTGTTGTAAACATCATCACAAAAGACAGCTTCGAAGGTGTTGAGGCGTCATTGAAAGTGGGCACGGCATTCGATCCGGGTGGAGACGAACTACAAGCTGATCTGACCTGGGGCGTATCCAGCGATCGCGGAAACCTGATGGCTAATGTGAGCTATCAAGACGCAGGCGAGGTGTACATGCCTGATCGTGTTGATTGTCCGAAGACGGAAGTAGCAGGGGAGTTGGTTTGTTTCGGCAGCTCCGACACCATTGGTGGTCTTGCGGTATTGCCTGACGGCACCAGAATCAACTTCAATCAAGACCCTAATGCCGATCCCAAGTCGTTCTCATTGTATGATCCGCTTGTTCACAACTTCGATTTCAATCAATCGTTTAACTCGGTTAACCCGCTGGAGCGGCTGTCCTTCTCGGCGTTTGGCAACTACCAAATCTCGGACCAGGTCGGATTCTTTGGCGAGCTGATGTACACGAATCGTCAGACGGACCAGCCCGCGTCGCCAACGAGGATCAGGGGTGTCGCGTTTTCAGCAAGCCATCCGACCAATCCTACCGGTGAAGATATACTCCTGACACGTAAACGACTTGCTGAAACTGGCAATCGCGACTTTTTTCAGGAGACGGATACCTTTCGCGCGGTCATTGGTCTCCAAGGCGAAATCCGTGACGCATGGAATTGGGATGTATCGTACAACTGGGGCCGCAATAACGGCACGGACGGGTCCACCAATGTCATCAACACGATTCGTTTGACCGAAACCTTGGATCCGAACGTCTGTGGCACCGGAGGCATTCCCTGTGGAGACATCCTCGGATTCAATAATACGACGCCGGAGTTTCTCGATTACATTCTTTACACCGCCATTGGCACGGGCGGCAATGAGCAGAAAAGTCTGACAGCCAATATATCGGGTAATTTGTTTGACATGCCTGCGGGGCCGTTCGCTGTTGCGGCCGGCATTGAGACGCGAGAAGACCGGGGATGGAGAGAGCCGGATGCACTGACCGCGGCCGGCGGCTCGAACCAAAATGCAGGCGATCCTATTTCGGGAACAGTGGACGCCGATGAGATCTACGTAGAGGCGAATGTGCCGCTCCTCGCCGATGTAGCGTTCGCCGAGTCTCTGGATCTGAACGTTGCGTTTAGGTATTCGGATTACGATTCGTTTGGTTCGACCGACAACTACAAGGTGGGTCTGAACTGGCAAATCGTTCCGTCGTTCAAGGTGCGCGCGAACTTCGCGACTGCATTTCGCGTACCCAACGTCAACGAGCTTTTTGGCGGCGTGGCTGAAGGAAATTTGACGACGACAGATCCGTGCAATGGTTGGGACCTTTTGGATCCGACCGATGTCGTTTACGTCAACTGTCAGGCTGACGGCGTTCCTGTGGGATTCACCCAACTCGGTAATACGATTCTGACGACGGTCGGCGGCAATCCGGCACTCGAGCCGGAGACCGCGGATACGATCACCCTGGGGGTGGTATGGCAACCCGAATTCGCAGACGGACTGTCCGTCACACTTGATTACTACGATGTCGAAATTACCGATGCCATCACGCAAATACCAGGCTCGACCAAACTCGACGTTTGCTACAACACGCCAGGTTTGGCTCATGAGTTCTGTTCGTCCGACAGCTTTACTCGCAGTACGCTGACCGGCGACGTGAATTTCCTATCCGCTGTGCCGGTCAATACCGGTAAAGAGACCATCTCAGGCATAGACATCGGGCTTCGTTATGACTTTGAAATCCGAGATCTTGCGGCATCGTTCGATTGGAAGACCACCCTTCTGGATGAATATGAGATCACACCGTTTACCGGCGCTGCTCCAATCGTGTTGGACGGGCACATCGGTGGCGGAAATGGCGGGTACCCGAGTCAACGGTCGCACCTGTCGTTCAAACTGCAGGGCTCGAACTGGTCGGGCACCTATTCGATTCAGATCATTGGTAGTGGCGACGACTTCAACTTCGATCCGCCTGCGATCGGGGCCAAGATGGACACCGTGATGTATCACTATGTTCAGGGGTCTTACGAATTTAGTGACGACATATCGCTTGCGGTGGGCATTGACAATTTGTTCGATGAGGACGCCCCCTACGTCGCATCGTGGACTGATGCGAACACGGATACGATGACATACGACCTTACGGGCGCACGGGGCTATGCCCGAGTGACCTACAGGTGGCAATAGGCGTGTAACGCAATGCGGGCAAGACGGCAGGACTGTTGTCTTGCCCGCAGCCAACCGGCAAACCCGAAAACATCTGAACCCCTCATTGCGGACGAGTTACGATGAATAGTCCGGTCCTATCTCGAAAATCTCATAAGTGGTTAACACTGGTCATCGGCGTACAAGCGCTGCTGTGGATGCTCAGCGGTGCCTATATGGTGACTATCGATCTCGACTTTATTCACGGCGATCCGCTTGTCAGGAATATGGTGGAAAACCTCGAGGCGAACTTCGATGAGCTGTACCCGATCGATGACATACTGGCACGACATGATGGAGCGGAGTCCGTCGATCTTGTATCTCGTCTGGGAGAACCGTACTACGTCGTAAGTGCGAAATCCGGCAGTGTGTTGTTGGACGCACGCAGCGGAGTTCAGCAGTCACCGTTACCAGAGAGCCGCATTGTCGACCTGGCGGAACATTTCTATGCTGGCAGCGGAACCGTAAATGGCGTTCGCCTGTTGACAGTTGACGAACCAAAACCAACCGAGTTACAAACTCGGCCATTGCCCCTCTGGCAGGTTTCTTTCGACGACAGAATCCGTACGACGTTCTATCTGTCGCCAAGTACTGGAGAGTTGATCACCCGGCGCCACACGTTTTGGCGAGGCTTCGATTTTCTCTGGATGCTCCATATCATGGACTATGAGAATCGCTCGGACGTAAACAACAACCTGCTTAGAGTCGCATCTGCGGTCGGCCTGCTTACGGCACTGAGTGGCGTGTGGCTGTTGATATTTAGCCTGCGCAGGCACCGCCCGGCGATAGATCATTCGCCGGGGGGACCTCCACCACACGGATCGTTCGATGATTCTGCTGCGAAAACTACATAAGTGGTTTGGTCTTGCGGTCGGGCTGCAAGTCGCGATCTGGATGCTAAGTGGCCTGATGATGGGGCTGCTTGAACACGAACGAGTTCAAGGGCATAACAACCTGGCACAAAACGTCCCGGTGCCACTGCAATCGCACGACACTGCGCTCGCCGACGTCGGCACTATCGTCTCAAAATTCCCGGCTGATGCGGGCCTTGTGGGATTCAGGTTGCAGACTCTCGTCGATCGGGCGGTATACCGAGTCGCTACGTCCACTGAGTCCAGGTTATTTGATGCGTCAACGGGTTCGGCCATAGAAATCGATACGTCGATCGCCCGGGCCGTGGCGACTCAGGATTATGCAGGTAGCGGCCAGATTTCTGCCATCACCGAAGTGCTGGCACCATCCATGGAGATTCGTCGCCACGAAGGCAAAGTCTGGCGTGTTGACTTCGATGACGCGGATGAGACGTCAATCTACGTTTCTGGCCAGGACGGAGCCGTGCTGGAGAGACGCAATGCGACCTGGAGGCTCTTCGACATTTTCTGGATGTTGCACATCATGGACTACCAGAATCGTGAAGACTTCAACAATGCCCTGGTAATCCTATTTTCATTGGCTGCCGCTTGGTTATCGATATCTGGCGTATTACTGCTATTCAATAGCTTCAACAGGAGTGAGTTTCTCAGATTGCTGCCAGGTCAAATTGGGCGCCGAAATGCCAACCTGACAGTGCATGCGCCCCACGGTGAGGTCATCGCGAGGCTTAATGTCACAGATGGGTCGACTCTTTATGACGAACTGGCCAAAGAAAACATCGTGTTGCCTTCAAACTGCGGTGGCGGAGGAACCTGTGGATTGTGCGTCGTGGATCTTGGACAGGGAGCACCAGAAACTGCTGCGGACAGGGCACAGATTACGGATCGCGAGCGCCAATCCGGCACAAGGCTTTCTTGTCAGGCGCGGGTTCGAGACGGTATGGAGGTGGGCATTCCAGGCGATGTTCTTGCAGCAGAGACGCTGACTTGCACGGTCGCCAAGACTCGGCTGCTTACGCCGCACATCCGTGAGATAACGCTGCAAACCTCTCGCGACGATTTCTCATACCGGGCCGGTGCCTTTGTTCATGTCGTTATCCCACCACACGAAATTCGATTTGATGAGGCCCCAACCGCCGACGGTATCAGAAAGATCTGGCCGGGCTGCAACGGCTCGAGCGTGAGCGGAAGCAGTGAGGAAATCCGTCGCGCCTATTCACTGGCCATACCCAGCGAAGAGAGCGCAGGACGAATCGTCCTGAATGTGCGCTTCATGCCGCCACCGGACGACTCGGTGCGGGATGCGGGAGTCGGGTCCGGATTCATGTGGAACCTCAATCATGGCGATGCCTTACAGATTGTCGGTCCACTTGGAGACTTCCGTGCGACTGACAACGACGCCGACATGATCGTAATTGGCGGTGGTGCTGGCATGGCGCCGTTACGGGCCATTATTCGTGATCAGTTGCGGCAAAACGGTTCAAGCCGGAACGTCGAGTTCTGGTACGGTGCGCGCACTGAAGAAGATCTGTTTTATGTTGAGGAGTTCGATGACCTGCAGAATCAGCATGAAAGATTTCGCTGGCACGTGGTATTGTCCGGCACGCAGGCAGATTCTACCTGGCCAGGATTGACTGGATTTGTGCACGAATCAGTGCGAAAAAAAGTGTTGCTTGACGATCATCGCTACCGCGAATTCGAGTTTTACATTTGCGGGCCGCCGCCAATGCTGGCAGCAACACGTCAGATGTTGGCGGAGTATGGAGTACCGGCGACGCAAGTATTTTTTGACGATTTCGGAATATAGCGAGCATGCGACTTAGTGCCTGCCTTAGCTAATGGAATTGGGAAGGCAAATGAAGGAAAACACAGCGACTATTACTAAGGCGCAACCTAGGTATCGCCAGGTTAAGGACTACATCATCGAGATGATCAATACGGGCAAGCTCAAGGCCAGGGATCGCGTGCCATCCGAAAACGAGTTGGTAAAATCACTGGGTGTTGCGCGCATGACGGCCCATCGGGCCCTACGAGAGCTGTCAGATGATGGCTATGTGACCAGACTTGCAGGCGTTGGCACATTTGTGGCCGACGGGCGGCCACATTCCGATGTTCTGAAAGTGCGAAACATAGCTGATGAGATTCGGGCGCGAGGGCACGAACACTCAGCAATCGTAATCGCGCTTGAGGAAGTCGATGCTGATCAACGCTTGATCGAACGATTGGAACTTCGGCCAGGCGCGAATCTATTCCACTCGGTAATACTTCACCTGGAAAGCGGGCGGCCTATTCAGCTTGAAGATCGTTACGTCTGTCCCACATTGGCACCGGCGTATCTGGATATGGATTTCACGAAAATAACACCGAACGCTTATCTGTCCCGCGTTGCTCCACTGCATACGGCAGAGCATGTCGTTAGGGCGGTGATGCCTTCGAAAGAAGTACGCGGCTTGTTGCAGATGGCCCGGAACGAACCCTGCCTTGTAATCAAGCGCAGAACGTGGACCGAGGGGAGGCCTGTCAGCCTGGTCGAGTTGAGTCACCCCGGAAAAACCTTCGAACTGATTGGCGCTATGGGCGACTGATTCGACAATCGTTCAGCGGCGGCCGCGGATCATCGGCAGCCGCAGATCATGCTCGTTGGCACAATCAACGGCGTCCGGATACCCCGCATCGGCATGTCGATAGACGCCAGAGGCTGGATCGTTCCACAGTACCCGCTCCAAACGAGCCCTTGCGCCATCGGATCCATCGGCTACTATTACTACTCCGGCGTGCTGTGAAAAGCTCATGCCGACACCGCCACCGTGGTGTATGGAGACCCAAGTCGCACCGCACGCTGTGTTCAATAAGGCGTTCAGCAACGGCCAGTCGGACACCGCATCGCTGCCGTCACGCATGGCCTCGGTCTCTCGATTCGGGCTCGCAACGGAACCGCCGTCCAAATGATCTCTACCAATCACAATAGGGGCGCTCAATTCACCGCTGGCGACCATGTCGTTGAACGCCATGCCTAATCGATGCCGTTGTCCAAGGCCGACGCAACAGATTCTTGCCGGCAAACCCTGAAACTGAATTCGGTCTCGCGCCATGTCCAGCCAATGGTGCAAGTGTGGTTCGTCAGGAATCAGCTCTTTAACTTTTTGATCGGTTTTGTAAATGTCTTCGGGATCACCACTCAAGGCCACCCATCGAAACGGTCCGATACCGCGGCAGAATAGCGGCCGTATATAGGCTGGAACGAATCCGGGGAAATCGAATGCGTTGTCGACACCCTCGTCTTTGGCCACCTGTCGAATATTGTTACCGTAGTCAAATACCGGGATTCCCAGGCGATGAAAACCAAGCATCGCCTCGACGTGAACTGCCATTGATCTCTTTGCCTCGCGAGCGACCAGCGCTTTGTCGTTTTTCTGTTCGTTGAGCCACGTCTCCACCGTCCAACCGATGGGCAAATAGCCATGAGAAGGATCGTGAGCGGACGTTTGGTCCGTGACGGCGTCCGGCCTGATACCGAGTTCCAGCATCTGCGGCAGAATCTCGCCTGCGTTTCCGAGCAGGCCTACTGACTGCGCCTCGCCTGCAGCGATGAGATTTTCGATGATCGTCATTGCATCACTCAGGGAAGTCGCTTTGTGGTCGAGATAACCGGTGCGCAATCGAAAATCGATGCGGCTCTCCTGGCATTCAATATTCAAGCTGCAGGCGCCAGCAAGAGAGGCGGCAAGAGGCTGAGCACCGCCCATTCCACCCAGGCCAGCTGTCAAGATCCACTTGCCAGTGAGGTTGCCGTCAAAGTGTTGGCGTGCCATTTCGACGAAGGTCTCGTAGGTGCCTTGGACAATACCTTGACTGCCAATATAGACCCAAGAGCCGGCAGTCATTTGACCGAACATCATCAATCTGGCTTTGTCGAGCTCATTGAACTCATCCCAGGTAGACCAGTGCGGCACAAGATTGGAGTTGGCAATCAGCACACGCGGTGCGTCAATGCTTGTTTTGGCGACGAACACTGGCTTGCCACTTTGGATCATTAAGGTCTCGTCTTCTTCGAGATCAATCAAAGTCTCGACAATTTTTTCATAGCAGTCCCAGTTCCGCGCGGCTTTACCGATTCCGCCGTAGACGACAGATCTTCGGGTCGCTCCGCGACATCCGGGTGCAAATTATTCATTAGCATTCGGAGTGCCGCCTCCGTGGTCCACTGCTTGGCGGTTAGTTTCGTTCCGATTGGGGCACCGATAGATGCTACTGGTTTGTGAGCGCGTGCAGGCATCACATCATCCTTCGTAGGAGCTGGGGTCAACTGAGCCAGGACATTACTGGCACGCCGCGCGAAAAGTATTGTCTAGACCTGTCTAGACAAGTACCATACCTGCTATGAGGGAAAAGCTCGATGACGAGAAGAGCTTTGAGCCGGCAATCGGTTTCGCCAACGTTTTGTTGATGGCGGCTGGAACCTTGCTGTTGCTCACGCAGTTACACGGATCCTCTCACTCCAATTACGCTGAGGAATTTCCCATAAACAGGGACGACCATGTACATGCGCACGAAGAACAGGATGCCGGGCCTCCGGCCCACAGCCACAATCCAGATGGGTCGCATCCGCCCGACATTCCGGACCACGGATCTGAACCATCTGACGATAAAACTAACGCGCCAGATGGCGACAGTATTGTCGTAGTGCCGGATCATATATAAGTACCAGACAAATGAACGCAACTACGTTCCAAGGAGTAGCAAGATGAAGCGAATCCACCTCTATGCCACCATGTTGATCGTTGCCTTTTTGGGTGGGGCCGCCGCTCAAGCGCATCAGACGTATCTGTTTGCAGACCTGTACGACTTGCTGCCGGGTAAGGACAATTACTTGACGCTTTACAACGGCACCTATTATGAAAGCGGGTATTCAATTACCGAGAAGATGTCCCGCGATATCAGCATCGTTATGGGCGGAAAGCGCATGACGCCGCAGGAGGCAGGCGGTGGTGTATCGGATGTCGATGGCAATCCCGATCTGGTTGCGACTTTTATTGGTCTGGTCGCGGACCCTGAAGGAACTGGTCTGGGTGGCGTGGCAGCACACCCCGACTACATTGCTCTGCCAGCGGTTTTATTTCGAAACTATCTTGAGCATGAAGGCATGTTCGATGCGCTGGCCGAGTTTGACGAAAATAATGAGCTGACAACGATTCGGGAGCGCTATACCAAGCACGCCAAAGGTATTTTCCAGGTTGGGGAGCCATTGACTGACGACTACAAAGAGGTCCTCGGCTACAAGGTAGAAATTATTCCCGAAGTGCATCCGGGGAGATTGAGCGTCGGCGACACTATGTCAGTGCAAGTACTGTACGACGGCAACCCGCTTGAGAATCAGTATGTCTATGCGAGCCATGCCGGCTTCAAGCCCAATTTTGACGGGGCAGTGCCCGAGGGAAGTCTCTATAAACTCCGCACTGATAGCGAAGGGCGGGTCTCCTTCGAGATATCGGCGAAGGACAAGTGGTATATCCAGCTCATCCATATGCAACAGGTCGATGATGAAGACGCGGACTACGAATCGAACTGGTCGACGCTCACGTTTGAGGTGACGAATTGATGCGAATTCAGAGCCGGACGAAGCCAATGCAGATGCATCGTTTTCATGCATGCTGCCTGCTCCTGCTGTCAGGCTATGCTGCGACAGGTACAGCCAGCGAAATGTTCATTAAGGCTGAGTCCTTCAAGCAGTCGCCTAATTCGGTGCAAACAGCGTACGTGTTCAATGGCACGATCGATCGCAGTAGTCACAGTACTGATTTCGAACGCGTTGCCGATTTCAGCATTGTGACAAGTACCGGACACGCTTCACCCTCGCAAGAGCAGTGGCAAGTGCAGGATAGCCTGTCGGCTTTTAGCTACGAATTCACCACACCCGGTACGTATGTCATCGGACTGTCGACTCATCCACGGACTATTGAGATGTCATCGGAAGAATTCGCAGCATATCTGGCACATGAAGGGTTGGATGACGATTTGGCGGACTTCAAAGCGAATTGGCAGGATTCGTCAGTACGCGAACGCTATGTCAAACACTCCAAAGCCATTTTGCAGGTCGGCGAGTCATTTAGCGGCGAGTACCAGTCACACCTGCAGCACAATCTGGAAATCGTCCCTGACGAAAACCCCTACCAACTGCGCTTTGGCAATGAAATGACCGTTCAGGTTCTCATCGATGGTCGGCCTGCGGCGAACCGGGTTGTGCGTGCAGGCGCTGAGGACTTTCATGGTCATGATGGGTCTGGTGCCCACCAAAAATATTACACATTGCGCACAAATGAGGAGGGGCGGGCGACGCTTCTAATCAGCCAAAAAGGCATCTGGTACGTCTCGGCGATTTACCTGGAGACCTCGTCAGAAAAGGATGTAGATTACGAATCCAACTGGGCAACATTAACGTTTGCAGTGGATTAGCCAACTATGAATTATAAACTGACCGTAGCTATATTTCTCGTGGCATTATCTGCTTCAGCGGTTGCTGGTGAACCGACCCGACCGAACTGGCAGGTAAACAGTGCAGTTAATATTGCCAAAATTAACGAGGACATTCGCCCAGGCGAACCGACTGTCGACGTTGGCATCTATTACCCGACAAATCTCGACAAGAGTTTCCAGAAAGCCGTACCGTTGCATGGCGTCGTTGCCGAATTTCAGCACGCTAAGAAGGTGTTTGGCGCGGCCGGCGTCCAGTTGAATTTGCTCTGGGTCAAGTCGGCGGACATCGACCCGAAGTATTTCTCGATTGTGGCTTCGGATACGCAATACGAAATACCCAGCGACGGCTACGCCAATATGTACGTTGAGGCGAGTAGAGACCCCGGTGCACTTACAATGGCGGCTCTCGAGGCATTTGACGCAATCATCGAAGATAATGAGAGAAACGCACGTACTGTTTATGTCCTGGTGATTCAGGGGGTTTATACAAGCTACTTCGATACCGATGATAACGGGCGCAACTGGACACCGAGGCTCGTCAGAACAGGCGGATTGTCCTTTCCTTCCTATATTCATGGGGGCGCCATTCCTGCGCGTATGCGCGGAGTCATCACACTGACGAGACACGATAGTGAAAATAATCGAATCATTGCGCACGAGCTTGGGCATAAATTGATGAATGTCAGTCACGAGTATATGGAGCAGAGTCCGCAGCATGAAATCGTCGGAGAGGGTGGTCTGATGCTTTATGGCGCAGGTACCGATATTCCATCCGGAGAGAAAGGGCGCTGGCACAGAGAGCGGTTGCATATGTCACCGTATGTTTATCGAATTTCAGAAGACGGCGAGCGCATTGCCAACCCCGACTATGTGGAGCAGGGTTTTTACTACGACCCACTTTACGGCGATAAAGTCGTGCACTTTGAAGGCGTGCGTCTCGAAGGTGAGAAGGCAAAGGATTAGGCCGTGTTTATGAAACCAGAGGGCAGGCTGGGTATGCGTAGGTGGATGCTGTGGGTGACCGCAGCGCTTGCGTTTGCCACCGTACCATCCGCAGCTGCAGTGGCGCCTTCAGGCGATATCACCTACATACTCGTTGGTGCGCTGCTGGATGTCGAAACAGGAAATTTGCAAAAGGACCGAGTAATTGCGGTTGAGGATGAGCGGATTGTCAGCGTGAATGCAGTGGCAGATTTCAAGCCGGAAGCTAGTTCACGAGTAATCGATCTCAGCAGATACACTGTGCTTCCAGGCCTCATCGATGCGCATACGCACCTGAACGCAAACCCGAATCTCCACGGCTATCGCCGGCTCGAAGTTTCTGCGCCACGAACCGCAATCTACGGTGTCCTCGGTGCCAGGGCCACATTGATGGCGGGATTTACAGCCGTGCGCAATGTCGGGTCGGCGCATTATGCTGACATCGCGTTGCGAGACGCCATCGACGCCGGAGAAATCATTGGCCCGCGAATGAAAGTGTCTGGCCCGTCGCTGGGAATGACGGGCGGTCATTGCGACAGCAACCTGTTGCCACCTCGATTTGATGACCGCGGTCAGGGTGTCGCCGATGGACCCTGGGCCATCCGCGCAAAGGTGAGGGAAAACATCAAGTATGGTGCCGACTTGATCAAATTCTGTGCAACCGGCGGCGTGTTATCAAAGGGGACCCAGATTGGTGCTGTGCAATATACGCTGGAGGAAATGAAAGCGCTGGTCGACGAGGCGCACGCGCACGGACGCAAAGTGGCCGCACACGCGCACGGCACCGAAGGCATCAAGCGGGCGATCCTGGCGGGAGTCGACTCGATTGAGCATGCGAGCCTGATCGACGATGAGGGCTTGGAATTGGCGAAGCGGAACGGTACCGCGTTGGTCATGGACATATACGTTGATGATTACATCATCAATGAAGGCAAACGCGCAGGAGTACTGGAGGAGTCGCTCGAAAAATCGCGACAAATTGCAACCAGATTGCGAGAAAGTATGCGGCGCGCTCATTTGTCCGGTGCCAACGTCGTGTTCGGTACTGACAGCGGCGTCTATCCACACGGTAATAACGCAATCCAATTTGGCTACATGGTTCGCTTCGGCATGTCGCCGCTGGACGCGATTCGCGCAGCAACCATCAAAGCTGCGACCTTGCTCGACATGGAGGCTGACGTCGGTGCTATCAAGCCTGGCCGATTCGCGGACGTTATTGCTATTTCAGGAAATCCACTTGAGGACGTAACGTTATTACAGGATGTGGCTGTCGTCATCAAAGGCGGTGAGTTAATCAAGTCTCCCGAATTTCCGTGAGCTGGGCGTGCGGCGAGGATACGGTGATCAATATTGAGAATCAACGACATAGATTGGTGATCATTTTATGTGTATTGGTTCTATTGGCATCTCACGTGTCATTTGCGCAGGCGGTTTTGCAACCGGAACAAGTACTGGATCGGCACGAGTATGGGGAGCTCGACTGGTCGGTCGACAGCAAGAGGCTCGTCGTCGTCGTCACGGAACCCGTGTCGTCAGAGGGTCAGGAATCACATATCTGGATGTACGACGTCGAGCAAGATGAATTTAGGCAGCTGACGTTTGGACGTAAAACAAATTCTCAACCGGAATGGTCACCCGACGGGCGTTCGCTGGCGTTTCTGTCATCCGGAGTCGATGACAAGACCCAGATTTACATTTTGCCTATAAGCGGCGGTGAAGCTAGACCTGTAACGGACGACGGGTCCGGTGTGATTGCCTATGAGTGGTCGCCAGATAGCCAGTCGATCGCATTTCTATCCGCCGATCCTGCACCAGAGCCAGACGACGAAAGCAGCGAGGACAAAGATGGCATTTTTGTTGCCAGCGAGGCGGTCAGGCCGACGCACCTAAGACTGGTCGACGTGGAATTAGGGGATATTACGACTGCCTCAAAAGGGAGGTGGCGCGTGTCCGCATTGTCGTGGTATCCGAACGGTAGCAACCTCATTATATCGGCGACCGACAATTTCTCGGCAGAGCTTTTGACAGATCGATTGTTCAGTATTGAGATCGATGGCGGAGAAATGACACTGATTGCCGAACCCGACGGCCCTATCAGCAACCTCTCTGTGTCACCTGACGGGCGATTTCTGGTGTACATCGGCTCAACGGAGGGCGGGCCGGTCCCACACAGCCTGTTCCTGCAACCTTTAAATGGTGGCGGTGCCGTCGACTTGACCGGCGATACTTTGGATCGAATGATCGTTGATTTTACCTGGGCAAATCCAAGTGAGATCGTCGCATTGGCAGTAGACGGTTTTTCTGATCAGTTGGTTCGCGTATCGGTTGAAGGATCTATCGGTGAGCTCAGAAGATTCTCGGGTCAAACGGTTGACGCATTTGCTATTGCGGGGGATGAATATGCCTATGTAGCTGGTAGCGGCAACGCTCCGCAAGAGGTGCATTTGTGGGGCTCACGCGGTGATGAGCAGATCAGCCACTTAAACGAAAATTTTCCGGCGCTTATTGCACCCAGGCTATTTCACTACCGGGCGATGGACGAAACCGAAATCGAGGCGGCTTTCTTCGAGCCGCAGGGTTGGGACCGGCCCGAAACAGGTTGGAAGACCGTCCTCCTGATTCACGGAGGGCCGTCAGGGCGTTGGTCACACGAGATCAGTGATTGGGCGCAGCTACTCGTTGACCGAGGATTCGCTGTGCTTGCACCAAATATTCGTGGTTCCGTCGGCTATGGGCTCGATTTTGTTCGGTCCAACCGATACGACTGGGGTGGCGCCGACTTCAAGGATGCAATTGCTGGAGTCGACCACTTGATTGAACGAGGAGTGGTTGACGCAGAACGGGTAGCAATCGCCGGATGGTCTTATGGCGGCTACATGTCTGCCTGGGCCATTACTCAAACAGATCGCTTTAAGGCCGCGATTGTCGGCGCTGCAATGACGGATTTGGCGGCGGAGTATGGCACCGAGGCGGCGGAAATAAACGCCTACGACACCTGGTTCCTAGGCTCACCGTACGAAAATCTGGATGATTTCGTAAAGATGTCTCCCATGACTCATGTTCGAAATGCGCGCACACCGGCGCTCATCATGGTTGGTGAGAAGGACAGAATTGACCCGGTCGGTCAAAGCCAGCAGTTTTATAGAGCTCTGAGGCGCTACGGAGTTGAGTCTGAATTGATTATCTATCCACGGGAACCACATACAATTGGTGAACGAGCCCACCGGATTGATTCGCTGGAGCGTGTTGTCGGCTGGATCGAAACCTACAATCAGTGACTCTAGTTCAGTAAGATGATTGTAGTTGACCTGTTGTCTTAGGAAGGGATGCGTAAGCGCGATAGGACAACCGAGTCAGCGTTATCGGGAAGGAAGACTCTCTGTCCGCCGGTCTCATTCCCAATTTCTTGAAAACATAAACATAATTTATTTTATCCCATCCTAGCCCACAATCTGACCCACAAAGGCTGCTGTATTGTGTTTCCGAAACGAGCAGTGACCTTCGAAGGCAGGGGTCACAGGTTCGCACCGACGAGCGAAGCGAGGACATGCCGAAGGCCCATCCTGTCGGGCGCGCCAATCTTTTCATGCAGGGTCCGACCCCGTTGAATGACTCATCAAAAAAAACTCGAGCTGATGTGTCACAGGGGTCGCGACACCCTACACTTCTATTGGCGCTCGGGCGGCTGTGTTTTAAGTAGCTGGCGACGCTCGATTCGGTTCACGCTGTATCGGCAATGAGTTCGAGCAGTAGCCGGCCGCTGTCATCCCAGGAGAAGTTCCTCGCGCGCCGGATGCCGCGCTGGATCATCTCCCGGCGGCGCGCGGGGGATTCGGCCACGCTGAGAATGGCGCGCGCCAACGTCCGGTAATCGGCTGGGTCACAGTATTCCGCGGCCGATCCCGATATTTCCGGCATGGCACTCGTGCGCGAGGCGATTACCGGACAGCCGGCCGCCATGGCTTCAAGTGGCGGCAGTCCGAATCCTTCGTAGAACGACGGAAACACCAGGCAAAAGGCACGCCGG
>Ga0224512_10002316_pt1 | contig 17542 bp, 16 predicted proteins | sample SF_May12_sed_USG_4_FD_169103 | JGI IMG/M metagenome (GOLD analysis project Ga0224512, IMG submission 169103) | Sediment microbial communities from San Francisco Bay, California, United States - SF_May12_sed_USGS_13 | ecosystem: Environmental > Aquatic > Marine > Sediment | place: USA... | reverse complement strand
CTTCTTCGCCGGCGCTTTCTTCTTCGCGGCGACCTTCTTCTTCGCGGCGACCTTCTTCTTCGCCGGCGCTTTCTTCTTCGCGGCGACCTTCTTCTTCGCGGCGACCTTCTTCTTCGCCGGCGCTTTCTTCTTCGCGGCGACCTTCTTCTTCACCGCAACCTTTTTCTTGGCTGCGACCTTCTTTTTCACCGCAACCTTTTTCTTGGCTGCGACCTTCTTTTTCACTGCTGTTTTCTTCCTAGCGGCCGGCTTCTTCTTGGCCCCGGATTTCTTCTTTGCTGCTGACTTACCTGCGTTTGTCATCTTCATTGCGGATTCCCGTAGTTGATTAAATCTAGTAGTGATACCCTGCATCATTTCTTCTGCTGCATCCTCCACCTCATCGACCAGTTTATGAAAGGTCTCGGCCAAATGTGTTTCGGCGATCGATTCCATAACCGAATCGCTGGCATCGGAGGCAGTTTCCGTGATTTTCTTCGTGGCACTGCTTGTTGCTTCAGCCGCTTTTTGACCAGCGGTTTTTGCCCTCCTGGACACAACATCGAAGCTCTCCTGCATTTCCCGCAGGACAACTTCCCTGGCTTTGTCGATTTCTTCCGTTATCGTAGACGCGGTCGAGCCAACACTCTTTTTCATTTTGTTGAAGCCCGACGCGCCGGATTTTGATTTTTTACTTTTACTGACCATAGTATGGTTTCCGAATGGCTGCGTGTTGTCACAGGAAAGTATGATGCAAAAGCCCTAAAGTCAACAAGCATATTTTGAGTTACAACAAAAATTGCTGAAGTAAGCCAGGAGTTCACCTTGTCAATGCTCTTTCGTAATGACCAGAACAATTATCGATCGCTCGCAAAGTGAGTGCATGTTCTCAAGATCTGCTGTCATAAATCCGCGACATGAAGTTGATTATAATTCAATTTCAATAATTCATCATAACTATCAATCGAAACGAATCATGTCTCACTAAGCCAATCGATTTATTACGCAGACATCAGCCTGGAAAACCGAAACACGGGAATCCCTTACACAGCACGAGGCAATAATAAATCTACCGTCATTTGTATCAGCAATGCGCGGGTAATCAATCTTCCTGGCGAGTTCGACCGTTACGCCCGTTGCGTCAGCACCTTGAGCTGGAACAGGGTGTTGCGCTCCTCTTCCTCGAGCGTCGATTCGATGTAAGCAATGGTGCGCTCGTAGCGCGGAATGACGTTGTACCTGAGCGCGTTGACGCGCTTCTGGGTTTTGCGCTGTTCTTCCAGCAGTCGCCACAGCGCGGTTTCTATTTCGGCGAGCTGCGCCGCCCTGACCATCATCTCGGAAAAACTGCTGCGGGTTTCATCGAGGCTGGCGTCGGTTCCGAGGATACCCACCGGCAGCAGCGGTAGCTTGCGAATTTCCACCGCCGGATACTGCACGCTCATATTCCTTCGCGGCAAAACCTTTGCCTCAACTCCTTGCGGCATGCCGATCGCAAGCTGCCGAATCCGCTGGCTCCCCATGCGCATCTGGGTAACGCTCAACCAGCGGTATGCCAATTTCATCGCGTCCCGCGCGGATACGTTGAGCTTGCGGTACTCGGCCAGCTTTTCGTACACGAGGCGCGTCAGCAATTCGCGCTTGCGTTCCAGCAGGCGGTAACCCTCGTTGAGAAAAACCAGCCGGCGCTTCAAATCGAGCAACGAGCTTTTGGTCGGCGGTATATTGAGCCGATCCCGCATCTACAACGTGTCCTCCCAGCTGTGATACTTGCGCAGGTCTTCCTCGCTGACGCGGCTCAACGAGCTCGGCGGCAACAGCGATAACAGTTCCCAGGCCAGGTCCAGGGTTTCGATGATATTGCGCTCCTCGTCGGCGCCCTGGCGCACGAAGCCGTTTTCGAAGCGATCGGCGAATTCGAGATAACGGCGGTCACGCGACGATAGTTCCTCGGCGCCGATAATCGATGCCAGGTTCCTGGCCTCGAGTGCGCGCGTGTAGGATGCGTAAAGCTGGCTCGCGACGCGCGGATGATCCTCGCGCGTGTCGTCCTTGCCGATGCCGTCTTTCATCAGGCGCGACAACGACGGCGGCACGTTGACCGGCGGGTAAACCGACTTGCTGTGCAACTCCCGGCTCAACACGATCTGGCCCTCGGTGATATACCCGGTCAGGTCCGGAATCGGATGCGTGATGTCGTCGCTCGGCATCGACAGGATCGGGATCATCGTGATCGAACCATGGCGGTCGCGCAACCGACCCGCGCGTTCATAGATTTCGGCGAGATCCGAATAAAGGTACCCCGGGTAGCCCTTGCGCGACGGTACGTCTCCCTTTTCGGTGGCGACCTCGCGCAGGGCCTCGGCGTAATTGGTCATATCGGTTATCACGACGAGTACGTGGTGATCTAGTTCGTAGGCCAGGTACTCGGCCGCGGTCAGCGCGGTGCGGGGCAGGATAAGGCGCTCCATCGGCGGATCGTTGGCGAGGTTGGTGAACATCACGACGTTGCGCAGCACGCCGCTGGATTCGAACTCCTGCTCGAAGAATCGCGCATCGGAATACGATACGCCCATCGCCGCGAACACGATAACGAAGTTCGAGCTGTCGCCCGGCAACCGCGCCTGGCGCACGATTTGCGCCGCAAGCCGGTTGTGGGGCAGCCCCGATCCGGAAAACACCGGTAGCTTCTGCCCGCGCACCAGCGAATTGAGCCCGTCTATGGTCGAGATCCCGGTCTGGATGAATTCGCGCGGGTAGGCGCGGGCCGCCGGGTTGACCGGAGACCCGTTCACGTTGCGGCGCAAGCTCGAAATGATGGGCGGACGATCGTCGCGCGGCTCGCCGATACCGTTGAAGATTCGCCCCAGCATGTCGGGCGACAGCGCCAACTCGAACGGCTCGTCGAGGAATCGAACCCAGGTATTTTCGAGATCGAGGTTTTCGGTTCCCTCGAAGACCTGCACCATTACGACTTCCTTCGAGGTGCGAATCACCTGGCCGTTGCGCCGCAGGCCGTCCTTGTCGCGAATCACGACGCGATCGCCTAGCGCGATCTTATCGACACCCTTGAGAAAAATCAGCGCGCCGTGAATCGAACTGACTTTGCGGTATTCGAGTTCGCTCACGGCGTCGCTCCCCGCGGGTTGCTGTATTCCGCGCGCATCGCGTCGAAAGTCTGCTGTACTTTTTGCGCCATCTCCTGCAGAGCTGTCAAATCCTCATTCGTGACCGAAGATTTTAGGCGCTTGATCTCGCCGCCGTGCACGAGCTCGGTGAGCTGCTCGACGGGTACGCCGAGATCTATCATTTGCATGCCGCCCTGGTGATATTGCAGTACGAGATCAAGCAGCTGAAACTGCTTTTCGGGCGAGCAGTAACTGTCGACCGGATCGAGCGCATTCTGCTGCAGCACCGCCTCCTTGATCAGGCTCGAACTCTCCAGCACCCAGCGCTGCGACGAAGACAGCGCTTCCGGGCCGACCAGGTTGACGATGCGTTCGAGCTCGTCTGCCTGCGCGAGCAGCGCCAGCGCCTGCTGGCGGTGCGCCGCCCATTGCGGGCTGACGTTTTCGGACCACCACTGCGCCGCCCTGTCGGAGTAATCGGTAAAGCTTTCCAGCCATGAAACCGCCGGGTAGTGGCGCGCGTCGGCGAGCGGCTTGGACAGGGCCCAGAAGGTGCGGATTATTTCCTTGGTATGGCTCGTCACCGGCTCGGAAAAGTCGCCGCCAGGCGGCGACACCGCGCCGATCAGGCTCACCGAACCGTGCGTGCCGGCCAGCGTATTGACGCTGCCGGCGCGTTCGTAGAACGCCGCCAGGCGCGACGCCAGGTAAGCCGGGTAACCTTCCTCCACCGGCATCTGCCCAAGCCGTCCCGCCACCTCGCGCAGCGCCTCGGCCCAGCGGCTGGTCGAATCGGCCACCATGACCACGTCGTAACCCTGGTCACGGTAATATTCCGCCATGGTTACGCCGACATAGATACTGGCCTCGCGCGCCACCACCGGCATATTCGAGGTGTTGGCTACGAGGAAGGTCCGCTCCATCAGCGAGCGCCCGCTGTAGGGGTCGGTCAGTTCCGGAAATGTCTGCAATATTTCCACCAGTTCGTTGCCGCGCTCGCCGCAGCCGACGTATAAAACGATGTCGGCGTTGGACCAGCGGGCGATCTGCTGTTGCACGATGGTTTTGCCGGCGCCGAAAGGACCGGGAACCGCCGCCTTGCCGCCTTTCAGCATCGGGAAGAAGGTATCGAGAATGCGCTGGCCGGTGATCAGCGGCAACCCCGAATCGGCGCGCGAACGATAAGGTCGAGGCTGGCGCACCGGCCACTGGTGATACATTTTGAGACCCTCGACGGATCCTGTGCCGGTGCGCACGCGCACCACGATTTCGTCGATGCTGTAATCGCCCTCGGGGGCGTACTCGATGACTTCGCCGACGCAATCCGGAGGCGCGAGGATGCGATGCTCGATGGTTTCGGTTTCCCTGACGCTACCCAGGACCTGTCCGCCGGCAAGCGCATTGCCGACCGCAAGTTCCGCGTCTGGCACGTAGTGCCAGACGCGTTCGCGATCGAGTGCCGAAATATCCAGTCCGCGACTGATATGTTCCCCGCTCAGCGCCATGATCTTGTCCAGCGGCCGCTGTACCCCATCGAAAATCTGGCCCAGCATGCCCGGACCCAGCTCGACCGACAGCGGGTGTCCGAGTCCGCTGACCCGCTCGCCGGGGCGCAGCGATTCGGTCGACTCGTAGACCTGCACCAGGGCATCCATTTCGCGGATATGAATCACTTCGCCGATCAGGTCCATGCGACCGATCCTGACCTGGTCGCCGTTGCGTATTCCCGGCTGTCTGATCGTGACTATAGGCCCGTTGACTTCGACCACTTCACCCATCGAATACTGTCCCCTTGCTGGATACGGTGGAAAACAGGCGTTCGAATATGAGCTGCTGCAATTCGTTTTCGCGGCGCGAAATAATGCCTTCGAAGGTATTGTCGATCATTACGTCGCCCTGCTCCGACACCAGCCTGAGACCGCCGCTGCAAAGGCAGGCCTCGGGCGACAACCTGACTTCGGCCTGGTCGCCGCAGCAGGTCTCGACCAGCGTCTGCCAGTCGTCGTGAAAGCGCTTCAGGTCCTCGTTGCTGAGCGACGCGACCAGCGGCGCTCGCCCGAGGCGTTCTACACCATCCCGGAGCAGGTATTCGAATACCGGGCGGTAGGCCTCGTCGTCTTTATGTAAAGCGACCAGCCGGCGTGACAGTTTATCCAATACCGACTGCACCAGCCCCCAGCGGTTGCGATCGAGTTCGGCCTGGATGCGCAACTCGCTAGCCTGGACCTGGCGCTGGTATTCGCGGTCGGCGTTCACCCTCGCCGCGAGCAATTCCTTCTGCTCCATCAGTTTGATTTTTTCACGCGCGTCCGCGATGATTTTGTTACGCGTCATCTCGCCCTGCGCGATATGCTCGCCCGACAATTCCCCCGCGCGCTCGAGTATCGCCTGCTGTAAGGCCCTGACCTGTTCCGACTCGCTAGCCAAGCTGATGCTCCAGAATCGAATTACCGAACACCCTGCCGATCAGTTTTTCCACAGCAGGTTGATATTCGTCCGCGGCATGCAGGCTGGGGATCTCGCAGATCAGTATCGACCCTCCCTGGTTACGCAACTGCCGGACCATCGGGATATCCGCGCTCATCAGGTCCTGCTGCAGGTAAACCAGCGCGCGCTCTCGACTGCGCTCGATCTCGATTAACACCGAATTGATTTCATCGATACTGGCATCGGCGTAGGTCCGTATCCCGAGCAACGCGAACCCATCCATCAGGGCCGCATTGCCGATGGCGATTATTTTCATCAGATTCTTCCGAGCAACAGGATACTGACAACCAGCCCGTATATCGCGATACCCTCGGCGAGGCCCAGGTAAATCAACGTTCGTCCGAACATTTCCGGCTTCTCGGTGATCACGGCGAGCGACGCCGAACCGACCGAACTGACCGCGATACCGGCGCCAATCGTCGCCAGCCCCGTCGGCAGGCCGATACCGATCAGCGCCAGGCCGAGGCCGAGGCCAATCTCGCCGCCGCCCTCGGCGACCGGTTCTGCCGCCATGACTTCATGCGCACCGCCGATCAGTATCCCGGCTATACCCAGCACGAACAGCAGCAGGTTGACCATGATGCCCCGCTTCATCCAGCGTCTCGTCAACCCGGCGCTCGACTCGGGAAACATCAGGAAATACAGTCCAAGTAATACGGCCGCGACCGCGCTGGCGGTGAGCAGGGAAGTCAAGATCGTCATGGCGTGCTCCAGTTATGCAAGTTTTTGGGTTTCCAGTTTTAGCGGCTCGAAGGTCCTGCCCTTGCCGCCGAAGAAACGCGAAAAGCCCTCGTAGTACTCGAGGCGTAAGCACTGAATGGCGACGATTGCACCCTCCAGCACGATAATAAAGATATTGCCGAGCACGACCGTAACGCCGTGGCCGAATGAATCAAGCATTCCCGCGATCGCGAATACCGCCGCGGCCAGCGCGATATGGTTGAGGCTGAAGGCCGCGACGCGCAGGAAGGACAGCGTGCCCGATACGTTGCTGATGATGTGCTCGAGCGCCTCGATAAAAACCACGAGCACCCGTTCAACCAGTCCACCCGTGGATTGCTGCCACTGAAAATACACGATAACCGCCATCGGCAGGATTACCAGCAGACTCTCGAACCAGCCGAAACGGCTGTTTTCCACCAGCTGGTAGGCGCTATAAAAAGCCGCCACGTAGAACAGCAGGCCGGCAAGTCCTTTGCCGCTGTAAATCGCCTGCCGTGTTTCCCCGACTGCGAAAAAATTACGAATCGCCAGCAGGTTGGCGACCAGGATAAAACCGGCCCCCCAGAGCACCGCCAGCAACAGCACCCGCACCGGATCGTGCATTGGCGACATCCACAGCGCCGGCACGATATGCTCGTAACCGAACAGGCTGCCATAAACGAAGCCAAACAGGATCGACGAGGCGCCCGCGAGCACCCCGACGATGGCTACGCCGGGGTAGCGCCGCCGGAATAGCAGGCTCAGGCATGCGATCGCGGCGCCATGCCCGATATCGCCGAACATCATGCCGAACATGATGACATAACTGAGCGCAAACAGGCTGCTCGGGTCGACCTCGCGGTAACCCGGCATGCCGAAAGTCTTTACCAGGCCCTGGAAAGGTTTCAGCAGCCAGGATGGTCGCAGCAGCGAAGGCACCGTGTCGAACTCGCGCTGCTCGGGATCGGCAAACGAAAGATGAAACGGAAACTCGAGCTCTTGTTCGAGCCGATGACTGACCTCGTCGGCGCGACCCGCGGGCACCCATCCCTGCAGGAATACCAGGCCTCCCTTGCCGCGCAGCACGGTCGCAAGGCTGGCATAGGGTTGCGCCAGCAGCAACGCGTCGTGGGCGGCCTGCAGCGCGATCCTGTTATCGCCCATCAGGTCGGATATTTCCTGGCTCATATCTTCGATACGTTGCCGTGCCTGTTTGACCTGGCGGTCGAGGTCGGCCTGTAACTCTACGGGGTTGCCGGAAAATTCCTCGGGTATCGTGAGCCCGCGAAAATCGGCCGACTTTAGCAAATCCTGTACTTCTTCGCGCTGCCGGCTGGGACCGAATACGACCACGTGATCGATGCCTTCGGCCGAATAGAAAGTCTTGATCATGAAATGGGTCAGCGACAACGCGCGTTTGAGCTGATTGAAATTCCCCGCGGGTACGGTGCCGACGGCGATGCGCAGAAACCTCCCCTCGCGGCGCAACCGGCCCAGGTCAAGGTCGAGCGAAGTAAATTTCTGCAAGCTGCTGGAAAGCTGCCGCACTGCGCTAATCTTTTCATTTTGCCTGCGCATCTGTTCTTCCAGCGACGAAACCTGCGCCCACAAGTCTTTCATCTGCCGGTCAAGGTCCAGCAGCTGCCGCAGCGTGACTATCCCGCTAGAGGTTACGGAATCCTCGAACGGAATTTTAACGAATGCGGATAGCTTGCCAAAGCGTGAATTCAGGTTGTGGTAGACGTCGAAATAGGAAGCGGCCGGGTAGTCTTCGAGCGCCCGCTCGCCGTCACCCCCCGCGAGCGGGTGCATGACCGCCAGTCGCGCCAGGGTTATCGCCGCGGCCTGGGCGTCGGCGTCGACCATGTACAGGCTGGCCTTCTTCATGGGGAGCGGCGTCGGCAGCATCAGGCGCCTGCCCCGACGGCCTGGCTGATCAGGTCGTTATCGAAACCGAGCCATTTACCCTTGATCAGCGCCTGCAGGAAACGGACCTCGGCCTCGCGCAACAGGATATAGGCAAAGCTGCGCGATAACAGGTTGGGACGACGGTGCAACGCCTGCGCGGCGAGCCCCAGGCTGTGGTATTCCATCACGGTTTCCATGTCCGAAACGACTTTGATATTTGCCAGCAATTGCCGGTAAGGCTCGGGCAAAGCGGCGACCACGTCCTCGATGCTGTCCATCCGGGCGAGGCGCATCAATTCCGCCGAATGCAGGCGATTACCGGTTTTGGTGAGCAGGTAAAACGATTTGGCGGCGGATAGCTCGTAGCTAAAGCGATATCGCAGCAGCCATAACAGGTTGAATCGATCCAGCAATCCTCCCAGCACGTGGCCGACATGCTTGGCGTCCTCGCTGCGCAGAAACCGCACGCGATGGTAGAGATCGATAAAAAAGCTGCGGTCGATGGTCGCGTCGAGCAGGAACAGATCGTTGCCGTGCTCTTCATACATGCGCCGGGCATGGCGCACTATTCCCCCGTAGGCCGTGGTTTCGAGCAGCCGCAGCATTTCATAGGGATCATCGGTATCGAGCAGCTTCATGATCGGCAGGTCGGAGAAACCACGCAAATCGATCAACTGCTCCTCGATCGCGCGGCTTTCGATGCCGTTGAATTTTCCGCGAATCAGAACCTTGAGATTGACCAGTTCGAACCAGCGGATGGCGAAATTGAAGAAGCGTCGTTCGCTGCCCGAAAAGGGTCTGATCAATATCCGAAAATCGTCCAGCGCGCGATTCGTCAACTGGCTGCCGATCCGGTTCAGGTTCGAGTCTTCGAATTCGTAATCGCGGCCCGTCAGTTGCCGTACCTGCGAAAATATCCGTTCCAGATCAAGCTGGATAAAACCGATCAATTGCTCGATGCTGATCAGGCGACTGGCGAAAGCCGTTAAACGGGTGCCCAGGTATACGCTACCGAACTCGCTCATCAAACCCTGGGTTCCCGATTCAGTATCAATGCTATAGCGTGATCCAGCGCTTCCTGTTCATGCCTGTCGGCGAGCTCGCGCAACGTCTTGTTACGTTCATCGTAGCGCAGTTTCATCTCGGCGATTGTTTGCTCAGCGCGACTTTGCGCCTTGTCGGTAAACGACTGCTGCATCTCCGGCAGGCGTTCCTTGAACTGTCGTTCCATATCGAGGGCATCGTCGAGCCCTTTTTGTACGATCCGATCACGCTCGACCTCGCCTGCAGTTACCACCGCTTCGGCCTCGGTTTCCGCCGCCAGCAAGTCTTTCAGAGAATCGCGCATGTATGAATCCACTACTCAAATTTAATTCGATTTTAAATAAAAAATGTAACACCTTCATGATATGCATCAAATCGGTCGACGATGCCCGGGCCTAGGCTAAACGACCCTATAATTTTGCCGTTTTCGTGACTTCGACGGCCTGGACCGGGTCCTGGATCCATGCGCTACACGATACTGATTGCAATAGCATGCCTGCTGTTAAACGCCTGCGCTACCATGCGCAAGCCGATCGTGCCGCCGGTCGATAGCAACTTCAGCGTCCAGATCCACGCACAGTTTGACTCGTTGCCAAATTACACCCGCCTCTATTTCCAGAACGGCAAGCAGGTCGGCGAGCAGGAACTGGACAAATGGATTACCTATTGCCGGCTGCATATCTTCAATCGCGACAAAAAAGCGGACTATCTGGCCGCGGTGAAGCCAGGCAGGTTCGGCATCGCGAGCGTAAAGAACTACGCGAGATCTTCCGACGGGATGAATTACCTGCCTGGCCTGCAAATGTTTCTTGGTTTCGGGCTGACGACCCCGAGAGCCGGCTCCAGGTCCGACTGGGAATATGACGGCCCCCCGGATTACTACCTGTACCAGGTCGAAATGAAACTGACCTCTGCCGACCAGCCCGACGTGCAGTTTCTGACCTGTTCCAGGAAATGGTCGGCACGGGGAAATTATTTCCCGACATTGGCGGCGATGAGGCGGGCGCTGGGAAAGCTTATCCTGCTCGAGCCGATGTCGATTTCGACAGGATTCGACCAGTCCTGGCGCGTGCCGTTATGATCCGGGCCAGTTATACTGGCGCCAGGTTTCGATCGAGCCAGAGCCAGCCGCGTGCGGCGTCTTTATCGACCACGAAGTATTCGAATTAAGCGGCCGTATCGGGCAGAATTATTCGATAGTCACACAAATCGATTGTCGGACAATGCCGGCAAGACCTCAACCAGGGCACGCACGCATGCAATTCAGTATCCAGCTCTCCGCCTATTACCCCGATAAGTCCTACGGGGGCGACCGCGTTTACCGGGACATGCTCGAGCAGGCGCGTTGCGCCGACCGTTACGGCTACGAATCGGTAGGCATCACCGAGCATCATTTGATCAATATCCTGATGATGCCGGCGCCGCTGCAGTTCGCCGTCAAGATTGCGAGCCAGACCGAAAACATCAGGATTATCACCGCCGTCTCGGTGCTGCCGCTACATGATATGCGTGTGCTTGCCGGTGAACTGGTGTGCGCGGATATTTTCACCGACCACCGGCTCATGGTCGGGGTCGGGCGCGGCGCTTTCGCTTTCGAAATGGAACGCATGGGCGTGCCGCTCGAAATCAGCCGCGAAAAATTCGACGAATCGCTGAACGTGCTGCAGGCGCTGCTCGAACGGGAAGAGGTTTCCTGGGACGGCAAGTATTACCGGTTCGATCCGCTGACGATCATGCCGCGGCCGGTCGGGGATATTCCGATCATGATGGCAGTGCTGGCTCCCGAGGCGATTTACCACTGCACCCGGCGCGGCTTCCATATCCAGACCACGCCGCTTTCCGGAGACCACCAGCATATGCTGGACCAGGTCAACGCGTTCAACCGCGGCAAGCAGGAGCTCGGTAACGCGGGCTCCCAGCAGACGCTGTCGCTGTCGCGGGTGACTTTCCTGTCGCACAGCGACGCCGACCGCAACCGCAAAATCCGGATGGCGCACGATTACTACAGCCGTTTCGATAACGTATTCACCGGCCCTGGCATCGTCGAGAACGGCATGATCAAACCCCTGCCGCGCAAGATGACGCTGGAACAGACGGCCGAGAATCTGACCATTTGCACCCCCGCGGAAATGATCGACAAGCTCTCCCCCTACGCCGAGGCCGGCGTCGATCGCTTCATCATGAACGTCAACTTCGGCGTCGAGCAAAGCGAGGTGCTGGAGTCGATACAGTGTTTCGCAGAAGAAGTCATGCCCCATTTCAACGCCCCGGCGGCGTCGCGGGCAAGGGTCTCGTAGGGAGTCATCGTGTCAGCCGTTGACGTCAGTTACCGCGTCGAGGGCCAGGGCCCCGCGCTATACCTGGTGCACGGCATCGGCGCGCGCAAAACGACCTGGGATGCGTTGATCGCAGGCCTCAGTGATCGCTTCACCTGCATCAGCTACGACCTGCGCGGCCACGGCGGCAGCCCGATGCCACCGACCCCCTACTCGCTCGACGATCTCGTCGACGACCTCGAAGCGCTGCGCGCGAAACTGGGGCACGAGAAGATTCACGTCGCCGGGCATTCGCTGGGCGGCATGATCGGCCCGGCCTATGCGTGCGCCTATCCCGAGCGCTGTCTCAGTGTCGCGCTGCTCAGCACCGCCGCCGGCCGCAGCGACGAAGACCGCGCCAAATTGCGGGCGGTCGGCGACGCGATGGAGCAAAACGGTATCGCCGAGACGCTCGCAACCTTCGTTTCGCGCTGGTTTACCGACGCCTTCATCGAGGCTCGTCCGGATTTGATCGAAAAGCGGCTGCAGCAGGTTCGGGATACGCCGGCCGACGTATTCCTGAGCGTATTCTGGATTTACGCCACCACCGAGATGGCGCCGTGGCTGCACCAGGTCGAATGCCCCTGCCTGGTGCTGACCGGCGAATATGACGGCGGCTGCAATCCGCGCCTGAATCGCTTCATCCACGCCGAGCTGCCCGACTCGAGGCTGGTGATACTCGAAGGCCTGAAGCATGCCTTGATGATCGAGGCCAGCGACAGGGTATTGCCGCATCTGCGAGATTTTCTACTCGCAGCGAGCCGGGTTTAGATGAGATGAAACCCGCTGTCGAAACCGGGTGTCATTCCCGCGCAAGCGAACGTCATTCCCGCGCAAGCGGGAATCTTGCATCAGTTGCATGCCCATTTTATCAAGATCCCCCGCTTGCGCGGGGATGACAATCAGATCACATGGAATTCAACAATATCGGGGCCGCGCTGTACGTGGTCATCGCGATGTCGATGATTACCACCAACGATGCGATTGTAAAGCACATCGCCCAGGTATTTAATGTCGGGCAATTCATGTTCCTGCGCGGCGCGCTGATCTACGGCTACGTGATCTGGGGGGATCGGCCGACCCTGACCATGCTCGCGTTGGCCATCGTCATCGTCGTTTCGGGTATCATACTGTTGTCGACCGAGAAGCGGCGCAACCGGCGCGCAAACCTGGCAACCGTAACACCACAGGAATAATGTCAACGAACAGATCACAGAGAGCAACCGGCTGCTCGTCAAAGGCGATCATCGAATGGCTTTTCGCCGAGGGGCGCCGCATCGAGAGCACCAACCGATTCGTGCACGCGCTCGCCCACCAGATGAACGATCATGGCGCTTCGATCGATCGGCTGATGGTGTCGTTGCTGACGCTGAACCCGCAACTGGTGGCGACCTCGGAGACCTGGCTCAAGTCGTCCGACACCACCAAGACCATCGACGCTTCCCACGACATACGTAATACGGAGCGCTATATCGGCAGCCCGCTGGAGGCAATCTACAAAACCCATAAACGCGTGCACCAGCGGCTCGATAACCTGCCCGAGGACGCCCATCGCGCCTATACCGAGCTGGCCGAGGACGGCTTTACCGATTACCTCGCGCTACCGGTCCTGTTCGACGAAACAGACGAACCCGGGGCCGCGATTATTATCTGCACCAAGCGCCAGGGCGGTTTCACCGTGCAGGATGTCGACAGCTTTCGCCAGGTCCGCGACTATGTCGCGCCGGTACTGGAAGTCCATGCGCTGCGGCACCTGTCGCGCTCGTTGATGAATACCTATGTCGGTCAGCGCACCGCCGCAAGGGTGCTGGCGGGAATGGTCAAGCGCGGTGACGCAAATACCATCAACGCCGCGCTGTGGTTCAGCGATCTACGGGATTTTACCGAGATCACCGAGACCCTGCCGGCAAAACAGGTGCTGGAAATGCTCAACGAGTATTTCGAATTCGTCGCCGCCGCGGTGACCGCGCAGGGCGGCGAGATTTTGCGCTTTATCGGGGATGCAATGCTGATCGTGTTTCCGATCGAGGGAGATATGTGTATGCAGACCGCTTGCCGGTCGGCCATCGACGCCGCGATCGATGCACGCAACACGCTCGAAGTACTGAATCACCAGCGACATCGCCATGGCCTGCCCGAAATCGAGTTTGGCGTGGGGCTCAATGTCGGCGAAGTGATTTACGGCAACGTCGGCGCGCCGGACCGGCTCGATTTCACCGTCATGGGCCCTGCCGTCAACCGCACCGCGCGTCTCGAGACGCTAACCAAGGAGTTGGGAAGGAGCATACTGTTCTCGCGGGAATTTGCCGAACTCATCGATCTGCCGGTGCATTTTTTCGGCGACTATGCGATGAAAGGCATCGCCGAGCCGCAGCCGGTATACGGGCTCGAAATCGATTAGCGAAGCCTGCTAATGGTCAGCCCGAATGCCTGGGGGATCCGGGGATTTCAATAACGCTGGCACGATAACGCCGACCGAGCAAGGCAACCTCGAGCGCGCTCCCAGGGGTGGCAAATTCGGGGCGCACGTAGGCCATTGCCAGATTTTTCCGTACGCGGAAACCCCAGGCCGCCGACGTGACCGTTCCGACTACCGCGACATCGTGGTAAATCGACTCGCCCGCCCGGCAGGGAGCGGTTGCGCAATCGACCTCGAGCAATACACGCGTTCTCCTCGCGCCCCTTTTCATCTGCAACAGCAATCCCGCTTTGCCAAGGAAGGATTTTTCGAGATCGACGAATCGTTCCAGCCCGGCCTCGATGGCATTGTATTCATCGATAAAATCGGCCTTCCAGTGTCCGTGCCCTTTCTCGAGCCGCATCGAATCCAGCGCGTACATGCCGAATCCGATCATGCCCAGCGGTTCTCCGTGTTGCTGCAGTAACCGGTAGAGGCCGACCAGATGTTCGTTCGCAACGTGCAGTTCGTAACCCGGTTCACCGCAAAAGCTAACCGACATGACGATCACCTCGAAATGACCCAGCAGGCAACGGCGCAGGCTCATCGAAGGAAAAACGTCGCGGCTCCAGTCATGACGGGGGCTTGCCGCAACGATTAATTCGCGAGACTTCGGCCCCGCAATGACCAGGCTCGTATATGCGCTGGACAGGCTATCTATGCGAATCGGGCTATCCGCGGGCAATCTTTCGTGCAGCCAGTCCCAGTCATGGCGTTCGGCGGCAGCGGCCGATCCATACCAGAAATGATCCTCGTCGATCAGGGCTAAGGTCGCTTCACCGGACAGGTTGCCATTGGCGGTCAGAAAATAAGCGAGTCCGACCTTGCCGATGCTTGCGGGCACTCTCGAACAGGTCAGGCTATCGAGCCATTCGCGTGCACCCGGGCCAGAAATGGAGTATCGACTGAATCCGGACAGCTCCATCAGGCCGACGCCTTTGCACAGGGATTCGACTTCCTGCCTGACGACATCGTGCCAGTTGTTGAAATCATAGCCATGTTGCTCTACGTAATCAGGCGTCGGCTTGAAAAAAGACACCCGCTCCCAGCCGTTGACGATTCCGAACTGGGCTCCCTCCGCCTGCAAAAGTGGGTACAGCGGCGTGGTTCTAAGAGGCCTTCCCGCGGGTCGGTGCTCATGCGGCAAGTGCCATTGAAACTCATGCTGGTAGTCCTCGATCGCCTTCATCGCCGTGTATTCCAGGGTCGAACAACGACTGATCCTGCGCGGATCCAGTTGCCAGCAATCCCACTCGGTTTCACCGTGCACCATCATCTGCGCCAGCATCTTGCCGTAACCGCCACCCTCGCCGATACCGACGCGCAGGCCATTGATCGACCAGGTGTTGCGTTTGCCGGGAGTCTTACCAACCAGCGGTCCCGCATCGGCGGTATAAGTGATCGGACCGTTCACGATCGACTGGATGCCGACTTGCCGCAGACAGGGTAAACGCTCGAAAATATTTTCCAGCCCGGGAAGACATCGGTCCAGATCGTCCGGGCACAGGGCATTGACGAAATCAGGATCGATGCCGTCCATACCGAAAGTCTTACAGTCATGCTCGTAGATCCCGACCAGCAGCCCCTGTTTTTCCTGGCGCAGGTAAAACCGGTCGCGTGGACAACGTATCATGGCCACGCGACGATCGCGCCCGACCAGTTCGTCGATGGGCTCGGTGACGAAGTACATGTGTTCCATCGACACGATCGGGTACTCGACACCCATCAGGGCGCCGACCTCGTTGGCGCGGTAGCCGGCAGCATTGACGATATGCTCGCAGTGAATATCGCCGTTGCGCGTATGTACGATCCATTCGTGGCTGGGCTTTTGCTCGAGGCCGATAACCGGGTTATTGCGGTAGATTTCGGCGCCAGCCTTGCGCGAGCGGCGCGCCAGCGCCTGGCACAGCTGCGCCGGATCGATATCGCCGTCACGCGGATCGTAAAGCGCCGCCAGCAAGTCATGTGTTTCGAGCAGTGGATTCTTTTGCCGCGCCTGGTCGGGGGTGAGTAATTCCAGCGTCAGCCCCATGCCGTCCGCGACGGAGATAATATGGTGGCAGGCGTCGAGCTGTTGCAGATCCGTAATCAGTCGCAGTCCGCCGATATCCCGGTGATAATTGATCGGGTAGTCCGGGTCTTCAGCAAGCTCCCGGTACAAATCGATGGTGAAACTGCGCAGCCCGATCAGCAGCTGGTTAAACGCCAGGTTCGGGCACTGCGCCGCGGAGTGCCAGGTGGTGCCGGAAGTCAGTTCGTCACGTTCGACCAGCACTACGTCGGTCCAGCCCTCCTGCGTGAGATGATAGAGCGCCGAGCAACCCCCGATACCGCCGCCGATGACAACTACCCGTGCATGTGATTTCACGTTATTTAAACCGCGAGTATTTTCAGCCGTTTGCCTGTTCGGCTTTTAATTTGCGCCTGGCGAGAAATTGTCGGTGCGACTCGGGCGTGCCGTCGTTAAAGGTACCGAACCACTTGTCCCACGGGATCTCAAGTCCTCCGTAGTTACATTCGAAGAAGCGATGGTGCATCTGGTGATGAAAGGTACCCAGTTTGAGGCGGTTTTTACCGTCGATAACGATGCCCTCGTAGCCGCTGTGCGTGGTCGCGGCGGACAATGTGAAATACTGCAGGTGAAAGACGATCAGCAGCGGATTCGCCGGCACGACCCAGTGAATCAGGACCGAGCCGAGATAGATCACATGCTCGAGCGGATGCATCGACAGCCCTGACCAGGGCCCGACGTTGGTATTGCGATGATGCAGGTAATGCACCTTGCGATACAGCGGCGGCCAGTGCAGTAAGCGGTGAATCAGGAAAAAGTAAAAGGTCTCCCAGATCGGCACCAGGAAAATCAGAAGCACTAGCCACAGCGCATCCCCCGGCCAGTCGAGCATTGGCGCGTAACCGTTCGCAAGCGCCCACATCATCAGCGCTTCGTAGGCGCTCCAGATGGTAACGCCGCTGGCGCAACTCCAGAACATGTTGTCGCGCAGCTGGTTGTTGAACGTGAATACCCGGCTGTTTTCGGCGAACGGCCGCGCATCGTAATGGCGTTCCTCACCCTGGCCCCGCAAAACATAGAAGTAAAGATGCAGGCCACCCGCAACGACGAACATCAGGATCAGGTTTCTGAAAAAAATCTGCGCGATCCAGTCGAACTGGAATACCTGACAGCGTATCAGCGCGGGCTGGAAAAAGAACCAGGATACGACCGCCAGCGAAAGAATGACCAGGCGTTCCGAGAGCGGAAACCAGCCACGCCCAAACCAGTTCAATACCGCGCGTGCATCAAAAGGCTGCCTGAATAACGGCGAAACCTGCACCGGTACTTGTGGACGGTAATGCCATTGCTTTTTTTCGGTATCGGACGCGTTCATCTTCCCGGTGTTGCTAGCCATAGAATCGGTCATAAATTTGTACCCGGGGTATTGAATTTTGCCGTTCTTCGTCTCCAAACCAGCAGTCTTTCATGGTTAAATGTCGCAAGGCTACGATCCGGGTAAAGCCGGTCT